>TARA_R110002003_G_scaffold878_13_pt1 | contig 23546 bp, 26 predicted proteins | sample TARA_R110002003 | Tara Oceans TARA_R110002003 (sample SAMEA4396441) | marine metagenome | biome: Westerlies Biome; feature: [SRF] surface water layer (ENVO:00010504); material: water (ENVO:00002006), including particulate matter (ENVO:01000060) such as... | depth 5 m
CCAGTGTTCCTGGATCTGGCGTCTTGGGCATCTGCGCACAGAGCAAGCTTGAAGTCCGCGCAGGCAAACCGGACTGGCTCAATGTCGACGTCGATGACTCTCGTTGCACACTTCTCTGTGTCACTATCGATGGAGAGCTAAGTGCAACCTTTAAGCTCAAAGACCGCCCACGCCACACTGCTGCCATGGTCATCGAGAAGCTTCATGAAAGAGGTGTACAGACACATATGATCAGCGGCGACGGACAAGGCGCCGTCGACGACATCGCCCACACGCTCGGCATCGCCAAACGCAACACCAAATCGCGCTGCACCCCCGAAGGCAAGACGACCTACGTCAAAGATGTCCAACAGCCTGGCAAAGTCGTCATGTTCGTCGGCGACGGCACCAACGACACCATCGCGCTCAAACAAGCCCACATCGGCGTCCACATCAACCAAGGCTCCGGATCCGACGTAGCCAAAAGCGCCGCCGACGTCGTCCTCATGACCACGCGCCTCCACGACATCCTAATCCTGCTCGACATCTCGCGCGCCGCGTACCGCCGCATCATGCTGAATTTCCTCTGGGCCGGCGTCTACAATTTCTCCGCCGTGCTCCTCGCATCCGGCCTGTTCACCCACGCGCTGAAATCTGCTAGCATCAGCCCGGAATATGCCGGCTTGGGCGAGCTGGTCAGCGTGCTCCCGGTGGTGCTTGTTGCGTTTCATATGCGCTGCGTTAATTGGGGGAAGCGGTATAGGCAGATTGAGTACGATTATCTGAGGCTCGATGAGCCGCTGCAGCAGCGGCGTGTGGTGAGGACGCGCAGCCAGCAAGAGAGCGAGGAGAAGGGGCGGGAGAAGAGCTGGATGTGCTCGCCGGTGCGGAGGTCGAGGAGGGTTGATACGCCCATGGCGACGCCGGGACGGTCGGCGAGGCAATCTGAGGCTGGGATGGGATAGACGTCGAGCGAGTGTCGTGGGCGTGTAGTGCCTCTCTGGCATGACCCAAAAGGGGGCAAGGACGTGAGGAAAGAGCGAAGAGTGGTGGGTCGAAATTGCTAAGCGGTGACTGATTACTGTTTTTCTTTTGTATTGTTCGTTGCTTGAGTATTGCTTTGATTGAGTTACAAATGTTGATTTCATTACTGCTTTCGAAATAGCCTTTACTCTCTCCCTCTTCCTCCCATCCCAACCCCTCCCCACTTCCCATTTCCCACCCCTTCCCCCCTCGTCCTCCCCCCCTTGCCCCTTAGTGTAAGACCCACTCCAGAAATCCTCAACTATTTCCAATCCTCCATCCCAAGAACCTCCAGTGCCAGCACCCGGAACAAACCACAATGCATCGCCAGCGCGCAGAGACGGACAAGGACAACGCCTTCACAGAGCAGCATGTACGCCCGCCGATTCACGCGCTGGCTTGGCCTGCCAAGGCGGGCATGCTGGATTCAGACTGACCTGATCGCAGACGGGGGAGAAGTGGTTGGGCGGCGGGCTTGAGGCGTAGAGGAAGATGCGTGGGAAGAGCAGGGCAAGGGAGAAGGGGGCGAGGCTGGAGGCGGACGAGATGGAGGAATTGGGCTAGAGGCGGCGCGTCCAGTGGGCAGGCGTCCAGAAGTCTTTGAGTTAGTTAGCCGCTTAAGCAAGGCTCGGTCCCAGATGCTGTGCTAGCTCGCGAAGGTGAGGATATGTTCATCGGCGGTGCGGATTCAGCGTGGTTCACGGCGTGCATGTTTTTGGTGACGCCTTTTAGCTGCGGTGTTGGCCTCGTTTTGGGCATGTAGTTGGCGATGAGGATAGCTAGGGTGTAGCATGATGATGATGATGATGATGTTCATGAGCAGCACGGGGGGGCGTGATTGGGAGCGTTGCTTGTGCTGTTCACGACATCAGTGGCTGGGGATGACTGAACTTTGGAAATGGGCGTGTGCAATGTAAGGATAGCGTATGTAGTAGACACAAATGTAGGAGGCGTGGAACATCATGTCTAAGAACACTCAATAACCTGGTCGTGCCGGGGTAGTGCCCATGCCCCTGCTTCGGTCAAGTTTAGCGCTCTGCCTTCACCGGTGTCTAGTGAGAATATTCTTCTTAGTCCCAAGTTCATCAAATCCATATAGTCAATAGTAATATAGATTAAAATTTCTGCTTTCCTGCCCGTCAATCAAGGTGATCTTGAATCAAGCCTTCCCACTCCCACAAAACAGCTTCTTATTCTTCTTCATCAGCGCCGCCAACTTCTTCTCCAAGACATCATGTTCCCTCCGCGCCCCCAGCATCGCGCGCTCCGCCTCCTCCAAACTCATCACACTACCCCGCCCATACCGACTCGCTCCGTCCCCGCCCGCAATCCCGCTCGAGCTCTCAATCGCGGTCATCAAGCCCTGCACATCCAGGCCGCCGCCGCCCCGACCAAGCGTGATGTTGCCGCTGGCATCGAGGCCGAATTCCTGCGAGGACTGGAACCCGAGACCCGCGCCGACGAGCGCTTCGAGTCCTTGCACGAAGACGCCGCCTAGCAGGTCGGCCGCCATCATGCCCATGCCGTCGATCTCGGTGCTGCCGACTGCGCCGCCTTCGACGACGGCTTGGGCGGCTTTGGCGAACTTGCCCGCGTTGACAGATATGTTGGCTGTGCCTGCGCCGGGGGCGCCGCCGACGGCAGCCATCTCAGGACGCGGCTGGTTCGGAGGCGGATTGTCCGTCTTGGGGAGCACGAACTGGTTGAGGTAGGCGCCTGCGTCTGCGGGCGTTTGCGATTGCGGTGGTGGAGGAGGCAATTCCTGTGCTGTCTCATCTAGAATAGATTGTGTGTCGAGCTTGGGTATCTGCTGTGTGTTCCTATCGCCGAGTTTCTTGCCTGCCTCCTTGAGGGCAGTAGCAATGGCCGGTAGGACATCTTTAGTCTGTGATTGAGCGCCGGTGGCCTGAGAGTGATGCCCTGACGTGTGTTTGCGGGGATGGAATCGTGCGTGTCCCCGCAGTTCTTCGATTTGTTTTTCGAGCTGAAGCGCCTTCTCCTCTAGCTCCTCGCTCAAGCCCCAAAAGAACTTGCCGTTTGGCGTAATTAATGTTCTCGAGTCAGACTTGTCATCGTGGCCAGTTAGACGTACGGGCTTCTTCTTGGCAAGCGCCTCGAGCTCCGCTTCCGAAAAATGGATCTTCAAGTCTGGTGGTCCAGATAAATTACTGGATGGCGCGGCCCGGGACGCATGTGTGAGTGATGAAGATAACGGCTTGAAAAACTCCAAGGTAGAGGCAAGAAGCTCGCCGGTCCTCTGGAGATCCGCCATGATGGACTGGGCAGTGTGCTCACGCTTATCCTTTGGCTCAGGGATGTGTTCTGGGTCTGGTGTGGCTGTCGTTGAGGTCTTTGCAGATTGTGTAGTCTTCGCTGCAACGGCTGGCGCCTCCGCTGGATCATCCTCAACGGTGACCGGCTTTGGGGAGGCGGGCTGATGCTTCGCTACAGCAGCTGGAATCTTGGGGTTACTCGCGGGCTTTTTGGCCTTTTTCTTCCGACCGATTATTGGTGCCTGTACTACTTCCACATCTGACTTCGTTTCCTCGATCGCCATCTCTTCTTCAATCTGCCGCTTTCGTTCCTGGCGATCCTTCTTGGCTTGAGATTTCGTCTTCTTTCGAACCGGAGCTGTCCCAACTTTGCCACCGATAGGTGGAGGAGAATTGGCTCTTGACATGGATGTAGACGTGACCGAAGCGGTATCAGAAATCAAGTCACTTACCGGCGTACCCGGTAGATTAATGGATGCAATGCTGGCTTGCCTGGACCTGAGCTTATCCACCGTTGAGATTTGTGGTACCGTTGGTGTAGAGCCTGCAGATAATGGTGGCGGTACCTCTGTTTTCGGCGTGGGAATCACGCGAAGAGTCCGCGGTGCCACGGTTCGCTTGATTGGCGATCCAGTGACCGCTGCAGCGGGACTCGCGGGCACTGATGTCGTGGCAGTTGTCGGCAATCCGCGCATACCCTTTGCTTGGGCTTCGACTTTCTGTGAGCTTGGTACTGGAGACCCTGCACTTTCGGGTGTGCGAGTTGCAGCTGTTATGTCTAGCTTGCCTGGAGGCTGCCGCTTAGAGGTGGGAGCAGGAGTCGTGACTGGAGTGGGTGACGCGTCTTTGGTTTCGGCCTTTGCGTCTATGGGCTCTTTTTGTGGGGTGCTTTCCGTGGCGATAGCGTTCTTTTTGTTACTCTTCACCTTTATGGGCTCTTTATTGATTGCATCGGATACTGGCTTCTTTTCCTCTTCTTTTTGTCGTGGCTTTCTCTGCCCAAGTGCATCTTCTCTGACCTTCTTGGTGGCTACTCCAGCGGTTGGTGTCTTTGGTGTACTCGTCTTGCGCGCGGCCTTTGTCGGCGTCTCGGGCTGCGGCTTCGCTGGCGTCGTTACTGGTGGTTGGACGTCGCCAAATTGCTTCGTCGTTTTGGCTTTGGAGGGAGTCGTGGTATGAACGGGTGTGACAGGTACGATGGGTATGACCGGGACTGCAGGCATGATTGTCGATGATGTTGTGCGTGACATTGGTCGGGAACCGGGCTGAGACTTCGACTCTTCGACTATCGAGCGCGGTAGCGCAGGGGCAGAGAAGCCAGGTGGGATGGTTGGAGTCGCCCGGCGAGGTTGGACGAGGTGGCTGCCGAGGGAAGTACCTGGAACGGTCTGCGATGCTGCGAACTCCGGCTCAGACTCGTTGACCAGTGCGTCGACATTGAAAGATGCCTGCTCATCGACGCTAAAGAGATTATCATCTGTTGAAAGAGGTTAGCTTGAGCATATTGATAAAGCAAATCGTGGAGGGATAGTGTCGGTCGGAACAACAACTGCGGCGGTCGCCAAAAGGGTCAACGATGGTCTCGCCAACTAGACTATTAGGTACATCAGACAGCAAAGTTGGTTCTCTGTCATCTTCGTCACGAGAAGGGAACAGAAGGATTTATAAGAAGCCATCTCTCTATTAGACAGTAAGCAAGCCGACCTGAACGCGGCAGGAAAGGGGATTACGTACATGCGATGACCACGACGAAGACGACGAGAGAGGCTGACCTAGACAGCTGGCGAAGCAGTATATTTCCACCAGGTATAGCCAAAGAAAGAAAGGAAGAAAGTGAAAGTATGATAATGCCATGATGACATGCCAAAGCCAGCGATATGAGGCAATGGCCGACCTGTTCGTAACGCCAGACATTTCGGTGCCATGCACTGTCCTGTGCCAATGCATTTACTGTGCAATATCCCAAACGCCATGCAGCCATCGTTGAAAGAAAGGTAGTAAAACAAGCCATCTGCCCATACGGCGGACTAAATATGTAAACGAAAAGGAAGAAGACTACCATCGTCCGGCGCCGCCGTAGTTGTTGTTGGAATAAAGGGAAGAGAAGCCGCCCTGCCCTTGGCCATAGAGCCCCTGTCCCGCCATACCGCTTTGCTGGAGCCTTGCCTGTAAGATACTCGGGTCATGAACATCTGCCAAGCCACCTCCTCCAGAAGAGGAAGTGTTAGCATGCCTGTGTTTCTTGCCCTTTTTCTTGGATTTCTGCGAACCAGATTCCTGATAAGCACCAGGCGAAGGTCCATAAGGAAAGGGTAAAAGGCCAGGAGCAGGGGCAGGCGTAGAGCTCGAAGAGTGTTGGTTGAGGAAGGAAGGAAACATTGACTCACGCTTTCCAGCATCAGCTACCCTCGCACCACCGTCCATGTTCCTGCCGCGGAGCAAGTCCTGATACATTGCATCATTGTTGTTCCTGCCAGCAGCATTGGCGCCATAGCCGAGCCCACCAGTAGCAAATCCATGGCCTTGCCCAAACATGCTGGTGCCACCGACGGGTGGTGTTCCAGTAGGCTTGAGCCCTGGAGGGGGCCCTTGCACATTGGTGAAGAACTGGTTGCCAAGCGACTGGTGCTGGGAGATCTGGCCAAAGTGATTCGTGTTCTTAGGCATCATCGAATTTTGCTGGCTCATTAACTTCTGGTTGGCCACAGGCTGCACATTCGCAGATGCGGAAGCGCTGTCGTTTGCGAAGCTAAAGCGGGAGGTCTGTCTGACGTGTCCTGGTGGGTTCGCACTCAGACCATGCTGAGTCTGCATGTTCTGGTTGGCGAGCGGTCCAGTAGACTGGGCATTTGACTTGAAGTTCGACAGAAGAAGCTGTTGCTGTTGTTGCGGCGTCAAACCTCGGTTGCTGAGTCCAAGGCTGCTAAAGTCCTCCGTCAAAGCAGGATTTTGGCCGAACAGGCTGCTTCCAAATCCTTGTTGTCCTGGTGGTGCTATCGCATGATGATTCAGATGGCCTGTCGCAGTCTCATGTCCCTCTTCTGGCTCTCCACCCAGTTGTAAGCTACCGCCAGCAGTTGCTTCAGCGTCGTCATGGTCTGCGGCTGGTGCTTGTTGCATAGTGAGTTTTGCTTTAGCCTCGGCTTCCCTTTGCAAGGCCAGCTCGTCCTCCTTTTCGCGCATCGCACGGCGTTTCGCGCCACCATTTGGGTCAAGCAGCTGGGGAAACTCAGCAATAGCCTTGAAGTCTTCTTCGGTAAGAGCAGCGCTCGAGAATACGAATGTGAAGTCCGGAGAGCATATGGTTTTCATCAAGGCGTCCAAAGGGTTGTCCCGGGCAGGTGCAGGGCGGGTGACAGAGGCGGGAGTGGTTTGCGGAGTCGCAGGCTTGGAAGTCTCAGGAGATTTCTCCTTCTCTTTCTCTTCCTTCTTTTCCTTTTCTTTGCCCCTCTTCTTCGACGGCTCCTCGACCTTTGGCGTCTTCGATGTTTGCGCAGGTACAGCATTCGTGACAAGGGGGCTAGGATTCGATGCGATGGTGGAACGACTCGCACGACGTTCGAGAACGGCCTTACTTCCCCAGCTCGCAGTGGCCGGCAGACCGGGCGCATCGTGCGTCGGGCTTGATGTGTCGTTGCTGTCTTGCCGGTTCATCGGAGTGGCGGCAGCGACTGGCGGGCCCGGATGAGCGGGAGGTGCGGCGCGAGAAGACGCCGATTGAGCAGGTTGTTGCGTCTGTATCGAGTTCATCATGGATAGGTCTTGGCGCGTGAAGCTGTCGTTGTCCTCGCCGGGTTCGTGTAGGAACATGCAGTTGCGGTTGTTGCATTGCTCTCCACGGAGGTATGCTGAACAGTACTTAGTCGTTCCATATTGGGCTCTGCAACAAGGTCAGCGTGTGAGGTGCATCATGTGTAGCTTTTACGCACCGTAATTGTCTGTCGCCGTTGGATGAGCCGTCGACGGCCTTGATACACTGCTCGGCATCTTCCTTACGAGCGAACGTGACATAGACGCCCACCGATTGCTGATGTTGCGCATTCTCCCTGGCTTTGCTGACAACGATCTTGATGATCTTGCCGTATTGTCCGAAGTAGTCGGGGCCGCGCAGAGTGTCGAGTAGGCGGTCCTCTCGGATCGTGGGAGTAAGGCCGGTAACATAAACGAGGTTCTTTTGGACGACTCGCAAGCCGGCGAGATGCTTGCGACTGAGGGAGTCTGCTTCCGCCTTCTGTGCCTCTTTCTGCCGTATCTGCGCGTTCTTCTTGGCTTTTTGCGCGATCTGCTGCTTGTGCTTGGCCATCCTGTTCAGAGTCAGACGTGTCCAAAGGAGATGTGCAGGGGACCCACTCCTCGGGAGAGATGGTCTTCCACTCGATGGTGGAGTCGTCGTACGGCCGGCGACAGGCGGGACACAGTCCATTCATCGTGGTCTTGATGTTGTTGTAGCAGAATTGGCATATCTGGCAGGCGGGTCAGTATGGCGACTCGAGATGGCTCCACCAGACCCTGGCAGTGTAGCATACTTGGTATCCGCAGGGACACGGCCGGAAGTTCCTGTCTGAGAGGTCGAACTCCTCGACGCATAGCGGGCAGCATTCTTCCTCCTCGTCGTCGACGAACTGGTCCTGCTGCAGTCGGGACATGGCTGGGCTGTGCGGTGTCTGGTCGAAGCGTGTCGGTGGCGCGCCGGCGAGAGCAGCGCTGTGTGCGGTGAAGGTGTCGAGGACGCGTGCGTGGTGGGGCGGCAAGGAAAGAGCCGCAAGTACAAACAAACGCCGGCCGTGAGAGAGAGACGCTGGAAGGGATGCACGGGTGGTGATGGGGGTTCAGAGGCTGCACCTGCGCATCGAGACAGCAAGGATCCGCCGGCTGACTAACTAGCGCCACATGCTTCGGATGGCCGTGGTCGCTGCTTCACGACGTCGACGACATCATCCCCACCGGCCGCCCCTGCCCACTGCACCGCGCAGTCTCACCACTCCTCCCACACCCACAATGGCTATGCGGCTAGCTGTGGCCCGGCCATTGGGCGCCGTCGCGCGCTCCGCCGGCTGTTCTCGAGCTGCCGTGCGCACCTTTGCCGCGACGGCACTCCGCGCCAAAGAGATCGCGGCCGAGAGCAAGGAGACGCCAAACATGCGGGTGCGATAATCTTGAATAGCCTACCACAAGGCTGTCCTGGCTAAGTTCTGCGCAGTATGCTCCTCGAGACCCGGCCGGCCCTCTCAAAGCTGCCATCGTGAACCCAGCGGACAAGTACAAGGAGAAGGGCGAGGCGCTGCACAAGTACGGACAGTATCTGATGTCATGTCTGCCCAAATACGTACAACAGTGGGTGCAACGCGAGCGCAAACCTGGGCCCGGCTGATGCTTCGCAGATTCTCCGTCTGGAAGGATGAGTTGACCATCTACATTCCTCCCGCGGGCGTCATTCCTGTCTTCACCTTCCTCAAGTACCACACAGCCGCCGAATACACACAGATCTCCGACATCACAGCAGTCGACTACCCCACCAAGGACCAGCGTTTCGAGGTCGTCTACAATATGCTCAGCATCCGCCACAACTCGCGCCTAAGAGTCAAGACCTACGCTGATGAAGCGACACCGGTTCCGAGTCTCTGCGATCTCTACGACGGAGCAAACTGGTACGAGCGGGAAGTCTACGATCTTTTTGGTGTCTTCTTTGTCGGACATCCGGATCTGAGGCGCATCATGACGGACTACGGTTTCGATGGACACCCACTGAGAAAGGACTTCCCTATGACCGGCTACACTGAAATCAGATATGACGAGGAGAAGAAGAGAATCGTCGTGGAGCCGTTGGAGATGACTCAGGCCTTCAGGAACTTCCGCGGCGGATCAGCAGCATGGGAGCAGGTCGGTCCCGGACACGATCTGAAGCCAGAAAACGTGAGTCCAAGAGTACACCTCCAAAAATGTGACTTGTCTGACTTGCACTCAGTTCAAACTGCCCACGCCGAAGCCAGAGCCGCCAAAAGAAGGCGAGCAAAAGAAATAGATGGTTTAGATCGACAGAAGTGTATATACCTGCAAATCAACGTGCTTGTACAACATCAACTTGTTCTTCGACTGGCATTTCTCCTTCCTTCATCATGCGAGTTGGCACTGACAGATCTGGCGGGCCTTGTATGCGCAGCGATTACTACATAGCATCATGCTAGCAAAAAAGACATGATGGGTGGTCGTGTTGGAGGTCCTGTCGAGAAATATTCTGTCGCGAGAGCTGGTCGAAGGATCGAACGAGCCGATGCGCCAGCCATGCAGTAAACCTCGCATTCTGCCGCCCAATCCGGACAAGCGCCGCTCTAGCAGGAACGGTGTTTCGCATCTCGGGATGCCTCATACGTACACCTGCAGTGACCACGAGGATTGCGCATCACAACATTCGATACGTGATCAACCTCCACTTAGATCTCGCACTTTCTCGCCAAGCACTACACCCCGCTTTCCCTAATTGTCTCGCAACAGGGCTCGAAAGTCATCCACACTCGCCCCGACAAAGCCAGAAATGTAAGAATGCACCAGATTCGGGACCCAGACCAGACCTGAGGTGGTTGGTACTACCGAACTTGATCCTCGTATATTGTTTAGGTCCCTCGTCTCATCTTCATACCACGTGCTTTTCCAAGACCACATATATAACTCGCCAGCGCCCACCTCATGTTTCTCACCAAGCACCACATCATCTCATCCCTCCTCACAACCACCATACTCATACTCACAACCCTAGCCACCATGTCCGCCTCAACATCAACAACAACCACCACCACCATCCCACCCTTCACCCTCTCCGCCCCTCCCGGCACCGACATCTGGCGCAAACCCCCCTCCCACAACGCCTTCAACGCACCCACCCACCCCTCCGCCCTCCCCACCTTTCCCCTCAACTCCTTCCAGCGCGCAAAACTCTCCTTCAAACTCCCCCCCGCCTCGCTCCTCCGCCAATACGACCAAGCCGGCCTGCTCCTGCACCTCACCAAGCCCGGCGTGCCCGCCAACCAAACCAAATGGATCAAGACCGGCATCGAATTCTACCACGGAAAGCCGTACGTCGCAACCGTCGCCTGCGACGTCTGGGCCGATTGGAGTCTAACGCCCGGGACGGGTTTCGTGGATGGAGAGACGCGGCCGGGGGCGACGATTGAGGCGCGCCGTGAGAAGGATGCCCTGGGGAAGAGTCTGTGGGTGTATTGGATTGTGAGGGATGAGATGGGGAGGGAGGTGGAGAGACGGCCGTTGAGGGAGGTTACGTGGGCGCTGGCGGAGGAGGAGGGGTGGAGTGTGGGGGTTGGGGGGTATGTGTGTCGGCCGACGGAGGAAGGGGGGGAGGGGTTGTTGGAGGCGGAGTTTGGGGAGGGGGTGGAGATTGAGGTTTTGGATGGGTAGGGTTGAGGTGCGGAATGGGGTGTGAAGATGGGGTTTGGGGATTTGGGATTTGATAGGTGTGGCTGGAGGGTTGCGGAGGAATTGTCAAGCAAGGTTGTGGATGTCTTGAATCCAAAATCTCTGGCTGTTGGCCTCAATCAGAGAACCATCTGCACCGGTGCTGAGAACAGAACACATCACCCATCGCCATAATCAACACTCAATCCCACCCATCCCACCATTCCCCTTCCTCCTCTCCTTGAGCGCCTTCCTCCTCTCCTTCCCCTTCCCCTTCGCACTCCTCGCCTTCGTCAACCGCGCCGGAACCACGCCCGCGCGCTCATACACAATCGTAACCGCATCGACAACATCCTGCAGCCGCACCACAGGCGTGGCATCAACATCACCCACCATCCGCAACCGCACCGCCTCCAGCAGAACCTCGCCGCCCAGCCGCGCCTGCCCCTGCGTAAAGCTACTCAGCACCGCCAGCGCCGCAACAACCCTCTCATCCCAGAATCGCCCGGCCGCTTTGAGCCTCGCCGGCTTCATGGCCTCGGGCAGGAAGTGGTCGACCGTCGTACGCCAGCGTTGCTCCATCAGCGCCTCGCTCTGCGCGCCGGGGAACTGGCCCGCCATCTGCTCCGCCGTCGCGCCCTGCACCGCCGTAAGATCGTCCAGGACTGGCTGCCACTGTCTCGTGATGCGGAGCTTGTTCCGCGTCGTCGGCTTGCGCTCGTTCAGACTGTTGATGTGGTCGCACTTCTCGCGCTCGCTGAGCGAGTCCCAGGGCTGGAGATAGCCGTCGAGATCGGGGTCTGTGTCGTCGGCGTCCTGGCCGTCGTAGAATTCGAACTCGGGTGGGGAGTCGGGGAGCATGCGTTCTGCGGGCGACGCGGCGATGAGAACGCGCTGGGAGTCTTGGAGCGAGTCGAGTTTGGTGAGGGGTTTTGCGGAGACGGTGTAGATGCTTGCATGTGGTATCCCTAGAGCGAGGCGGATACCTTGCAGGATCTGGTCGTTGTTCTGGAATGGGGAGATGACAAAGGCGTCGACTGTTCGCTTGGTTGATGGGCAGTGGAGCTGGATTTGCTTGCTCATGGTGAAGAGTTGATGTTTGGTTTCCCTGGTGGTTGATTGTGGACTGATTGAGGTGCTCGATGTTGATGTGAGTTCGCAGAGCTTGCGGGACTTGGACTTAAAGAATGCTCTGGACCGGGGACGCAACGGGTAGCTACATTCACCAATGACGCAACAGGCCCGTGACCGTCTTCACTTGCACTGAGGTCACACCTCATCATGCTAGTGTGTAAGCTCGTCGCGGCAATGGTCACCTATACCGTGGTCAGTCTTCGCGAGGATGCATCTACCATCGACCACGACCGTAACCCTCTGCTCTACATACATATTCTGAGAGTTTCTGCCTTTCACTGGTACGAGTATACAAGTGTCACAGCGTGTAACCTTCTCTCCGATAGAAGTCAAGCATGCACCCGTTGCTGACCGCTAGTTTGCGAAAATGCGTAGTGATGGTCGTGACTGTACGAGGAATATTGATATTGCGAATCGTTTTGAGTGCCCATGGGACGATGATGAAGTCTTCGACTCCGTGGTTGTCGGCCTAGGTAAGGCGGAATCTGACTTGTTCGAATCGTTATCTAGTTCCACATCGTTCGAAACATCCAGCATAGGCTTGGCGCAACTCAAGCCTGTTGCTCTGATCCAGTTGAAAGAGATTGGAACTGTGCTCTTCACGATCCTCGAGGCGGGTCAATGATCCTCGCTTTGCAACCTCCGACCTCGACGCCTAGAGTATCGTCAGATCCACCGCACAAATACCTCTAAGCTCTTCGAACTCTCTTTCTCTTCCGATCCGCGTGATCCATGGCGCGAAAACAGTAACTTGCACTAAGGTACATTGATTTCTTTCTTCACGTCAGCCCTGAAGCTATTGAGTCGTCGCATGTGCCGGATAAGCTAAGGTCGGAAGTTGCCGTTGGGCCGGTGGGTGCAGAAAGTCAGACTCGGATGAGCGTGGGACTGGCGAAGTGGAACGTGTTGTTCAGGTGAAGTATGGGCGTATCGATGGGCGACGGAAAGTGTGTAGTGAAGTTTGGGGACTGCGGTGGAAGGGCACTGCCATGATCTCGGTGGATCAGCAAGCCGCGGGATGATCAGAGCCTGGATATCGCAATCGTGTTGGACAAGATAAGCAGATCCGTAAATGTGGTTTCAAAAGCGGAAAATATTGCTAAAGACTGCAAGAGAGGGTGCTTTGAAACAGCAAGGAGCAAACCGACGTTTCGCTAAATACCTAGGTACCTATGCTAGGACGATACCCAGACCAGTCCCGTCGATGAGTGACAGACTCGCTGCTTAGCCCCACTCAAATCGCGGCGCCAGCCATGTGAATCGGCGCGTCCCGTGACAGGGAAGTCCCAAGGTCCTTCAGCTGGCTCTACATGTCCTTATCGAGCATGGCACGCTGCTGCCAAAAAGGCGCTCAGCTGCGGTCCTTCCAGAAGCTCGGAGAGTAACGCCAAATCCTCGGAAGCACGAACGGCATTAGAGTGACATTGCAGGCAACAGGTCGGTTAACTAGTCAAGGTATGCTGAGATGCTGGGCTGGTTTCGAAATTCAGCCCCGGGGGGTTGGCTACCTATGATGTGTTCTTGCGCGAACACGAAGGCGCACGGGTACTCCACATTTCGAATCGTTGGGATCTGGGGTAGCAGCTAATGCCGGGTTAGGGGTGATTGCCACCTGAGACTCGCAGGAGGACAGAGAGTAGAGGCACGGCATCCACGGCACGGAAAGATCCTCGGCCCGTCGTTGCTCGTACCGCGTACCATCCCAGTGAACTTCTGCTCAAAACTACTTTCCATCGCCACTCGAGGCTAAGAGGACTCAAGTCTCTTATAGAGATCAGGTACGTTGAGGTTCTTCTTAAGTGATCGAACTGCTATGTCTCTTCTTCTGCAGGTGGCCATCTGTGTCCGAGCGTCTAACCAATGATGGTTGATCCAAGCCGTGTCCGAGGGTTAGCGTGCGCAAGCGGCCAGCCTCCAGCCTCTGGGAATGTCACCGCAGTGCCATGAACACGCTACGCCACCAAGTGCACAACTGCGCTGGCGGCGACCACAAGAAGTTTGACTTTTCCTTATTATTTGCATGCTAGGTGACCACACATATAGTTTGCATGTGTTATACTGGTCCCATCCCATATACCGGTAACAACCTGTCCCAACGCAGCTGCCGACATCGAACAGATACCAAACGCATCAGTAGGAAATGCGACCGCCGGTCTTCTTTTCTTGCCATCGTTCCAGTTCTCCACCGCCGAGTGTCCAAGATCCATACCCATGTCGTAGGCTTGGTAGGGCTATTGCGTGTCCAGAAGGTATGGCCCGCGTCTTTAGACAGCACCTTTCCACCCTAACACCAACATTACGCGCAATACCACCAATCAGCATTCGACTTGTTCGATTTCTTATCTAAATCAGAAGAACGTGTGGACCAGGCCCCTGCAGCTAGATCGCAGCTAATGCCGGGCCCGGCAATTGTCCAACATCGGTGAGAGTCGTTCACTTCATTTATAGCTCGCGCGTCGCCTTGCACATGTCTTTGCCATCTTTATGATAACGTTTCTCCTTTTCAACTCTTATCCCAAGTCATTCAATCCTCTGTGAGAGAGAACCCGCAGAATCTTGCGCTATCAGTCACAAATGGGCGAAGGACAACGGGCGTGGTGAACACACTTCACGCGTCTACACCATCATCTGGTGTCTGTTGCCGTTCTTCCCTTCAACACCCAAACCATCAACCTCGACCATCACAGATTCATCGAAGTCATACGAGCTACCAGGATGGAGACTACTACGGATCTCGGCCCTACTCTAACCATCGTGGTCGCAGTTGCCAGCAGCATCACCATACTCGCGGTTGTCCTGCGCTGTTACGTGCGCATTTTTCTCCAGCACCGCTTCAGTGCCGATGACTACTTGATCTTGTTTAGTCAAGCCAACTTTTGCGCCTTCATGTTCTGTGTGTTGCATCAAGTCAAGTATGGTCACGGCAAACACCTGGCAGATGTATTAGTGCATGGTCCCGAGGATCTACGCATGGTAATGAAGGTTCGTCTCTCGCTTTCCTCATTCTTTCCTTGTGTTAGCATAAGACCTTGTACTAACTCTCGTCCGCATAGTATTGGTGGATATCGCAACCTTTTTACATCTTCGCCACCTGTACAGTCAAGGTCTCTGTTGCCGTCTTCTTCTGCTCGCTATGCCCGCCCCGCAGTCTGCGCTTGGTAGCAATCATCGTAGCATGCGTCTCCGTCGCTACCGGCCTTGGAACCTTGCTCTATCAGATACTCTCGTGTGCGCCTGTGTCGTATTTCTGGAATCGCTTCGACCCAGCAGTACGTGGCACTTGCTTCAGTCCTCACAAGGCGTTCGCCGTGCTGCAGACTGTCAACGCTTTCGATGTTGCTACCGACGTCATGCTGGCGGTGCTGCCGTGCATTATGGTGTGGAACATGACTATGAGCATAAGGAAGAAGCTTGGTGTCTCCATACTGCTTGGCTTGGGTGCCTTGTAAGTCTCAACCCTCACCTCGAAACCGGCCGTGACAGAAGCTAAATTCGAAGTACAGACCTGCTGTCGCTGCCATCATTCGAGCGTTCTACTTCAAGAACATGCTGCTCAATGAAAGTGACTTTACATGTAAGCTGCCAGGAGTCCCGCAATGTAAGGCAGTTTGCTAACCAGGTTTTTTCCCTTGCAGACTCTGCTTGGCCCATTACCGTCACTTCCGCGGCTGAGCCCGCGATCGGAATCACCGCTGTTTGCGTCGCCCACCTACGACCGCTTGGGAGGCAGTTGTTTCCGAAAGCCTGGTTCACCATTAGCGAACCGCCTTCGTATGACATCGTTACCTTTGGCCGACTTGGTGGTCGGGAAGACCCTAGCATCAAGGAGATTTCGCTCGATCCGCAACTGAAACCCGGAACCTTCACTCCACGACCTTCACATTGGCGAGATCCGTGATGAGAGGCTCTCAAGGAGGATAGAGTGGACGAGCATCACGATGCATATTGCGCTGTGGTTTTTGAAAGGTCCAACGATGATGCCAGCATCTACAGCTTTTGAGATTTGGTCAAAGCAGCTACCGCTTCTCGCATTCAAGCCTTGGAGCTAGAGCTCGAGCCTGCGACAGTGCATTGTATATGATAGTCTAGCAGTATATGTAAATACAGAAGAGTTCGAGAACAGTGCGAAGCGAATACAACAGGTTAATAGTACGTTAGACAAGATAGATAGTATGCGTAAATAATTAAGAAAAGCGCGCTCGCTTTTCTAATTTAAACTTACTACGTATCTACTTATCTTACGATGAATGAAAGATTGAAGCGTGAATTGAAGTATGTGAAGTAAAGGTAGTGAGTAACTATTAACTTTAGTATAAGTCAGATGAAACTACCTTTGAGTCCCGTAAGTTTAGGTAAACACGCTAGACGCAGAAGGTCGATACTAGGTTCATTGTGGCCCGGTCGGACCCAATCTCGACCTCTTTGAGCAGCCATTGTCCAGTAATTTGCTGTGGAACAGTTGTCGCACACCATTAAGTTACCTGTGGCACCAGAGAGAGCAGTAGGAAGCGATAAGCGAAGTGAGAGGGTGCAGGGCAAGACCACGTGAATACCGGTAGGCACAGTGCACCCTGCGCCCGCACAGACCTGCCGCGTCAGAAAAGTCCCGGCAACGCATCGAGTCTGTTTCCTCATCAAACCATCAACAAACCACTGATGATTGCGAGAGTTATTCAACTCGACCTGGCGCCTACCTAGCGATTATAGAGACCGCGTTTGACAGTTAGCTTGCTGTCTGCAAGACAAAAGCCGCGGAGCCCCAAAGTCAAGGAGGTCGCGTGTCCGCTAATCCTAATCGAACGGCGTGCATCTTCAGCATGTTGGCCGACGGCAAGATCGACTCGCTCGACACACACCTCGAGCAGTTCAAGCTTAACAATCGAACTGCGCAGAGTGATCTGCAGGTATACAGTCCTTTCGACATTGAAAATCGAAGCTCACTAACCACGACTCAGAACCTCCTTAGGGAATATGGCCAACTACTAGACGACTACAAGGATCTAAAGAAGGCCTTTGAGACTAAGGGATCAAAGTCAGTAGCTAAAGCTACACCAAAGTTGTCGGCTGCGGCATCGACAGAGAAATCACGCAATCCCTACGTTCTTGTTCTCATTGACGGTAACGGCTACATCGTAAGTATTCTCTCTGAACTAACGCCCGACACTGTCGCTAATCAGACGTAGTTCAATGATGAACTCATTCGTGACAAAGAAGAAGGTGGCATGCGCGCTGCTAGGATGCTGAGCGACGCAGTGGAGAAGTATCTACACCAAAGCGTACCGGAAGCCCGTAATGCCCGAGTCGTAGTTCGCATCTACGCCGACCTCACAAACTTGTCTAAGCAGCTGGGCAAATCCAAATTGGCGGGATTGGAGAAGCGCTCGCTTGCTCCATTCTCCGCTGCCTTCACTCGGGCGATCAGTCTTTTTGATTTTGTCGATGCTTTAGATGAGGAGGGTACCAAGTTCAAGATTAGAGGTATGTTTGCAACGGAGATGGTGTATGTCTGACTTCGTTTTGCTGATGCATGCGTAGAGCAATTCAAGATCGCCTCTGAGGATAGCGCTTGCAGTCACGTCTTGTTTGCTGCCTGCCACGACAGCGCCTATCTTTCCCAGCTCGTACCCTTTAGCGGTGTACGCGAGAAGATCACACTTGTACAAGGTGCAGCGTGGAACTCCGAGTTTCATCAATTCAACTTGAACGTTACTCAATTCCCAACCATCTTCCGATGGTCGGATTTACCCACGGCTGCCCCAAGTACGAAGACCACGCAGGCTGATGGCTCGGCGAAGTCAGCGCCAAAGAAGACCGGAACTGCCGTACCCACCGATCCGCGCCAGTATGATACGTGGCGGAATGGCTCGATCAGTGCAAGGGGGTCTCCTGCAGAAGGCCACCGATCCTCCTCTCTCGCCACCAACGGCTACGATGTGGACAGCGGAACGAGTGGTAGTGCTATGGGTCCGCACAGGTCATCGACACAGCTATGCAGGTACTTCCAGAAGGTACACATGTCTAAGGTCAACTTTATAGTTCCGTTCGCTAATTCACGCAGGGCTTCTGCCGCTTCGGAAATAAGTGCACCTTCCAGCACGTTCCCCCGTCTCTGAACACGACAAGCCAGCAACCACAGGGCGTTGTGAAGGATCGCTCAAACATCTCCGCCTATCTCCCAACGAGCCTAGCCCCCGGCTACATTGCTCTCAACAAGGATGCCCAGCGCCTTGACCTCTACATGCGGCCGCCCACCCAAGAAGAATGGTCCATCTACAACGCCCGCTTCCACAAGCAGAAGCCGTGCAACAATTTCCACCTCCAGCGCGTCTGCACCGCTTTCGGCTGTCCATACGATCATCAAGAGCTCGAACCCGAAGCCCGACATGTTCTCGAGTATGTGTTGAAATGCAGCCCGTGCCCCAGGAAGAGCGGCTGCAGGGCGAGTGAGTGCTTCTACGGCCATGTCTGCCAGAAAGACGGCTGCCAGGGCCAGATGAAGGGGTGCAGGATGAAGCTGGATCTTCACAGCGTGGATCCGAAGATGGCGAATATGGTGCTTGCAGATGACGAAGAGGAGCTTGTGCATGGGGACGTGGAAGGCCTGCAGATGCCGGATGAGAATGAATACCTGTGGTAGACGGATTTTTTTGAGGGCATGGTGGCGAAAGCAGGATCTAGAACACATATATTGGCCATCTAGCACGGCAGGGCACGAGTCACATCGGCCTGGAAGTATCCATCGACTTCATGGACAAAAGGGTAGGAGATTTCCATTAAAATTTGGATAAGGATGGACTATTTTGGCTACAAATGCGTCTATCGATAGCCAGTAATACCACTCCAAGAACACCCTCATAGCCCCTGCAGATCAATCACGTGTCGCACTCAGCCTTGGAGCAGTAGTCATACTTCCTTCTCAATACAGACAGTCTAACGCTGTTTCCTTCTGCGCCCTCCTTCCCAACATCCCACTCAAACACCATCCTCCATCAAGGCAGCACAACGCCCAATCCCCATACTCCGATCCAAATCTGCACATGTTTCCCAGATATTCAGCGCTTTTCCAATCCCAAGGTATCAAACGTCGCCCAATGCACGCTAAAGCAAGTGAAAATCTCCACCAGCACCATTCCCACCGCCGCCAAAACAACCACCCTATCCAAACATAAAATCTATACACGAAAGCAAAACACCACGTTTTACATCAGTTGGCAACAACATACTTATACCCCCCTCCCTCCCCCTCGGCATCCACCTCCACGGGCCTCTGCAACCCGTCCACCTCGACAATCCCATACCGCCCCGCGCCCATGCCCGGATACTGCGGCATCGCATCGCTCGCCCTAGCCACGGGCCCGTGCTGTTGGCGCCACGCCTTGTCCGCGTGCGCCGTAGTCGGAAAGCCGTGGGGATTGTACTCTGTGACGCCGTGCAGCGGGTCGTGGAAGTGCGGCACGGGGGGTTTTGGGGACGCTTGGTTGCGCCTGCGGTGCAGGATGAAGCCAGCCAGGGCGAGAATACTGACTACTGTGCAGCCGCCGATGGTGGCGCCGACGATGAGGCCGAGGCTGGGTTTCTTCGTCGGGGAGGACGGGGGCGCGAGCGTTGGCGTGGGTGTGTTGGAGGGGGAAGCGACCACTGTGACCGTGCGATATAGCTCGCCGGGCACGCTGCTCGCGCCCCAGCTGCGGGCGGCGGTGAGCGTGAAGGCTGTCTCTGCGCAGCCGTGCTGGGTCATGGAGGTCTTGGAGTACTGGAATATCCAGCGGTAGCACTCGGGCATGGCGGAGTCGGTGCACTTGACGATTTGGGAGTTGCTGGAGCACGCGGCGTCGGTGCAGGCGGTGGCCATGGCGGCGGCGGGGACGCATGTTGTGGGGATGGTGCAGGAGGAGAGGGCGTTGGGGTCGCAGCAGCCGTGGACGCCGAATTGGGTGTTTGTGGCGCAGATGAAGGTTGGGTTGAAGCATGTTATTGAGGATTCTGCGGAGGAGTTAGTTGCATGGTAGGGGAAGCATGGGCAGATTGTTAGGTATACATACCAGGTGAGCCGGAGAGGAATCCGCATGTGTTGTCGGTTTCGAGCGTTTGACGCTTGAAAAGCTCGAAACCGGGGAAGTAAGGTGCGGGAGTTGGCGCTGGACTCCAGGTGTCTGCTGCGGGTGCGAAGATCGTGGGTTCTGGTATTGCCCATGGGAAGGCTGCGGCGGATACAGCTGCTGGTGCAAGAAGCACACCGATGGAGTGTGTCAACAACATCGTAGTTCCATGTGGGAAGAAAAGTTGAGGTGTGCGCTGCTTTCTCCACCTCCACTACTCTGGGGATTTTGTCAAGTATAAACCGGCATGGCACGCTTGAGTACCGTCCTGAAGTCGAGAAGTGCGAAAGCTCACGTAGATCGTTACGCGAAGAAGCAGACTATAAGAGGCTCCGGCTGGGGTAGGCTGAGCCAAATGCGGCCGGGTCCCCAGCATGACAGGCAGGGTAAGCTCCAAGCTCCCTTGTGTAATCGGGTCATATGCAACTAGCGAGCCAGTGCGACCACGGTGTATCGCTCAGATCATGCGGGTAAGCCATGCTTGAAGTACGTTGGCGTGCGCATCAGAAACACAGCTCCCACGCAACACAACGAATGACGGTGTGAGGAGAAAGCCACTGTACACGTAAACATGAATTCTATCCACTAAAAGAAAAGATGGCCGCATACTTGGCTGCCGGGCACGCAAGTAAGCATGTCGGGGCTGAGCAAGTTCAGGATGGTGGGTGGTTGGCGATTGGGTCAGAGCGCGCATGTGGCTTGGCCAGGCATACAATTATAGCAGTGGTCGGATGGAGAGCGAGCTGCACGATGATGCTCGAGTGATCCCTTGATGGTGTGGTACGAGGAATCTATCGAATAATAATGCTGTCTGAGATCCGATGGTCTGGAGTCGAGGAAGATGAAACACATATCGACGATTCCACGTGGGGTGCCGGCACTGCCTCGATGCAGAGTCGTTCGTGGTTGGTTCATGCTGACTCAGAGAAGCGTCCGTGCCACGTGCAATTGTCGAGTGCTAACAAAGAAAGATGATTGTATGACGGTAGGAGTCAAAGGAAAGTGTGATGGCTGCGAGACTTGAAACAAGAGTTCTTTGAGGGCTCTCGAAGCTAAGTTCCAGGCTATGTTTCAGCGCATCGTCCAACCAAGGGAGAGTTTTCGGTGGCCACAGGCGTGAGACCAGCGTTAGTCGAGGCGTCAAGTCGATATTGACAATCGCCTCAGACTGCAACATCGCCCGGCAAGGGAATCCTCCCAGGCCGCGTCCATCCTCCATCGATGAGCGTCTCGTGTCTCGCCGTGCCCTTGCATCGAGGTCCAACCCACAGGTAGCCAGAACAGGGCTTGTCGCAAGTGAATATGACAAACGCATAGATCCTACTCCTTCTAATTGCATATTTACAATGGCCTAAATCCTCAATGCAACTCCAGCCCATACCAATAATCTCGAATGACTCCCTCAATGCGCGTGCCGATGCTTCGTTTATTCTGCTGTTCAAGTGGGTATACAAATGGTGTACATGCTGTATCGAGCAAAGGCAGGCGACTCAATCGCGCTTGTGAGGCCCTTTGATCTTCGGATACATCCTCGAGAGGTGGTAGTTGATGTTGTTCTTCTTTTGATTCGGATTGCGCTGAGCGGGTGGTTAGCCACTTCTTCAACGAGGGACGTTCTGGACACATACCGGCGCATCCATACATTGCCGTAGCTTCTGCTCGAGCTGTGCACAGCCTTGGACACTATATCCTGACGACGCCCAGCAGCCTAACAGACGTTTATTAGCCTTGTCGCTCTCTTGTGTGTCCTTCATCTCTCCGATCTCGTATGCTGGTAGCATTCCGTTCCATGCCCTTATAGCCTCTCCACCCGGTTATGCCCGATTCTACATACCCAGTACAGATGACATTGCGCCTAAACATGGGTTTGCCTCTGGCTTGTTCGGTCGTCGGACGCGGAGCTTGGGCAGTGGTGGGAGCGGACGATGGGTGACCGACTGGACGGCGGTGCCCTGCGGCTTCGGTACCATTGTGAATGTGCGTTGTCCTGTGAACGGGTGTCGGATACAGCGAAGGGTTCTTGGATGCGGCTGCGACGATATCAGCTTCGTGGGTGTCGATACGATCCAAAAGTTTCGAGCCGCGGAAACCGCCTGATCGGGGTTAGTGCGGCTTCCTCCGATGTTTGGAGCTTTGTTGTGGTCGCCGCTGCCTACCAACGGGCCGACACACACAACCCACCACTCTCCACGCCGGCCAGACAATCGCTGGGGACGCCTGTTTGGAATTTCATAGTATTTCCTACCACCCAGTATCGCTATCTCGTGGTCGCCTAACATGGTACCGTCGCCGCGCAAACGCGCGCCGCGATCACCATTCCGCCAAACATGGGACGAGACCGACGCCGCCTTCCTCGATCCGAACTCGCTCCCCGTCGCCAGAATACCTCGAGGATGGGAACGTAAACAGGAGACCAAGAAGACAGAGGAGGGGCGAGAAAAGAAGATATGGCGCAGGTTCAATCTCAGGTCGCGTGCGCCCAATACAGCTGAAGAGCAAGACGAAGAAGAGCATGACGTGCGGTCAAGAGTAGTTAAGAAACAACAGCATATGAGTCCGAAAGCAATGGAGAAGACGGCCTCGCGGCTCAATGGCAAGAAGCGCGCGTTCAAAGCGACGCGCTGGGACCGGAGAAAGAGCGTGCTGCCAAGTACGATTTCGTCCTGTCTGTTTATGCCGTAGAGGACTAACGCTATGCATAGGAAAGAAGGCCTCAGGTACCGAAGAGATCGCGATAGACGCAGCAGAGGCGGCCGACGACAGCGACAATGCCCGTGATGCGTCGCCCGAGGACCTAGGTGAAGCATTGATCACGGAGCCACCTACCACAAACGACCGAGCAGTGGAACCCGCACGTACCCTACTTTCAGCGGGCGAGAATAGGCGGGCAACATTTACATTCACCATGGAGTCCGAGACAGTCGAGGATCTACCCGACTACGAAAGCCTAGATGGACTATACGACAACTCCCGGCCGAACGACGAGGAAGTACCTCCTAGCGAGGACGCTACAATCGCCCACTTTTTCCGCACGCCTGTCAAGGAGTCGTCGATGTACACCTTCGGTTCACCAGAAAAGATCGAGTACCCGAAGCTGCCTCATATCGCCCTTTCCACGATCGAGATCGAGCAGCCAGACGTCGTGGATGACACTGCGCGGGTTGACAACGTGGATGAAGAGATGGACGAGGCGGAAGAGAACAACCAACACGGCACGAATCGCGTGGAGCACCGGTCTTCATACGAGGTGAAGGATCATCCTGCTGCTGCAGAACTCCCAAGCCGCCTCGAAGTTGCGACATCGGCTCTCTCGACTGCTGAGAGTGAAAGCACGGAAACGCCGAACTCTTCTACCGAGATTAGCTATCCAGTCCTGCCAAATGAGAGTCTGCTGAGCGATCTTGTAGAACCAAAGTCACCATTATCGGGAGAGAGCTTTGATGAAGCTGCAATAGCGGCTACCGGTTTATCAGGGACCACATCCGACGTTGTCTCGGACGCAAAACAGCTGTCGGTTGATCATATCGAAGACCAGATGATGATAGACGATGCTGAGGCTGATAGCGCTGAGGAGGAGTTTACCGAAGCATCACTACAGCTGAACATCCAAAGAGATTACGAAGCGGCATTA
>TARA_R110002003_G_scaffold121_1_pt1 | contig 23528 bp, 24 predicted proteins | sample TARA_R110002003 | Tara Oceans TARA_R110002003 (sample SAMEA4396441) | marine metagenome | biome: Westerlies Biome; feature: [SRF] surface water layer (ENVO:00010504); material: water (ENVO:00002006), including particulate matter (ENVO:01000060) such as... | depth 5 m
TCCTCAATCGTTTTCAGGATCGGAGATGCTCCCCCAGATCCCGAAGTGCGCGGGCTTTCAGAGCGCTCACAAGACACGGTTCCGTCGGCTGCTAGGCCCAAAGCATCGTCCATCCCTCTCATCACCTGCTCGCCTTGCTCGCTTCGAGCAGACCACGTGATGTTGGTGAGGGAGTCTGGATGCCAAGCCCTAGGCGCAGTCTTTCCACGGAGTTGATGCAAGGCTTGTTTTCGAACCTCTTGATTCATGGCATTCAGAATGTCTCGTTGGTGGTTTGGACTGATGATGCCCACTGTTGCGCTGAAATCAGGCGGCCGCCAATTCAGGTAGATTTTGCTGTGAGAGACGGGCTCCACCACGTGTCCTGGATGGTGTCGAAAGTAGAGAAGACAGCAGAAACACGCGGGCTTGCTGCAGGCAATGAATGGGTCATCGCATGCAAACTGCATCCCATGTGCATAGAAATGTTCCAGCACTTGAATCTCAGCATGAACACAAGAGCTTCGATTAGGCCTAGCGTAATTATCCATATACCGGCTGAATAGCTGGTATCGACCGTCCATATGTGTAAGCGCCTCCTGATATAGATCTAGCTCGGGAGAATTGGCTGGCAGCATACGGACGAGTATCTTATCAAGTGTGGTCATTTGGTCTGGCGGAGGTATTCCGGATTTGACTGGGACAGGAACGCTGCAGACTTCGAAATCGTGAAGCAGATAGAAGAGTCGTGGTGCGCAAGCCACTAATGTATCAGCCGCTCGGAAATGGTAGCCCAGCCTCCCGATGTAGTGTCGAATCATGCCGAAAGCCACATGTATCGCGTCTCTGTTGCTTCCGTAAATGGGCTCTGCACTGAGTCGAGCGAGGGCACGCATGAATTCCGATTTACGGCTTGCATATGCAGAGCAGCACAGGTCCGAAAGACTGCTCGCATGTTCCCAACTCTGCAGCCATTCGAGCAGGGCGGGTTCTGTGAAATAATTATTCTTTCATCCACCACGATAATCATATTTGAGTTGAACTCACCGACCGCTTGCTTCGTCTCGGCAAGATAAGAAGTGCATCTTCGAAGTAAGGGTTTGAGAAGGCTCCTGTATTTCTTAATCCTTGGGGTCGCAAAAGCAATACACTGCGATGCCAGCTCTGTGGCAAGTTGCGTAGCATTCGAAGCAGCCGATACATGGACGATTTGCGCCAAGATCGAGCGAATAAAATCGATGGTCTTCGTTTTCGAACCCACATTGGACGCAATCCAGAATATGTGCCTTTGCGGTGTGGATTGCAACCCAATCGCCGTCACAGTCTCCCCGCCTTTGTCGTAGTCGCACATATATGCCAAGTCACTCAGAAACATTCTTCTTATATCAACAAGCGGAAGATGTGCAATGTCCTTCTGTGAAGGCATCACGGCGCGCACATGGTCTGCCCTCGTACGCCCAAGCGTATACAGCAGGACGAGAGGCTCGTAGAATCGACTGAGCAGACGTTCTTGCGGAAGGATGCGTGGACGATTGGGCGAGACAGAATCTGTCCTAGTGCTTGCCTTCGATCCTCTTTTCGGTTTCGTCATTTTTCGATGCAAGTCAGGTTGATAAGCAGTATTGACAAAGGATGATCGGTAAAGTGCGAGGGTGCAGACCCGGTGGGGTTGAGGATCAGGCAGAAAGCTAACGATGCGGAGGAAGCGAATGGGCTCAGCTTCGCCCCCTTCACGCATGCGGGGTACTAAACAAAGGCCGTGCGTCTGTAGCCTTATGGGTGTTTTGCGATAATGTGTACGCCCCCTGGAATTAGGGATAAACATGCAAAGCCTATCGTAACGTAACGTTTTTACTAAGTTATTAAATCTGCTTAAAATTTTATATAGGTAATGTAGAGATAGTACTCTCTATAAAATAAGAGATAAAAAGGAAGGATATATAGTATAATAGCTTATATAGCGTGTGTGCAAGATATATACTTTGATGAGAACGCTAATAAATCGCGGCTTGGTAGATGTACGCCGGCAGTATAGGGACTACACGGCGCAGGACATGTTCTAATCTAAAGCAGGGGGCGTACACAATATTGCAATCGAACAGTGTAGGACAAAATATGATCCTATTGCAAGCATGGACAATGTCACTTACTTTTCCCGCTACAGGCTTTCGTCACGTTGCAGCCCTTTATGTGGCAGTCGGCGGCCTCGGCAGCCGATTCTCCGTCTCGTACTTCTCGCATTCGGACCAGTTCAGTGACTTAGGAGCTCATGAGACGTGACGTGATCGCGACTTTTTCCGTCGCTTTGGTGATGCAGACTGAAGTCTATGGGATGATTGAACACTATAAAGAAGAAGGCCGAGGCCGACTGAGACTTGCATAATACCGCTTATCGACACAATTCATTGGACCTCGCAGGTCGATTTCACACAGAGCATCGATTTGGCCAGGCAAGGAGAAATGGCAGACTTCATAACGCAGATCAATGAAGCAACGAGTGGCGAGAAGCCGGAAATCCTAGGTGCAGTGGCTCTTGCTGTGGATCGAGATGGTACGTTGCTTGCTGCACTTCAGACATCTGTTAAATATGAGAGGAGTACCAGCATGGACGCCGGGGAAATACATGATACACTTTAGCGCACATATTGACGGGTCCAAGGTACAAGCATTCTCTCCCATGCCGCAGGCAAAACAAATCTCGATCCGAAGACCGCAAAACCAATAGATCAAGACTCCATCCTAGCACTGGCAAGTGCCACGAAGCTCATCACTGCCATCGCCGCACTCCGCCTCGTCCAGCAGGGTAAATTAGACCTCGACGACGCCTCCGTGGTCGACCAGCATCTTCCTGAGCTATGTGCACAAGACATCATCACCTCTGCGCCCGGCCAGCCCTTGACGTTCGAGAAGCGGAAGACGGGCATCACAGTGCGCCAACTGCTCACGCATACCTCTGGCTCCGGCTACGACATCCTCCACCCCCTGCTCCTCGCCTGGCGCCAATCCCGCAACGAAGCTCCCATCGCTCTCACCGAGGCCTTACCTACCGCCCTTGTCCAGCCCGGCGTCTTCCAACCCGGCCAAGGATGGACCTACGGCGGCGGCAGCGACTGGACCGGCCTCCTGATCTCGCGCCTCACAAACTCCAGTCTGGGAGCGTTCATGCGGCGCGAAATCTTCGACGTCGTCGGCTGTGACGCGCGCGTCGGCTTCTGGCGCGCCGACGTCGAGACGCACGGCGAAATCGTGCAGGTCGTGACGAGAGCTGACACAGGCGCGTTGGTGCCGTATGCGCTGCCTGTGCAGAAGAGCGAGAGAGGTGGCGGCGGGCTGTTCTGCTCCGCGCGCAACTTCGTCAGGATTTTGCAGGACTTGATTGCGCCGGAGCCGAAAATCCTCACCCACGCTGCCCGAGATGTGCTCTTCGGGCCACAACTCGCCGACGACTCCACGGCACTCACGCAACTCCGCGCAAGCGCGCCGATGTTCACTGCCATCACGGGGCCGTTGACGGCGGGACTGCCACCGAGTGCAATCAACCATGCGCTTGGGGGCCTGTTGATCACGCAGGACAGTGGGCTTGGGAAGACGAGCGGAACAATGGCGTGGGCGGGTGCGTATAGTTGTCCGTGGTTCGCGAATCGTGAGAGCGGTGTGGTGGCGTTTTACGGAAGTGGGGTGTTCCCGCCGACGGATGCGAAGTCGAGCGAGTTGATGGGGAGGTTTGTGGGGGAGGTGTGGAGGAGGGTTGGGAAGGATTGAAGGGGTGGGGTTGGAGCATGGGAGTGGGTGGGAGGTGGAGATGCGGGATCAATCAGAAACGAGGGTTGTAACTATCTTCATCCGCTTCTGGTGCTGTCCGGGTTAATGAAGGTGGAACAGTCGTTAGTATGGGGTGCTTCACACTTCGCTCAGACGCGTTGCCTGGCAACACTACGATTGTGTTTCGAAAGTATCCACACTACCAGTAAGGTGTACATACCCCTTCCTCTCCCGCGTTCAAGAACGACTTGCTCTCATCCTCCAGCTCACAGCTCAAATTGAGAATACACCCCCTTTCCGCATATGCACTTCTGGCTGTTTGATCTCCAAATACGCATCTAGGAAGCGGTATGGCTCGTCCTGCGCCACTGTAGCCAATGCCTCACTTGCAAACACCATTGAGTCCAACCCATGGCCGAGCCTGTCGAATTCAATAGTCCAATCCCACTCACGTACGAAAAGCTACAGCGAGACGACGAAGAACCGGCTGTTTCAATGCAAATTTCGTTCAAGAACGGCAGTGGTCATCGCGCCCGCCCGCAAAACTCAATCGTGTCTGCTCATTGCGCGTTTCCAGGAGTTGTGATTGGCGTTAACGTTTGCTCTGACGTCGACGATGATGATGGATGTGGATGCGAGACTCTTCGTTCAGGAAGGCAACTAAGCTTACTGCGCGCGGGTCGACTAAAAAGCCCACTGCTCCCGCTGCGACAAGACGTTTTGCACAGCTCGCACGTCGATGACCAGGCTCGCTGCTCCCTAAATTTGGCTCGAGTGTGCTGTTCCCAGAACCTTTCATGCTCGACAATGGCAAACCCGATCCCACGAACCCCAAACAGGCGACTGAATGCTCTGCTTTGGCGGAGTTCAGTGCCTCTCGGTACCTATCATTAGCTTGATGCGAGAATGTTATGATGCGCAATTGCGGTCATTAGAAGAGTAGCAATATTCTTAAACACCACATGACACGCAACGGAAAACTTTCAGTCAACCTCATTCGCATTCTCACATAGGCGCTATGAAGTCTTGCCAACCGTATGATCTCTAACGTCCACCATCGACACTTCGCCGCCTGCCACAACAACACTGCCCTCTGGCACTCGCTCTCGGACAACCGCGACGCGCACTGCGGACACTGAGCATTGTACCGCCCAGTCTCTTCAAACACACGCTGGATAGAAGTGTGCAGACAGTATGAGCACGTGTCGTTCTCATGTCGGCACTGCTTAGTTGGCAGGTGTCCCGGAAACTCGTAGATATGTAGTCGTCGCTGGCAGGATATGCATTGATTACGGAAGCGAGGGGACGGCGTACGCTGCCGTTCCTGCTGAGTGTTGAGAGCAGGTGTCGAGTGCCTTGGCATTAGTACCACTTGTCGCATCTGGTGCTCTTGCTGGTGCTGCAGACGGTGGGCGTAGGTAGTGTTGTCTGGTACTGCGAGGAGGCCCTCGCGAGTTTCTGCGATCCTGTCGAGGGGAGAACGTCCGGAGAACGACCGGCTCATACCGTTTGGCAATGGCGCAGAGCGTGGCCGATTGGATATTGGACGTAGATCAGTCGTCGACTTGCTGCGGAGTGTTCGAGAAGGCGAAGCACGTGAGTTGGCGGGGGTAGTGGACTGTGCAGTTGAAGACACAGGCGATCCTGACCGTGATGGCGTGACTATAGCCGGAAATGACGATGGATTCGGGTGTGACACGACCAGACGATCTCGTGGGTCAAGAATGGAATATCGCGGTGGAGGACTACGAGGCGGACGTGGTGGGGTGGCATTTGGAAGTGGGACGATTGTTACATTGCTACGCCTCAGGCTTCGTCTAGGAGTTTGTCGTCCATCATTCAATGATCCCGAAGAGTGTCGCAAGCTTGAAGCTGGACTGTTGGTGCGATTGGTCCGGCGTAGCAGTCGATGCGTCGGTCGATGGAATACGCGACTAAGGCGCCTGAGACCGATACGTTTTGCCGCTCGGTCCTGCATAGTCATGACGGAAGGTAGTGAACGAATGTGGGGTAGTAAGATGATATGAAGGAGTGTGTATGGAGATGAGGGAAAGTGTGGAGCGGTAAGGTTGGGGAGGGGGGCGATGCGAGTGAGGTTGACTGGCGTGGAGATGGTTTCTTGGAGCGAACGTGGTTGGGAGATCGCACCATGCAGAAAGCGAGGAAAGAGTGCCATGTGCCGTTTGGGAAGGAACGAGCGGTGACTGTATTGTCAGTGACCTTTGCGCTTGCTTTTACCTGCTCGTCAGCCACACGAAAGAATGAACAACACCAGGCGCTGAGATAATTCGTGCACACTCTAGTCGAGGTGTGTAACCCACAGTCTCGCCTTGCAGGGTCCTGTATAGCATCGGACGTCTTGCTACATGTAGCAAGTTGCAGTAGGGAAATATGCTTATAACAGCCAGGCGTCCATGTAAGAACGCAGGCATTAAGTGCACTCTACTAGGATTCGAGGGGAGGGCGTACGAGTCACTGCGTGACTATGATGATGCAGAGGAAGAGTGCGTTCAAGATGGATCTCGATGTAATCAATCCTACTGCCTGTGCCCTGTGTAATTCCAGTTTTGCCCACCACCAACGCCAAACTAATGGTCATGCATTACGATATGTCCATGACGCAACTCCGCATGTATTTCCCCGACGCCATGCGAAAAGTTAAACAAATGGTAAAACGACCAGCTAAGGTTTGCAAAGTGCACGCCTCTATGTATTAGATATGGTGAAGTCGCATGAAGTTGCGGAGACAGACAAGATGGGAGATATGGACACACCACACATACGGGAACATGCCTGCGTCATACTACGATTTTGCTCGACTTCCATCAGAGCAGCGTCCATTCGTCGTCATCTGGGTAAGCACTACCCGTCAGAGCCAGGACGTCGATCGGCTGCGCTGGTATCGGCTCTGGGCTCGACATGGGATCCTCTGGCGTGAGAGTTGCTGCTGGCTTGGGACGATGTACGATAGCGAAGCCTTCGTCCTCGCTCGATAAGTCGGTCTCGAACCCTAGGCCTGCAGCAGGCTGCGATTCCTTGGGTCTATACACAAGCGTCGAAGAAGTGGATGCAGCCGAGGTCCATCGAGTCGCAGTTGCGTTTGCGGAGTCTGCGCGACTTCGAGTAGGGGCATTGAGTGCATGGACTGCTTCTTCTTGCCAGATACTGGATGCAGGTTCTGATGCAGGGACGGGCGTCGCTAGACGATCGACGAGCATCTCTTGCGGAAGATCCCTCGAGGCGAGCGTGGTCGGGCGGACGCCAGACTGAGGCTGAAGTGTGTCAAGTGCAAATCGTATTATTTCGAGCGCACCTTGCAAGGATTAGAGCTGGGCGTAGGGAGCTGTGCGACCTACTTACAGTCATCTTGGAAGTTGCGCTCCATGTTAGTGCGGCACAAGTCCTGGTAGAACTCTGGGATTTGCCGAACGACATCTAGAAAGTCGACGCTCTCTGCAAGCCTGTGGTACTGAAACACAGAGATGCAGTAGTTCGACAGAGTGCGCACGAGGCCTTGTTGCTGGCGTGCCTGTGGGCTGGCGAAGTAGGCATAGACATAGCGGATTGTGTCGAGGAGATCTTGTGGCGGTGTTGGCAGGCTGCATGCGAAGTCGACTTGGCAGGAGAAGTTGCCGTGGGCGAGAAGCTGGAGCTCGGGAACGTCGAAGTCCTCTGCCATCTTGTACGTCTCGGCGTGTGGGAGGAGGAGGATGGGCGCATGTTCGGCACCGGGAGAAAGATAGCTACCCGTGTAGCAATATCGTAGTAGTGCGATGACGGCCGATCGCGAAGGACCCTCAATGTTGGCTTGGGGACGACCTTGATATCCATCCTCGAAGGCGTGGTACAGTAGCGGGCAACTTTCGAGCAATCGGTAGGGACAAACGCGATCTGATATGTGGCAGACTCGACCGTCGCTCAGTACAGCCTTCAGTGTGGCATTGTTAGACTCAGGCCCGCCGCCGAAGAGATCGAGAAAGGCGAGGTCGTCCATCGTTGTGGTCGCGGTTCTTCCAACCTTGACGGTGAGAGGTACGACAAGGCAAGTACGCAGAAAGGTGAAGCACGACCAGATCCAGGCGCAGTGAAGAGTCCGAAGGTAAGTGAGAGAGGATTTGAGTCTCGCTGCGAAGAAAAGCCCGCCTGAGGGACGACAAGGCCGACGTGACTGAAGGGTGAATAGGCTCCAGCAAGCACGCAGGTAGGCTAAGCTCCAGTGCAGGGACTCAGCCAACGCTCTGAGTCCAACAATGCTGTTAGACCAACACACTCACCGACCTCTTGACTCGAATTGAAGACGCGTATTCCGAACTGCGAGCAGTCGCTGTGATGGGAAGTGGTATCACAATAGGCGGGGCACAACGAGGCTCGAGCTGCCCCGAGTGAGGGGAGGACGCAGTGGGCGGCCGCTCATGATTGGCTTGCTCAGTGAGGCACGGCGGCCATCCAATGGGTGAGTGAAGGCATATTCCAGCCTTATGGTGTTGCCTGGGACGGTCAGCTGTCTGTAGCTGGACGGTTGTGGGTGCTGATCAAGGGTCCCTGCATGTGAGATTCCGTCACGGCTACCGGCGCCCCACAACGGAAGACGCGCCGCCATGACGACTCTGCCGGCGGTGCCCGCAACCTCAACATCTGCAGACACCCTACGTGTCGCGCTCGCTCCCCACTGCATACTTCATCGTGTCGTCCCCATCGCTACAAGTTATACCATTGTACATCCCTCAACTCCCACCAGCGCTGTCTTGTGCTGCAATCGACGATGGGCATTCTTTCAATCTTTCCGGAGAGCTTCGCGACTGTGGAGACGTGGATCACGCGAGTCTTTGTATGTCGCGAACGCGCTCTTGTGCATTGGACCATCGCTCATGGCTTGATTTTAGCTGTTCTTGGGCATCGTCACCATCGGGCCTTGGGCGGCGTTGCTTATCTATGACCTGATCCTCTACATCTTTCGCGCCGTGACATACGAGATACCCTTTGTTGGAGGTCGCGCGCGAGGAAAGGCGCGCCCACGGGCGCCCAGCCTTACGGAACGACCCACGGGTCACCGTCGTCGGTTTAGTCTCGCCCACAGGCCAGATGAGCGTGCACAGAGTACTGGTGGACTGAAGGCGGAAGCCGCGGAAGCTCGATTCCGGCATATAACAGAGGAGGATGAAGACTCGTCTGCCACGTAAAAGTGTCGTTTGCGAGGCTATTGATAATTAAGACGTTGTGAGGATGAAGGCATGCCGAAACCCAAGATAAGCACGGCCTACAAGTGGGTGTGGTCGACGTCTTTCCCACAGGCCGCAGCACGCGCGGTGTCTACCCTGTGTGAATTGTGGTGTGCCACGTTCAGCGGTCGGCGCAGTTTGGTCGATGTACTTCAATTGGTGTTGGCACGGTTGGATCAACCTTGCTGCTGGTTCATTGCGATTGAGCTTTGTTGGCGAAGACAAGGTCCGCGACGCGCCATTCCAGTCGCGACTCACCTCTGTGACCGGCAGTCTAGTTCTTAGACGTGCCGCGCTTGTTCTATGAGAGCGTCACGTTGCCTCACCTCCAAGCTTTTGCGCCGCGAATATGCAAAGATTGAAGCGTCTCAGTGCGGGCAAGCAATTGCGCTGGGCGCATTAAAGATAATCGCAACCTCGTGAGCCAGTGTGGTCTCGAAGGCGCCAGCTGACTACGGCATCTGTTCGCACATTTCACTCAGGTACGCCCAAGCGCAAGTTTCAGGCGCATATAGGGCACCAATCATGCAGACTCCCACGATGTCGCGCAAAGCATATGCGTAGTTCCGGGGTTATTGGCTCTGAAGCCCACTCCGGACTAGCGCACTTTTCGAACATGTCAATAAGACTTCCCTCACCTGCGCGTCCGACTCTCACCAGCCTTCTTCTGATTCCACCAAACAATTCTTCGTTCATCACAGTCTTGCCTTTGGCAGCAACGGCAACTACATCAACTCAACCACCGCACAATTAATCACAACCAAACTCATCATGGCAACTGCAACCTCGAAGACCGCAACGCCAAAGGCCTCCACAGGCGCGGGTGTCAAGAAGGCTGGCCGACCACCAGCTGGCCGCAAGAACAACAACGCCAGAGTCGCCATGGCTAAGATGCAGACATTCTGTGAGTTAATCAATCATTTGACGCGTGTTTGTCGCGTCCATCGACGCGACGACGCTAGTCACTTCCCTGGTAGACTGCGCTGATCATGAACCATAGTCAAGGAGAACCGCTCAAAGTACAAGGACCTTGACTTCAAGGAGCAGCAGAAGGCGCTCGGAAAGGATGTATGTCATGGATGCAACGCGTGTCGTGATGACCTCGCGCCTTCTCTTCCTGCAAATATCTAACTTGTCACAGTGGAAAGCATCAAAGGAGAACCCAAAGAACAGTGCTTAGATCTTGCATCTGACCGCTTCTCCAACTGCATCGATTTCTTCATCATCAGGCTTGGGAAGGTGCCGCGCTTCCACGAGAGTAGGCCTGGGGTGCCTCGGCGGTACACTTCATCTTTCTGCGTCAATTTCAAATCCTTTCATGAGTCACTTCTTCGTCTGTATTAGTATTGCTCCGCACCGGCTATGGAAGCTTGCGTCACTCAGGAGTTCGGAAACGATGGGCAGGAATGACGACGGCGCATAGTTCGATACCACAAGCTGCTTCGCGGCAATATGGATGAAATTCGAAATTACCGTTGGCGCGTGTAACGCCTGCATTGTACCTGCAGCATCGTGATGCAATACCCTCAGGCTAATTGCACAGCAGTGCCATGCAGTATGACCAGCAGTGACCGCAATACCCCGACACGAGGCTGCTTTCTAGAAGATTCGTGTTGAAATGCATCCGCGGTTGGAGGTATGATCCTATGCATTGCTAACAAACTTCAATCAATTTTCTTGCTCGTGCTGCTGCGCTGTTTATAGCACATGCGCGAGGCAGCCGCGCTGCTCGCTCTTGCTTCGCGCAGGACCAGGCGTGCTTTACTTCTTCCCCTCGTGCCTCCTTGCTCTGACACACGCCCCGTCAAAATAAGACGCACTATTCGTTGTAGTTCCATACAGCAGAGTTCTACGCGTTGCCTTGCCTTCTCCTTGACGAATGGATACGAGGCTCACTTGCCCTCGACAGCGTACGACACCGACGTCAAGCCTAAGGAGACTTCAGATCCACGTGGAAGAGGAAGCGGCAAGTGCTACGAGCGCCGTGCACATCACCGAATCATCAAGCTCTGACGGTCCAAACGAGCCGTCGCTACCTCAGTGACCAAGAGTAGGAGCCCTCGTCATTGTTTCTCCCCACGAAGTGCGCCATCCTGGGTTGCTGGCCTGCATCATGCCACATCCGATGGGATACCGCTGGCGATCCTCGCGCACGTCTGGGCGTCCAACTCCGGCGCTATAAGGCGCTGAAAATCCCTCGGTCGTTAGAATCTGTGTATTTGGATACCTTTTGCGGGACACCGAAACAAAGCAGCGATGCATCAAGATGGGAACGTCCTAGCGAATGTGGAGAGGAGCGAAGAAAAGTGCACGACCGGGGAACTGGTCAAAGCTCCCGTGAAATGACGCCACATCCCCGCGATCAAAGTACCGAGCGGCCCTCCGACACTGTGGACACCCACCGACTGAACTCTTAACCGGCTTCGGCGGGGCCAGCTGCCCACCTATGGGATGCTCCGCATCGTCAGCGGAAGCTCTGCTTGGCCGTCTCTAAGTTCCGCGCTTGATCATCACGGAATTGATGCTACGATGCGCTTACACGAAGGTTATGTAAGGTCGCGATGTGCTTCACAGTGCACTTGGGCTTCTATTCCTCTTAACTAGTCACAATTCCACCGTGCTCGCTCTTTCATACTCTGCTCTTCGATCGACTGGTACAACTGACTTCACAGACCGACCTCGAAACCACGTCTACCAACTCCCAGCATGGCTTCTACTAGCAAGCCAGCAGCCTCCAAGGTCCCCGAGCTCAAAAACCTCACCATCGAAAACATCACCGAGAACGTCCATCGCATAAACTCGCAATGCAGCGATCCACGCCTCAAGTACGTTATGGAGCGCCTCGTCTCGCACCTCCACGACTTTGCGCGCGAAACACGACTGAGCTTCGATGAATGGATGGCCGGGATCCAATTCCTCACACAAGTCGGCCAGATATGTACAGATGTGCGACAAGTACGTCAACCCCCCTACACCTCTCCCCCCGCATCCTTCAATCCACTGACACCCATGCTCCAGGAATTTATCCTCCTCAGCGACATCGTCGGCCTCTCCCTCCTCGTCGACTCCATCGACCACCCCAAGCCTCCCTCCTCCACTGAAGGCACCGTCCTCGGCCCTTTTCACACTCACGACGCGGCCACGCTGTCTTCCGGATCCCACATCTCTGCCGACCCCGCCGGCACGCCGCTGCTCGTCCTGTGCACCGTGAAAACCACCTCGGGCGCGCCCCTGTCCGGCGTCAAGATTGACATCTGGGAAACAGACAGCCACGGAAAGTATGACGTGCAGTACGAGGACCGGGGCGACAAGGCGGACGGCAGGGCAATTGTGCTGAGCGATGAGCAAGGCCTGTTTTGGTTCAAGGCGATTGTGCCGGTGCCGTATCCGATCCCGAACGATGGGCCGGTGGGGAAGTTGTTGGAACGGCTTGGGAGGCATTGTTGGAGACCAAGCCATATGCATTTTATGTTTGAGAAGGAAGGGTTTGATCATTTGGTTACGTGTGTGCTCCCTTCCCCATAACATCTCTTTGAGGCGACTAGGGACTGCAACTGGTGACGGTTACTGACAATTTGACAGGGCATTGTATATCCGCGGCTCCGACTACGAGACGTCAGACGCTGTGTTTGGCGTCAAGGATTCGCTTATCGTGGGGCTGGAAACGGCGACGCCGGAACAGGCGCAGCAGTATGGTGTTACGGAGGGAACGCAATTGCTTAAGTATGACTTTGTGCTTGTGACGGATGAGGAGACGAAGAAGTTGAGGCATGATGAGGCGGTCAAGGCGATGAAGGGTTTGGGCAGGGAGGGCATGATTATTGTGAACGGGCTGCCTGTGCCAGACGTTGATTGAGCAGGAACGTGGACTCGACTTGGGAAATCGACGGCGAGTTTCTAGGATGACGTTTAAGTGTATGCATTATTGCTCTGCTCCCCACTTGGAACATCTTCTGAAAGACAAAACGACGTAGATGCAGACATCTCGCCACATGCACGCCACATATAAAACGCTATCACAGAATCCTCCCAATTAAAGAAACCAATCCCAACACCTGTTCTTCACCCAGTCCATCTCTCCATCGCACATGCCACAGCACCACCACATTAACTCGTCACCCTCCTCACCCAAAGCGCACTCCCCGCCGCATTCGGATCCTCGCGCTCCCTCTTCTTCCACGCGCGATGCAACTTCATCCCGACCTCGTACTCCTCGCGCTTAATCTCGCTCAGCTCGTCTTCAAAGCCGCGCTTGCGCGCCTCCACCAGCCGTGCGCGCTTGAAGTCCGTGACGAGCGGGTTGGGCGGGGCCGCCGTGTTCAAGTCGTTGAGGAGGCGGTAGACATTGCTGCGGCGGATGCGCAGGTCTTCCATGGCGGACTCGAGGACGGCGATGTGGTCGGCTGCGCTGAGGTGGGTCGGGGGGAGCGGGAGGGCTTTGGTGGTGGATGTGCTGAAGGTTGAGGCGGCGGGGGAGGAGGGATGGGGTGAGATTGGCGAGGACATGGGAGCGATTTTGGCGGTGCCGGGCGGTGAGGTGGGGTTTTGGCGCGTTTGGATGGGCTCCGGCGTGCGATCTGCTTGGGGCACAGGACGCCGGCGGCCGAGAATCGAGGATGCGGCTGATGCGGCGGTGATGGGTTCTGTGACAACTCTGGGACGTAGCGGGGTTGTGATGGGTAAAGGTTGGGGAGGTGATGGCGGTGGTGAGTGTTGGTATGTGGTTGCGCTGTTGTAGGTTGTCCACGAGAATCGACTCGTTGGTGCTTGTTTGTCCTTTTCCGGCGTTTGCTCTAATGCCTTGCTCGCGATTGGATCTTGTGGGGGTGTGGTTATCCGCTGTTGTGCTGGTATCTCTTTTGAGAATGCCTGTTCGTGAATTACCGTATCTGGCGATTGTGCTTCCCGCTCTTGATAGGATGTGGACGAACCGGGATATGCAAATGGCGCCTGAATACCGAGTCCTGTAGGATGGTTGGGTGACACTGGAGAGGCAAAACCACGGGGAGGCGAGTTCCTGCCGACCTTGAGGGGCGGTGTTGGTTTGATGAGGTCGTCATGCATGTCGTTGTTGTGCGGGCTGTCTGCGACGAAGCCTGTGTCAGCCACAGTATTACCTCGATTGAGGGATGGCCCAAGCGAAGTCGGCGCATTCTGTCGTGGCTGCTCTGGAGTCGGCGATAGTGTCTTTCGTGGTATTTGTAGCGGTTTGGTAGCAGGCTGATACTTCAGAGGCGGTGCAATTTGCGATCGGCCAGTTGCGCGACTCCACGGCTCGTGTTTCGCTGTTTCAACTGGTGGGGATCGTGTGTTCAATCGTCCTACGCGCTCCGAAAAGCTCACGTTCTTTTTCTCGGGCCCAGACACTGAAACGTGATAGCCCATGGACATCTTGTTTGACGATGCAACACCTTTGGCATACGATCCAGGGCTGACCGAACCTGTTCGTCCCGCATTGCTTGCGGTAGGCTCTCCAGAATACTCGTCCCACCGGACTTTGCTGTTGGGTGCTACTTTGCCTTCCCAGAACTTTTGCGCGGATTGAGTGTCACCCGTCTGAATAGCCGCTGGCGCCTTTCGCAGCACTGGAATGTTGCTGCCGTGCGGCGCATTCAAAGCTTTGCCTCGGTTCTCGTCCATGGGCGAGACGTCGCGCATAGATCGAAATCTTCGAGGCTGGTTAGAGGTAGTTGGAAGACGCTGCTGAGGCTCGGGTGAGCTTGGCGGGGAGATCTCCTCGTACGCTGAAGGAGATGCGGCCGTTGGATCCTCGTAGTATGCTATATCATGCGATGGACGTGAGTAGATTGAGGTCGCTGATGGTACTTCTGATGCTCTGTAGTTTGGAGGGCCCTGTGGCGAGAGGAAGCTGCTGCCGGTGTTAATACTGGCCCGGAAACGAGCGTAGGATACGCACTGTGGTTGCGTCGGCGCATTGTAACCATTATTTGAATTTTGAGCATCAGTCACATGTGGATTTCGCCTGAGTTGGTCCTCGTCGTAGGTTGTTTCAAGGAGTACTGGGTTGCCTATTTGCGCGTGCCTCTCCTTTTCCCGTCCGTGACCCTGAAGTCGTTTCCACATCTTGGACCTGCATGAAACATTCGTTAGCTTGACCCTGCTTATAAGACAATGCCAACATCTGCAACCGCTACAAAAGCCGACTATGCCCTCTTTTCACACAGTTTGGCTGATGAGGTTTCGCGGCTAGCTTGTGACCCCGAGATTGCATGCTTAGCGATCGACGGAGGACATTGCTTGTATGAGGTTTCGTTCCTTTGCGGTTGAAAGAGGGAAATTCGTGACGCTCCGGGCTGTGGCATTTCGATGAAGGCTCCGAGTCTTTGTCTCAAGCTTTCCTGCGCGTCAAAGCGGCGGTGGCTGTCATCCAGATTGTTGCAACGGCGAACAAGATTTCTGGAGAAAATAAACTTTCCACGCGCAGCCAAAGAGCGTCGTGAATTGGTAACTTCCAAAAAGTGGCAAATGTGTGTTGGCATATCGAATCGAGCGCGTATAGAGTATTTCAGATCCAGAAGAGAAGCCAGCATTTTCGAATGTTTCCAGATTTTGTAAGCCGTTCGTGAGGTAGACACTGTCCACGAGAACTCGTGTTCATCCGGACACAGCTCGGGATCGAACGTGTGCCAACCCCATGGGCGACTCAAGCAAGCAAGGCACACCAGACGCACTATAACCAGAAATCCAAATCAAGTGCTTACCTATCAAACAAGACTGTAGAAAGAAAAGCGCGTCGAAGTCGGGATTGTGTAAGATGGACAAAGCGAAAAGGTCAAGTCTCGATCGATCGAAGTCAGATGCCAGGTTGCAAATGAAGGAGGTCGATCAGCAACTGCGCGGACAACAAACGAAGACGACGGCCCCGAGGCGCAGCACTTTTGTCGTTAAGCGTTGCGCCGCTGGCCCCTAGACTCTCAGCTCGCGCCTCTTGGTTGCGTCCAGCGCTGTGGCACCGCACTGGTTTGACAGCGGCCGTTGGCTTTTGTTTCGAGCGCGCTGGTGTCAAAGCGGGTGTGGGCCAATGAGATGGGGATGATGCGGCGGAAATGAATCGCTGTCGCGTGTTTCAGGCTGGAGGCCGTGTTTCGCGTGACCCGCAATTGGGGAAGAGGATCTGGCAGTTGCCGGAGGGTCCTGGGTGGGCGCGTGCTGTTGATTTTGTTGTTTGTGGAGAGGGAGTTTGCTGGGGGTTAGCTGGATGATGTGAGGTCAAGCAAAGGTGCGTTGAGGCTCTGATATCATGTCGCGTGGAGGCGCGCAATTTGGGGCAAACGTGGCACTGCGCGTCTCACAGGAGATGTGGTACTATCAGACTGATTGACCCTTCAGGGGTGCAGCTGCGAACGTGTAGATGACTTCTATATTTGTCGTGTCCTACAAAAATGTGGTGGCAGCGGCTCGGGCATGCGGTGCGGCGGGATGATTTGCTAGTTCCGTCAGCGCTCGGAATTGCATCATTGCCGAAGTGTAGGTAAAGACGAGCTCTCCTCCCGGCCCTCACCCACGACACCCAAGCTACTGTTCTGTGATACAATTGTCGTGCTTTTAGCTCAAGATGGCAGATGGTAGGTAGTCCCTATATTCTCCTGTTCTTCTAGGCTGACAGCACCAGCATCATCTCCTCCACCGGCAGCATATGCGTAAGCTCACCACCACACCACGTCTTCTCCCACCAGCCGGACTGACCGGCCATATAGACAGTCGCCAGTGACGCCCATCAACCTCATCCTCCTCTCCCTCTTCGCCATCCTCGTCTACCTGCGCCTCAAACCCTCGGCCCCCGCGACCATTCCCCGCGCCCCACCTGCCACCGTCTTCCGCACCTTCACGCCTCCTGAGCTGTTCCCCTACAATGGTCTGAACGGCATGCCCGTCTACCTCGCCGTTCGCGGCCGTGTCTTTGACGTCACATCCGGCCGCAATTTCTACGGCCCGGGCGGTCCATATGCAAACTTTGCTGGACGAGACGCGAGCAGAGGACTGGCGTGCGGCAGCTTTGACGAGGAAATGTTAACAAAGGATTTGGATGGTCCGCTGGATACGCTTGAGGATCTCGGCGACGAGCAGATGGAGGCGATGAAGGGGTGGGAGGAGAGGTTTCAGGAGAAGTATCTGGTGGTAGGGAAGCTGGTAGCGGTCGGAAGCAAGGAGGCGGAAGAGGCGAAGGCGCAGCAATAGGTGGAGGAGGTCTTGAGGCGGACCTTATGTCACTAAAGTGATGGCTTTAATGGGAGAGAAAAGTACAGCGCCTGAGCACGAACGATGCGGACTGTGGCATGTGAAGCGCAAGGGCAAGAAGGGTCGCCATGGACTCGAGAAGAGAGCCATGTCATGGAACTTTGGGAAGGAGACGACACACTTACTGTCTATGTAATGACAAACGGATGAGACAGCTTCAAGTCTTCCGGCACCAAGCTCAACATGCACAGTGGCCCTTCTCGAATCGCGTCTCATTAGCTGTGACTCAAGTGGAGGTGGCTACCACATCTGGTTCCAATGGTCTTTCCTGTATGGAATGTTCAGCCCAAAGAAGCACTACAAGGTGTTCAAGTTGCTCGCCGAAGTGACTATCATCTAGTAGCACTATGGACACATTCATCACATCCACAGCACACAATTTGACCATCACCAGTCAAGATCTAACATCTGCTCGCGATCTAGGACACCCAACAACCATACCCATACATCCATGCCCCGAGCCAATCGCTATTAAGGCTACTAACATCTACCCGCAACAAAGCGGGGTTAAACTCCAAAAGGCAAATTCATCCTGCACCCGCAATGCCTCTTCAGGACTGGCGTCTATGGCGGTCCGAATCGGCTATCTTGACTACGTACACATCAATCCTGCGCCCTACATGCTTCAAAGCATGTCAATATTGTCACCCCGTGATGTGAAATAAGGCTTCGCGGTCTTGGGCCTCACATCGAAGAGAATCCACAGCAAGAATGAGTGGCAACATGCTACAGCATCTCGAGCTCATCGGATCACCACTATCGTGGGTGTTGATTTTGCTTGGAATAGGCGTGTATGTCCTCAACAAGCGCAAGACCTGGAAATCTAAAAGCGTAAGAATCTCGTTCCAGCCTCTTAGATACTTGCTTGCACACACCTACAGACGAACTAACAACTTCCCCCAGAACCCCAACCAGCCCAGCCCACCATCGCCCAAGAACCCAAACCCCAGTTCCTTAGAAGATGCATACCACACCATCTCCCCCCTCCCCAACTTCGACATCGACAAAGCCGAACCGCTCAAACTCCGCCCCTTCAAGCCAAAATTCCACATGACAATGGCCCTCGAATCCACCGACCTCTCCGATCTCATCGCCATGGACTGCACCTTCGCCCACCGCTGCTCCATCCGCAAATCCCTCCTAGCAACCCAGCGCCACGACGTCCTAGCCGCAAACTCACGCGCCTACCCCGCCGTCCTGGAACTCTACCACTGGCTCGTGAACACATACCTGCCCACCCGCTTTCCGTCCGTGTACACGCCCACGGGTCTCGATCTGCGGAACAACGTCACGGGCGCACTTCTCCCGACGCGTCTGCAGCCAACAAAAGAAGCCGTCGAACTCGCGCTGCAGCTGCTGGGCGAGAACGTCGACGACGAGTTCTTGTTCCTCCTGCCTGGTCAGAAACCAGGGGACGAGGGCCGATACCGGCTCGAGGCGTTCGTAAACTGCTTCCCGTCGGGCTTCAACACGCGCAGTAAACTCAACCTGCTGTTGTCGGAAATCCACACGCCGGTGCCGGGGTATGCAGCCAAGCTTGAAAAGAGCATGGATCGGTTCTTTGCCTCGCTGCCTGTTGGGAAAGTGGTGAAGCGCGCGAATTGGAGCATCAGCACCAATGGGCAGCTTTTTTGTCTGGCTGGGAATCACATGTCGGCTGAGGAACTGGCTGCGAAGGAACGCGCGGGAGAGGTGGAGGAGATCGATCTCAGGAAGACGGTGTTGAGATGCGAAAGGCAGACGTTACATCGGTTGCCGCAGACTCGGGCGTTGGTGTTTGCGTTTGTGAGTTCTAGTTAGTGTGGGAAAAGCTGTGCCCTGGGGGCTAATTAAGCGCAGAAAACATATCAATACCCCATCCAAGAATTGAGGGATGAGGGGAGTGGCGAGGTGCTCGCGGAAGCCATCGACGGCTTGGGAACGGGGAGCGTACCGAATATCACGATTTACAAGAGGCAGGTGGTGTGGGGGGAGAAAGTAAAGGCGTTTTTGAGGGGGGAGATTGAAGCGTAGGGATGATTGCAGACTCCACGCGGCAACTGAAGACACTTGCCGACGGCTGAACCGAGTTTTGACACCATGGTGGAAGTGCTGATGAGCGAGTCGAGATGACTCGCAATGGTATATTACGCTTTCACGGCCAGTAAATGTGGGCTCGAAAAAATCTTTTACACAAAGTGAGAGGCACATGGCCCTTGCAACCGTTCATGACCCCATCGCTCAGTGGGCAGAAGCCGAGTCGAGCGCCGATGTCGACGTTGCCTACTCTGTAGGAACGTGCTGAAGGGCCCCACCACCCGTAATCCAATTATGCACCGTCCAAGTCCATTGTGTCATGTCCAAAGGCACAGATAGCGGGGTGCCGAAAATTGGACTCAGCCCGCGAGATGAGGAGGCGGAAATGGTGCTCGAGGACAATGTTTTGTTGACGCTAGCGTTTGCTTTGGAGGTGTCAGAAACCATAGATCGGGCGAAGGGACGTATCTAATGCTGTCGTGTGACCTGAATATGAGTTGGCACGAGTGGGCTTGAGAGTGACGAGCAAACAAGCCCACCCATGGAAAGCAACGCAAGGGTACTCACTTTTCCTGGTTATGTCGTGCTTTTATGGCCGTTGATGATCGGAAATGTTGGGTAGGTGTAGTCGTCCAGTCAATGCCGTCCAATCCACTTCCTGCCATTCTCAAACATGCACCCTCCCAACCGATCCATTATTCCACAATCAACGCCAGCGAGAAAACGCATGCACGAAAACAACGCTACGCAGCATAAATTCAGGTACTGTGCTTACCGACGGAGAGTAGGTGTACCACGCTTCATCATTGTTGGTTTCACTACTGCTGGCTTCGGGACCAGCTTCGGGACCAGCTTGTTCCTGGTAAAGAACGGGTGCTTGACGGCATCGTGTGGTGTGACGCGCTTCTCGACGTTCATGTGCAGACAGGCGTTCAGAAGATCAACCAAGTCGTTCAGCTCGATGGCGGTCGGTTTTCCCGTTACGATACTATGGGCGGCTTTAAGCACTCGAGCTTTGAGATCGTCCTTTATCTTCTTCTCTCGCTCTATCTTGCGAATAACGGGCTGGACGATGTTAGTAAGTTCACTGTTGGGTGGTGTGTAACATACCTTTTTGTCCTTATCGATCTCACGACTAATGAACTTCAGGGCAGACCCATACTCGAAGTGAGCGAGGACGTTGTTGGCGCGTCCCTTGCGGAGAAGCTTCTCGCTTGGCCAGCCTAAACATTCCATGAAAGCTTTCAACATCTGGTTGTTGGAGCTGCCAGTGAAGAGGATCTTGCCAGTCCACAATTCGAAAATCGTACAGCCAACTGCCCACACGTCTACCGGGTAACTGATGTCGAAGCCGAGGATGATCTCTGGTGCGCGATAGAATCGACTCACGAGATATTCCGTGCGCTCGATGATGTCTCGTTTGTCAACAGCCGTGCCGAAATCAGCGAGCTTGATGGTCTTCTTGTCTGCCGAAACCAAGACGTTGTCGGGCTTAAGATCCAAGTGAATGACCTGACAGTTCTGCAAATGCTGCAGCCCCTCGAACATTTGCTTTGCGTATGCGCTTACGGCTTGTAGAGAAAGCCCATGCCCATTAGTTTCTTCCTTGAGCAAGTCTCGCAAATTCTTAGACATGTGTTCGAATACGATACACAAGTGACCCTTGTGATCAAAGGAGCCGGATGATGTGCCGCTTGTCCTGCGGATCTGCCTCATTGACTTTTCGAAGAAAATCCATCTCCTTTTGGCTGGCCTTCCTCATCAACTCGTTCCTGCGAATCATCTTGATGGCGACAAGTTTGCGACTTGGATCCTCGGTTCCCACAGTAGTGTCTTCAGCTTGCGCAACGTTTGCAAACACACCGCTGCCCACCTTGCGGATCACGCGATAACGGCCGTTGTTCACAAGCTCGTTGCTAATCAGCTTGTAGTAACCCTCAGGATCGTCCCAGTTGTCCAGCAGCTTTTCATCGAGGACAGTGCCCTTCACACCAACGTTCTCATCGTCAACCGCGTCTCCTTCTTCATCCTCATCATCGGAGGCGAACATGTCAAGCTCCTTCTTTTGCTTCTTAACGGGAACCGCCTTCTCAGCTGGTAGAGTCGAGAGAGCCTTGGGATCTGTCTCACGATATGCCTCGGATGACACCTCAGCGTTCTGATACTTCTGGGCAGCGCGAATTTGGTCGTCTAGCATGTCCTGCATGGGGTCGTAGTCTGCAGCGGCGGGGCTGTCTGCGGCGGGGCTGTTGGCCTCGGAGAAGCCAACCTGCTTGTCAACTACCATGACGTCTGGGGAGGCCGGCGCAGAATCGAGATCGCCATTGCGAGGGGAGGCGAAAGGCGAGATCGAACTCTCCGCATACATTGCCGGAGATGCCACATTGGGTGTCGAGACTGAAGCCGCATTCGTGAGGGCCGCCTGTTTGCGCAGACTTGCCTTCTCAGCATCTGCACGCATAAGTGCCCATCGACGCCGTTTCTGCTCGCGCGACTCCTCGGTTGGGACTCTCTCCTCAACAGGTGCGATAGTGTATTCGACCTCGTCAGGAGTCGACTTCCTGCAATATCTCTCAGTAGCTTCCCTCAAAGATGCGTCTGGTGTACCATACATGTCAACGTCCTCACGAGCACTTGGTTGCGGAGCTCGCTCGCGCGCACCATTAGGGACCGCTACGCCCTGGGGTGGACGCTCTTGGCGCGGCGTTTCATGCTGTCGGTTGCCGTTTTGTGATTTCTCGAATTGACCATTGGTGGGCAGGCCGGCTCGAAAGTCTGGTATAGCGGTCGGGTTCTCTAGCCCGTCGTATGACATAGGCTCAGCATACGGTCGCTCTGGCACGTCCTTGCGCTCGTTTCGGCCGCCCAAACGAGGAGGAGCGGTGCGGTCATACTCGACATAGGATTTAGGGCGGCGGTCGTCCCTGCTGCGATCAGTGTAGTGCCGCTTCTCCGGCCGGCTACCACGCGGCGGAGACATCTTTCGCTTGTGGTAGGACCGCGAGGCATTGCTGTCGTGGCCGCGATCTGCTCGAGCGCTGTGTCGATAGGACGAAGGCGACCGGTCGGGGGCTCGCCTACTGTGGTATGGTGAAGGTGAGCGCGAACGCTTGTTGCGGAACGGTGAGGGCGAGCGGCTCAAGGGACGGTAGTTGTGGTTATCTGAAGCTCCATCCAGTCCGAAGAGCCTGTCTGAGCCGTTAATCTCGGAATCGTTGTTCTGGTTGTGGCTGTTTGCCTTGCGCTGGGTGTCGGACACCTCGCCTTCCGAGGCCGGACTGGCGCGCGATGTCGCCATTGCGGCTATACTATTCCTTGGGACTTTTGCAAAGCCAAAGCGTGGATTCTGGGCGTCAGCGTGCGTCTTGTTCTGGAGTTGTTTGAGTGTCTCTGTCACTGACTGTGTCCCAGGAGCTAGAAGCGCTCGACCGACGTGCCCGGCAGAAGCAGCGTCTGTGTGGGCAAGGGAGCACGCAGAGAAGAGAGAGACAAGTGCAATTGCAATGGGATGTGACGACTTTGCACCAGAGCAAGAGTCGCGCAACAGGCGTGGTGTCGCGATGGTGTTGCAGCTCTAGCGGGGAAAGCGCGACGGGGGAGTCAGAGCTTTTGCCAAGTCTGCGCTTGGCGTTATCATCACGTGAGCGCTCCATTCACCCACCTCCATGGCAGGAATCGAAAATTCATAGTTAGCTTTGGAACCCGATGTTCTAAGCTGTGATATATGTTGCAAGTACTCACCAACGAAGAGAATCGTGCCTTGGATCAGTGATCAGTACTCGAACACACAAGGCACCTTGACATTTTAAAAACGTGTGAGTAATGATTCGCGGCACACAACTATTCTATCAGTCCAGCTACCACAAATGTTGAGGCGTGGTTGTGATTTGGTATGGCTTGAGTGGTAGTGCTGAGCGCCGATTCATACGAAACCAGTACATACCGTATATTCCCGTCGTATATACAGCCGCTATTGTATGAGTTTACAGCCAGGTCTGTTAAAGGGTCTCCTTTACTTCAAGTATCTTCCTAGTCAGCATTTGCTATTCCGTTTCCTTAGCTCAGGGTTGGGTGTAGGCTTTGGAACACTACCTGATTAGTTGTAGTAGTATATATATTAGGCTCGAATACGAGAAACCCAGTTGATGCGAACACGAAGCCGACTTGAGATCCGATATGCATCGGAACACGATAAAATCTACCGCCTATCCACACCGGCCCGACATCCACCGGATATTGGTAGGTTCGTCGTACTATCTCTCAAAGTCAATGCGCACACTGAAGGGCTATTTG
>TARA_R110002003_G_scaffold103_9_pt1 | contig 23520 bp, 16 predicted proteins | sample TARA_R110002003 | Tara Oceans TARA_R110002003 (sample SAMEA4396441) | marine metagenome | biome: Westerlies Biome; feature: [SRF] surface water layer (ENVO:00010504); material: water (ENVO:00002006), including particulate matter (ENVO:01000060) such as... | depth 5 m
TAGGACCGTACTTGGATACGTCCTTCATCAAGCCTCCTCGTCGAGAAATTTCCAACTATTCTCTTTCGCTTGTCCTCCACAGGCCCGCTCCAAAGTCAGAAAAGCGAAGTGACCTCCAACGACAGGCCGTGCGAAGAACCATGGACCTGGAAACCCACCATCGCCCTCAGTAACATACAGATCTGTAAAAGGTCGATCCGTGGCTGTCTCGTTCAACCACAAGGCGACTCTGTCCAGAATTTCGGAGCGAACCTTCTTGCTCGCCACCGCTGCAGCTTCAAACTCCCAATCAGACTTGGTGTATAGGTGGCGCGAATCGAGAGGGAGGCCGTATTTCTGCATTACAGCAGAGTACCAATCCGACTGCATCTTGTAGATCTTGGATGGGATGAAGTCTGAAGTGATGGGTGTGCGACCGCTGGACTTTTGTGGTACCAATGGCCTCTGAGCATTGACCCCGCCAGCTGCGAGTAGTGGCGAAGGAGCGGCCGACGAGTTTGTGAGGGAGGGATGGAAGCAGAGAACGGCATCTGCGTACAAGGAGTATAGCGTCGTCCAGCTGCCGTACCAGTCGTATGCAAGCTTGGCGTGTGATCCGTCGCGAGAGACGCCGTATTCTTCCCATTTCTTGATGTACGTCTCGGAAATGTTTCGATAGTGTTTCGCGTCCCCAGAGTGACCCAGGAGATCAGCCAGTTCACTGAAGGCCTTGATGCCAATTATTCCCTTCAATGCTAGATTGGTCTGCAGGGGAAGCCACCCTGCAAAATCATCGGTACATAGCTGGTTGTGTGGTTCAAGTGCATCTTCGACGAGATATCCAGTCCACTGCTTCCAGAGTTCGTAGCTGCCTTCGAGCCACTGCTTCGCTTGCTTCACACCCTTCGCGCCTCCACCCCAGGTATCGTCAAGATACCCGACTCTTTCATGCGTCTGCAGTGCAAAGGGCTTCTCCGGCCCATCCAGTTGGTCTACTGTGCCACCTACCGTAGACCAGATTGACTGAGCCTCTGTATCGGAGCTATAGGTCAAGGAGTTCACGAGAGCCAGACCCATGATCAGCATATCCCCGCACTCTTCGACGGGCATGTACTCGTCTCTGCCGTCGGCGTGTCCCGTAAGGTTGGGGAAATGGGCGCCAAGGTCGTGCATAGAATACTTGTTCGGATACTGGCCGCTCAACTGGTGCTCGAGGAGTGGTTCAAGCAGATAAGCCAGCCACTTTGGCTGGGTGTAGAGGAAGAAGGGAAATGCCGGGAAAATGACATCAACGGTCTGAGAGTTGCCGTTGGACGAAATCTCTTTGAGGAAGAGGAGCGGGTTTTCCGGTGTTCCCGAGAAACTTGTTGCGCCCATGGCTTGCCGTGCGGACAAGGCGACAATGTCGACATAGTTGGTGGAACCAGATTCGTATGCATCGATGCGTAGCTGCTCCGAATAGTTGCCTGCGAGGTCAGTGGCCATGGCGAAGTCTCGGTAGTGGAATTGGACGAGCGTCTCGTCTTGGGAAAACCACGACTTCCACAGAGGCCGCATCAAGGTCAGGCCGCGCGCAGAAGCATATTGGGTCACAGGGTCTTGGATGTGTGCGATAGTGAACAAGACGCTACTGCTCGAGACTGCGGCAACGCTGGATGAATTCGACAGCTTGAAAGATTTGGCGAATGCAAAAACGGGCTCGTCGTCCATGATGGCGCGGAAGTTGTCGTCCATGGTGTTTTGCAGCGTGCCGGTCCGAGCGAAGCTCTGGCGAAGCTGCGACGAGGTGCCAGACTCGTGGTGGGCACTGGCTGGGCCTGTGAAGTGCAGCTGGCCCCACTCGGACTGGTCGTCGGTCTCGGTGAAGACCTGCTCGATGCAGCGCTTGACCATCCACGTCTTAAGGCCTTCAGTCGAGCCACGCTGCTCGGCCAGGCCCCATTCTATGAGGCTCTCGCGCTTGCCACTGACCCATTGTCCGTTCACGTCGACGTATATGTTGACGTCGGAGCTTCCTTCCACGTAGATGGTCAGGTATGCAGCGGGTATCGATTGCCGTAGAGTCGACGTGGGCGTGATGGGAGAGAGGAAGGAGAGCGTGATGTCGACGTCCTTGGCAGCGGCAAGCTTCTGGGGGGTCCGGAGCGAGTAGGTGAGGTTCGTGGTTGAGGCGTCGTACTTGGCGCCCCTGTAGGCTGGATAGGCAACCGTGTAGTCGTTGCCGTCGTGCTGCAGCGAGTCGTGGGGCCGGCCGAGCAGCGGGAACACTTGTTTGGTGTCTGGGAGCGAGGCAAGCACGCCAAAGCCGAGCTCCGCACCGGTCCAGAACATGGGCCACTTGCTCCATGGCTCTTCGCGTGCATTCTGCAGCCACGTGCTTAGATACGGATTGCGCACCACCAGCGGGAGCACCGGCGGCGTGAGCGTGGAAGCGCGTGCGGCGCTTGCCAGCAGCGCGGCGACGGTGACGGTGACGGTGACGGCGACGGCAAGTGAGGGCATCGCGTTGATCGATCAGCGGTGCGCCGCGCTATCAATGAAACAGAACCAAGGGAGATGTAGAAAACGATGACTATATGCAAACAGGAAAGAAAAGGAAAACTGCGCAAGGTTGTATGGTGCACGCATGTACGATGGATGCTTGGGGTTATGGAGAGCTATCTGGGCTGGGCGGGCTGGTCACGTCAGGTCGGGGTGCAGCTGGAGATTTGCGGGGTTGCCCTACCGCCCTACACCCACCCCTACCACTGCGCGAGCCGCCAATCGCCGCCCTGTGCCTTGCAGCCGTCACCAGGGCCAGAAAGAATTCGTAACCGCTGAGGTAAGCGAACACTGACTCTTCAGAGGCTACCAACGGGTAATCAATGGGTTTTTCCACACGTGACCGAGCTCGATCATAAGTCCGCGCTAAATCCGCGCCGAGGTAGGTCACGTGTGGGAAAAACCATTGATTACCCGTTGGTAGTTAACACAACTACGTCGCTATAAGTTTTATATTTCTTTCGTAGAGAGCTTGCTCTAGGGGTGCTTCTTTCTGAGATGCTTTAATTGAAGCGAAATCATTAAGCCGTTGCATAGGTGTATCAGTGCTGCTGTGATTACCTCAGCGAATACGAATTCCTTCTGGCCTGCGCCGTCACGTATCCCTCGGGATGACGGCCGTCACAAGACCACCTCCACCAACACCACCACCACATATGCTGCCGAGTCTCACGACACGCTCCGAGCACCGCTCCGGGAGCCTGCGCCTCCGTGACTGTCTGTACTCGCAGGTCGAGTTCCAAGGCGCGTCCACGTCGACGATATCGCGTTGAGGAGCGATGCAGCCCTCAGGCCCTGTCCCTTGCGCTTCTCCAGCGGCGGCGTGGCGATGCCATTGCGAGTCAATTGGCGAGGCGTGGCAGGCAGCGGTCGGACCGTCTGCGCCTGTCCTGCCACACACCTGATCGAGCTCCACCTCTTCTGCTCGCTGTCCGCAATCGGCGCATCGTGGGCCCGTGGGTCAACCGCCCCATCGCCGCAATCATGCACGACGTCTTCCGTCTCTCTGTCCGAAGCCCGCGCCGCACCTCTTGCCTCGTCACCAGCGATGCTCTCCTCATCTGGCTCGATGACGGACATGTCGTTCTCTTCGCCCGCACTCTGACGGCCATCGCTGAGCGGGCCTAGATCCCTTAGCTGCTCCCAGGCACGGTAAAAGTACTTGAACGTCGCGAATGGCTGATCGACCGGGTCGATGAGGGCGAAGTTGTAGAAGCGCTTTGGCTGTTCAGAGCTGGCGCATCCTGCCTCCACGAGCCTAGTACTGTTAGTCGAGCCACTTTCCCGTCCTCGTCGCTACCTCACCGGATGCCCTTCTCATCCTTCGCATGCTCCGTACGACTGTACTCTTGTAGATCCCGCTCTACTCTTTTTCTTCCGTGCGCTCGATGCACCTTGATCTCCATACATATCCTTTCGTCAAAACGGTCCTCCGTGCCGTCCTGCGCCTTCTCCATGTTGTTTGGTGGCATAAAGCACAGTGCCCTCTTCTCGACTCGTCTCTTCCCCTCTTCGTCCTCGGGGCGCGCGTACAGTCCAAACATTGTCTTGCCCCTCCATGCCTCTTTCTTTCCGACGGACCAATTCACTATGTGTACGCCGTTGATATACAGCTTGAAGAGGAAGTGGTGGGCGTCTGGTACCGGAGGTGAGACGGAGTAGCTGATCCAGAATGTGCTTCCTGCCAAAACAGGCACGAAAACGCTACATGTCGAGCTCGCATCGTCAACCGGCCGTGGCGTTGTATTGAGCATGTCACGCGTGACATAGTGCTCGAGCGGGGCCGGATAGTACTCAGGCAGCGTGCCCACGTCAAATTGCGAGTGCAGTGAGATGTTGATGCTGCGAAAAGTCGGCATCTTGGTCCCTGATCGTCAGAGGGAGGCTTTACATCGAGTGAAGGAAGTGAAGTCGTGCGGGTTAGCACTTTCCCAAAACGTGCAGTGAGCACGTGACTGGCCTTGCTGCCTCCTTGCTTCTTGGTTGCGTCTCGGCCAGCTGCCGAGATGTAAACACATGCTCGAAGCTTCACATCAGAGAGACTCTGGGTTCAACTTAGAACATGTAGTATGGACAATTACTCTCCAGCATATGTTCTCAAGATATCATTCACCAATGCAGGTCACGTTTTCATCACAGAGATATGGCCATCACATGATGCTCCAAGCGGTGCCAGCTGCATCATGGGCTGTCTAAGAGGCTTACCCAGTGCTCGGACTGTTCATTTTCCAGACTGCACACGGGCTGCCGACCAGTCTAGTCCACTTCCGGCGCCGCTCAGTGGAAGCCTCGGTTGTTGTCAAAGATTCAACCCTCCCCTCCTTCACACATCAAAAGTCACATTCATTCACGCGCAGATAGCGTGTAGGGGTGATGCCAATTGCTCGCCGCAAGTCAGACCTTGCTAGATGCTTTCTCGCAATGAAAGACATCGTCGCCCACCGCGCCACGGATTTATTGTTGACGTTACAGGTCACTTCTTTGTTCCCGACAAAGCATCGACAAGATAGGGGCGTCATTGGCTAAGGCTGCCTTCGAAGCCAACAACATGGCGTCGGCTTTGTTTGCCGCCGACACAAAGAAAGGCAGAGATGAAAAGTCGACGGCCGCTGTCACGAACCGACCCATGCAAGACCACCCAGCACCATCACGACACAACGTACGCACGATTGGCACGAGAAAACTTAACTACCTGGAAGGCTTTGTGAAGAGAACACTATCACAATGGTACTTTACCATGCGAATGGACGCGTGGTCAAGGCACATGAGGATTATCTCGAACGAGAAGCACGAAAAGATTCGGATCTCAATCGCTATGTCGACCAAATTGAGGTTGTGAAGCAAAAGGCCGCAAAGGAAGCAAACACAAAGGATAACTCGCGTGTACAAATTTTCGTCGATGCACAAGAGTTCTCAGAGCTTTATACCAGTGAACACACAAGCCTCGTGGGGGAACATCTGTTTGACTTCGACCAAACGCGAGAGGGCGCAATACCAAAGGAAGGGGTGGATAGAAGGACATTGATGGCGTGCAGTTCGCTGGCCGAGGACCTTTTCACGTACCAACCCGAGCAAACAGAATTGCATCTTCCAGTATGTTATCCTCGGAAACATGCTCAGCAAATTCGATGGACGGATTTTGTTGAGGCATATGAAAGCAATCGCAGCGCCGAGGGAATAGCTGCAGGAAAGAAGTATTTTCGTCAAACTGATGACCAGATGGCGTATATTCGAGGTGACGAGATCAGCACATACATCGTTCCCTGGCTGATAGCAATGGAGAAGCATGTGTCGGGAAACAAGGACACTCTGTCAACGAAGCGGCATACGAAGGAGTCAAAGGAACTTTTGCCTTCAATCAACATCCCCAACAGCCTCCTCGAAAAGATCCACCTATACAACGTTATGCTCCAGCTCGGAATCGCGTCGTTCTTCCAACGATGCCTCATCGATGCGCTTGTCTTGCAAATGTATCGAAGCGAGTTGATGCAATGCCACTTAGACACACTAGAAATGACGGTATGCCGCTTCTACTCCCGGGGACTACCAGTCCTTGACCCTGTTCTCTGTCATTTCATCGGCACGTACGCGTTCCGATCTCTCAGCGATCGTCAAAACCCGCAGGCACCCATGGGCGACGCCAACGTCAGAACACTCTCAGATGGACCGCATGATGAGCGACCTCCACGAACGGACGAGGAAAGATATTTGCCCAGAGGCACCAAAAGATTGTGGCTGGAGTTCAGCAATGTCAAACCAAATAGTCGGGCCAACTATCCAGACGACACAGTCATTGTCCCAGCAAGATTGGAAGTACTTGGTCACTGTATCCGGCATTGGTCTGGAGTCCGGAGGAATGGAAGCACTGCAGCTGCACATACTGGTTACCCCCTCAACGTTGGCCGCATACGGAAATACTATCGAAGGCGGCCAACGAGTCCTATTCGCAGCGGAAATAACGATAAGCATGTGCACTATGCTGATTACTCCACCTATCGGCTACAAAGGGATAGGTATCATCAAAATTATGGACCGGGAAAAAGCATGGACACAGCAGAGCCGCAGCAGAGCAAGAACCCTACATGATAGTTTGTGTATTTTCACGTCACGGAAAATATAAACAGCTATGTCCCATGCCATGACGTCTAGTTCAATCTGTTCATTCTGCACGTGTTTAATCGTCTATTCGAAGTGTGTATATCGAATTGCTCCCCACCCTAGCCTCCCTCCATTAAGCCTGAGAGATCTCGCGGCTCTTTCATTGTTCTCCTGCCCCTCACAATTCATCGTCATCCCAGTCTACCTCGTCTTCAACCGCGCCATAAGGAGCAGGGGGGCTGGCCTGTGTTTGCTTCACCTGTAATGGGACAGCCATATCATCCTCCTTCGTAAAGACTTCAGGAGTGTTCTTTGGTGCTTCATGTTCTTCGAGCTTGGTATCCGTCTCCACCGCCTTCGTGACCTGTTTTCCGACATCCGATGTCTTGATCGGCAGCTTTTCGAATCCTGATTGCCCTCTGGGCGCAGATTTGACTAATGATGTTGTTGCAATTTCTGACGGGACAAGTGACGTGTCCAGTCGTCCTGGCTGGGTGGTCGCCGTCCGACCATGTCGCCATGCGGGAGGGATCTCGTAGAAGTTTTTGGGCTCGAAAACACCCCTGAAGTCGTTGTGCTCATCTAGACCTACGGTGTTCTCATATTCGAACCAGCCAACCTTTCCATTGTCACTTCGGCGACCATAACAAGTGCCCTGCGGGTGTCGCTCGAAAATCTCGACTATACATGATGCATCAAGACCCAGTTCGCCAGGTCTCAACGGCTCTAGCAAGGGCTTGGCCTCCATTGGCTTTTCCGGGTCCAAGGTATACCACGGGTCGTCCCACTCGGTGGGTACCTCAACACGTCGAAGATGTCGCTGCGCGAGGGACCTCTTTACCCAAGCAGGTTGCAAACCGTTAAACCGTACAGGGGTTGTGTCCGCGATGCCAAGAAGCTTGAGATAAGTAGCTGCCAGCAGTGTACCACGCTCACTTGCGACGTGGATCATGCCGTCTCTGAAATATAGATCACAGTCGTCGATGACCCTGGTAGGGCCGCTCTTGGCCACATCCGGCCGGCCTATGTGGTGTGCTTTGAGACCACACTCGAGCAACGCGAGCGCTGCTTGCTTGAGCTCGATCGAGGGGTTGTTTAACAAGACATCAGTAGCCTCTTGACGCTTTATCAGGGCTGACTGCAGAATAGGAACGCTATACTCATCGTATGGTGCATACTCATGCTCGCAATCTCTGTTAGGATAGATGGGCGCGTAAGTTTTGTTATGCTTATCGCGGAGTTGCTGCCATGATTTTGCACCCGAGTTCTTTGCTTGAAGAACGGCCTTCGGCGTGACGATTTCTTCGGGTGTTGCTGGTGGGCTTGGCGGGTGAACTGGGCCGGAGGTATCTGCGGCACTTGCATTCTGGACCTCAAATCGTGGGCTGAATACCTTGGAAGCTGCGTCCGTACAGACCTCGCGCTGCAGGAACGCCGAATTCATGCTAACAGACGTGTCGCCGGCTTGCTTGAGCTTACTTAGGGTGTATGTGCTGACCATCTGCTCATTGCTGTCGTCCTTGGCCTTGGCGCAACTGCTGGGTATACTTGCGTGGCCGCTGCATACGGGCTCAGAGTGCGAGGTACGGGGTTTCTTGACCTCATCACGGTCGACCTTTTCCGTCCGCGCTCGTTTTCGTGTGTGCGGGCTGAGTGTGGGAGATATGTCGGACGCCGGCGCTGTCCGTGTGTGACAGTCATGGGTGATATATACTCCCATCGGGACCTGGCCTACGCTCATGGCATCCTTAGACGCGCTATGCTCGCGCAGTTGTGAGTGTGCGTTGCATTGTCTGTCGTCCGGCGTGCGTGCTTGTCGCATGTCGTTCTTATGCTCGCGACGCGGTGCGCGCCCTTCAGTGTTGCGATGCTGGGTACTTTCACCGGTCTTCTTCGTCGCCACTGCTTGCCTCTTATCTTTTGGCTTACTCCCTGCCTCTGTCTGCCTCAAGATGGTGTTCATGCCTTGGAGCTGTCTCTGCCGAAGCGCCCTGTTTTCACTAGCTCGGCTTGATGGAATTGTCATATTGAGTGTACTGTTGTGTCAAAGTTGACTCTGGTTGAGATGTTCTCGATTGTGGTTGAGGCGAGTGTTCTGGTGTGGGTGCTTTGGGGCGGTGGTGTGGTCGAGACAAAGTCGTGTCGAAGGATTGTCTCGCTAGCGTACTTATTTAACACCTATTGTGACGCGATTCCAGGGCTCTCTTTCACTTTCAAGTCGCGAAAACGTCATACTAGGTGGACCCTGAGCGCTTTGTGAGTGGGTGAGCTGGGTGCTGCTATAAGGAGGAAATCGCGACAAACATACTCATATTCTCCCGGCTGGCAAGCATCCAAGATAACCTTCAGCCAGCCTGGCCGACAGCAACCCGTGCCCATGTATTACTGTGGTCTTGCCATGGATCATCCACTCACTCAAAAGGATTTGGACGTACACCGGAATTGACGCCGCTCGCCTCGCGCACCTCCCTCAAAAGACTCGCGAGAGTCTGATCAGTGCAGGTGGGCCCAGTCTGCTACTCGTCACATACTATGCAGGTGTAGGCTTTGACTAAAACCACCAGTGCACCGCAGCGTATGGCATCGTGAGCGCAGATCGTACTTCAATTGCTCCAACAGACAGACAGCAGCGAACCACACTTCATGATCATACGTTATTTCCCGCACGAACGTTCGCGGCTGCTTCTCTGGCCTTCAAGCAAGCTCACGAGACGCTTTCAGACACTTCCTGCATAGTCTTCGATCTGGCAACTTTCTGCCAGGCTATGCGACATGTGTCTTAGGCTGGTATGGAGGTGTTTAACGGAGCAAGCAGTGGTACGACATGCTACTGAAGGAGCCATCCGTGCAAAGCGACAATGAGTGGTTCTGGGTCTATCGCTACACAGCTGTGCGTTCCTTGGCTCTGATTGAATTTACCTCGGAATTGGACGTGTTCATAGAACAAGTGATCGATCGCTCGGCTACAAACGCCATAACCTATGCTCATCTCCTCCACCTCCTCGCGCTGAGGACCCCCTCACACTGCTTTAGCAAAGCACCTGGTCGAGAATATGCTCCCACAGACTCTGGCGCCGACCGAACGCGATGTTAATATCGTTGTGGAGCACTTTTCACTAGTTACAGAGCTGGTAGACAGCATGCTCAGAGTATGGTGATTGGCATAGAAGTAGATGCAACGATTTCAACACCGGCAGCTAGATAAATTCAAAGAACAATTGGACTAGTAGTCACGAGGAAGACCATCCGAGCAGGTTGCCCGTGCACAATGTTAAGGATAGTGCTAGTAGATGACGTTGGTAACCTTGCCTAAACACTCTTTCTATAAATGTCAAAGATTGTAAGACTTCGATATAACCTAAATCCCTGTACGTATCTCTTAGTGGGTCGAGAAATTATAAAATAGCGCACATGTGTAAGTTGCAAAATCTTCTGCATGAAGAGCTTGGTTGCTATAATGTTTCTTGAGGGCTAATAGGTTAATTATGAGGATGCTAATAAACTATTGGTTTTAAAGTAGATCTCTGCTATAGTACGTTTTGTCCGACTTTTACGACTTACTGACAGAGTATTCTCTCAGAATCTCATACTCGTAAACATTCTAGCACTCTTCCCATTAGCGACAAATTTTGCCCTTTCATCTTCACGTACGGTACAATATTACTCGGCTTCGGCGCAAGTAGTCGGAAATTGTGTTCCCAAATAGTGGGCAATTATTTCAAAACTAAAAACACCCCATTACAAAGTAATCGAGGGCTACCTTTATCTGGCTTCGATGTCACTAGCACATATAACTAAGGCAACGTTCAGCGCGGAGGAGTTTCGGGCTAGGGTGGTCAAGGTAGCAGTAAGTAATAGAGAAATACATCTTGACCGTCTCCGCGGAAGACAGAGTAGTATTGCATACATCGAATCAGTATTAAAACTTAGCCTCATGCAGCTGAATCCTAGGTTAGCATCTTTCATATCATTGTTGCGCACAAATGATAACTGTCACTAACCTACCGCGTCTTCTTTCCGGGAACCAGAAAGTTTCTACTGTGTGTACTTCTGTCACTTTCTCGCTATGATGTCGTGGCAATCCAACCAGTGTATTTGCGATCATGCGGGAGTGAGGGTACAATCACGCACAATGCTGTGTTCATGTCTGCTTCAAACAAGGCTTTCCTCTTTGCTCCAACTACCGATATTCGACGATAAAGCCTCTTAAATTACCACATTCTGTTACGTCCGCCACTATACGTCGCCACCAGAAACCACAATGATAGAGCTCCTTGCGTCAGGCACCGCCCACGATGATAAAGCCACACAAAAATCGTCAGGAACCAACTACGACAAGCGAGTGTCACCTCCACATCTTGAAAAGCAAGAATCAAACCCTAGGCCATGCCCAGATCATTGGGCGTTTGTCGTAAAGACTGGTTTCTTCCACACCAAGGCTGAACTTGAATTCCGGAAGCTGGAGATGATACCGGAGCCCAGCTCTAAGCGTATGGATCTCTCCTATAGACTGCTGGAATCCATATGCTCATTGCGCCTTCTCTACCACCAGCGCATCTTTGTGATATCTGGTTGCCAATAATCTCTCCCTATGCAACCAGCCGAGACCAACGGTCACCCCTGGGCCAAGCGCACCCAATAAGATCGTACCCTTCAGTAGGATACCGAGCCAAGTATCGTCCATCATGCGTGCCCTCTTCATGTCGGCATACAAGTATAGCAGCCACAGGAAGCATGCACCCATACAGAACAGTTCATTGAATTGGAAGAACATGCGTATGTGCTCGTCACCACTTTGTCCACTTGCCAGGCTTGGTACGAATAGTGCAGCGAGCGAGTATGGTGCATTATAGAGTGTATACCACCATGACATGGCGGAGAGCGCGCACAAGGTACTAATTGTGTAAGAGATGGTTGGCAGATCACGGTTCACGTTCTCGATCCGGTCTTTTCGTACAGTATCAGGCAGTACCGTCTTCTTCAACACGAACTGGAGGATACTGATGTAGATTGGGAATGGCTGCCAGATCCAGTTCCATATATGTCGTGTATTTGGATCGATGAATGTGAAAAACGAGGCGTAATAGGGAATATAGTGCGCTAGTATCAGGGCGGGAAGGACCGAGGCAGTGTAAGAGTTGTCGGTGAGACGAAGGTCTTTGGCGCGGAAACTCTCGATAGGCGACTGAATGTAGTGAACAAAGCAGTAAAACGCCATGAGCATACCTACTCCAAAGATCTGCATGTTGTAGCCGAGCAGAAGCGGCCTGCAGTGTAGGTATTAGTGAAGAAACAGGTTGGGAAGGCGTATTTGCTTACACGGAAGCGACGGTCATGATGTTAGCTCGTCGAGCACTCTCGATGAGAACAATGGCGTACACGATCCCAATATCTGCGAGAAAGCTGAAGGATTGCCAATTGGCAATGGCGTCCACGAATTGAAGAGAGGCGAAGCACGCGGCTAGACCTCGAATTCTACTGTCGATGAATTCGAGACCATAGAAGCTATGCAGTGGCTTCACGACGTTACCCTGGTCTAGGTTATTTTTGACACCTTTCTCCATAATTTCGCCAATTCTCGCTAACATCGGCGGATGTGCAATGCCCAACATGATATAAAAAAACACCACAATGACCAAGAAAGGCAGTGCTTTAATGGCGCGAAGCAACTTCGACTCCAGCTGGCCCAAACCTTGTGAAGCGTTAAAAGGCATCGTTCCATGCAGTGATCTGTTTACCCTTGTTACTGGAGATAATCGTTGTAGGAAAGGTCAAGCCAAGTATAGCAATACCTAGGTAGGTACGTACCGATCAGGGACGGGCAGATAATCAAGCTTGGCAGCACCCAAAACCATATCACAACTCAAATTCGTGAACCTGGGCTCGTTAGTAATTCAAGTATCAAGTTGGCAGCGTGCAATCAGTGGACAGAAATATCTCGTCAGACCAGGACCACAGGATTGGTGAAACGATGGGCCGAAACCCCGACCGCTTACTGGCTGCTCCATCCTAATCGCCTGATTGTAAGCTTATGTACTTACGTGTCGCCAGCGTATGGCAGAATATAGAAGGCAAACAGTCTGTCCTTCCAAGTTGCGAGCGCATGTATTCGTGTCAGGCCATTAGCCGCCTTGAGGATAGCTGTTACGCGCTTCTCGCGTATTTTCTGATAATTGCCAAGGTGGGCTTTGATGATCTCGAACGATGGCATCCCTTTTTCGGATGATCCTACCATTCTTCTCAGCTCATTTGCTAGCGCTGCCGCTGTCCTATACTTGGTTAGTCACTTGAGTCCTTGTCATATGTGAAAGGCCTACTCTATCGCAGCGTTACCACCAGCTCCCATGTTGGGTGTCATCTTGTGGACGCAGTCACCGATGCAAGCAATACGTCCCCAGGACCAGGTGTCCAGCTGCGCTTCTTCTGTCGCTACCAGCGTATAACTCTGTTTGTTTTCCCAAATGTCGCGGAACTTGAGCTGGGGTGTGATCGTCACGTTCTGCACATTTGCGGCAAACGTCTCCGCATCCTGTTTCGAGTAGCGAGGAATGTCAGGCACCCTGTAAACCTTATCCATACGCCGGAACAAGAACCAGAATACCTTCCCTTTCCCACCAATGACCATGGTGGAAAATCCTTCAGAGTAGTTGACATGGACTGCGCCGTCATCGACACCATCAGTGTCCGAAGAGATACCGAACAAGCAACTGTACTCGGCGAATAGCATCTCCTTATCCTTGGCATTAATAGCGAGCGGTTCCTGTAGGTGTGAAAGTCGCCATAGTTCGTGGCGAACCTTGCTGTGCACACCATCGCAGCCTACAAGGACATCGCCGCTGATCGCGCTTCCATCTTCGCACAGCACAATGACCTCTTTAGTATTGTGATCCACCTTGGATATTCGCTTTGCCACCTTGACCTTCGACTTGTCCTGGAGATTATCGTACAAGATGTGGAGCAATTCCTCGCGCTCAAGAAAGGCTGTGGGATAATTGAATCTGTCCCCGAAGTCAGTCCCGAAGATCTTCTATGTCTATTCCAGTTTCAACAAGTTCTCAAGATGAAAGCACATACCTCTTCTCCGTCAAGGTTATACCATCGCCGGCGTAGATTACATCACCATTTGCGTAGCGATTGTAGTAATGCTTCAAAGGGACTGTCTTGCTCTCCAGACGCTCGAAACACCCGAGCTGATCCATGATGCGTCCACCATTTGGGAAAACTCCGATAGATGCACCCACTTGTGGTGCAATCGTGTCGCGTGCTTCGAGAAGGATGAAGTCAATATTCGCCTTCTCTAGCGCATTCGCAAGCGTTAACCCAGATATTCCTCCTCCGCCGATCAGGACACGAAATGGGCGCGAATCTGTCATGGTTGCGCTGATGTTTGATAAAGGTGGCGTTTTAGTTGCAGAAGTTGCGATGGAAGTTCGTATTGGCACTCTTTCTTATAATTGAACGGGAGTGTTAAATGGTGTTTGTAGTCGGAGTAAAAAATCGAGAGCTAGTGTAGTGAGTAAGTTCGATCACTATGACCTTGGGATCGAGGCTTCAAAAAATAAGGTACCTAGGGGGATTATATAAACGATCACTCAAATTGGAAGCTAACGGCCCAACGCAGCAGCAGCGTTCGAGCGCTTTGGATCTAGCCTGAAGCACGGTGGTCTGGAGGCTAGTGTGTGAGTTGTTTCTACCATATATCAGGTAAGACCTTGCATTGGAACTAGGCTAGTGCTTAGCACTAGTGGTTCTGAGGAAATAGCAGTTGATTTGATGAGCTGAGCTTACTTTAATCTCACGAGAGGCTGGGATTGTTAGTATGTTTGCCGATTTAGATGTTCCGGCCATGCACCGTCTGCGCCGCTGGAGATTGTCGATTGTCGTACGACTCTGGGCATCAGTTAAATGGACTTCGCCAACGAGGGCGTGCACAACAGGCATTGCTACCACATCCTTGGAGCTTTAACCCTCCCAAACCCCGAGAGCAAACTCTCTCTCCGACTAGGCATGCTCTAGATGTGACGTGCCTATGCCTTTCAAGTTCTATTAGCAACCTTAAGTACCTACTACGATCTAGGTTGGATTTGTCTAGGTCTGACACCTCCATTTTTGCCTTCGAATTATTCATGGTCGCTTCGCAATACTACAAGCCTATTGGGTGAAAAGCGCGCCATGTGGTACATGTTGTGATTGAGGTGGGTGCTCTGGGCTGTGCAGGTGTGGATGCGACTCGCGCATCATCTGGAAGCGGGGCATGATGTCGTGAGATTTGATGAACCCTGTCGTGATTGGCAAACCCGGCCCCTATAGGAATAATGTGCAACTGAACCGAGGCAGGAGGTGTTGTACCAGTTCGGTTACCCCTATGCTCTATCTTTGTATGTGAAACTCTGTTGTCGGTGGGCGACTTCATGCAGGTTCGCCGCAAATGCTTTCTTGTTTTATTCCATATCTGGTAGCAATGGCCTTTAGGGATTTCTTCATAGTATTCAGCTATTTCTATGGCGGCGCAGTCAATTGCAATTGTTCTTGAAATCTAGGGCGGCTGGCGTTTTTGGTTGGTCCTTACCGGATATGCTTCGAGCAGTGCTTGTACGAAGCACTCTTTAGTAACGAGGTGGACGCGTCGCCAACTGTAATTTGACTTCACAAAGTGTCTTAATGCTTGCATACATACTACATATTCTCATCATTTTGTGGGACGCTATGCTTACGTTCGAGCATATATTCTAGTCGGAACAACTTCAACAAGGGCAGTAAAGGACTTACAGCTAATTCGCCCCCCTGCAATGATAGCCAGACAGATTTCTGTGTTTTCTCTGACACAGCAGTATGATCAAAGAGCAACTGAGGGACGCCAGCTAGGGAGGTCTTAACTGAGTGGAAGATGACCTGATTAGGGAAACAATCAAGCTTGGCGAATACGCTCATTGTGATACTCAATGTTGAGTTTAAGATGTATGTCGACGGCAGTTTCGGGAGAAATGAATGATGTGACCAGCAAGCTGAGAGTGTGAAGTGATAGACTTCTGGCTTGTGGAATGCGGAAGTAAACAACTACCAAAATAGTGTATGTCGCATCGCTTCAGTTTCGCCTACAATACTCAAGCTCCACTCGAATCTGTAACGTTGCCTCCAAGGCTTGACTTGTCGGGTGCTCCAACCAGAGCTAAATTTTCGATACCAGCAACGCCATATAATGCCATTGCATTTGTGCTGACCCACTTCGCCTCGTTAACAGGCATTAGCACTTCGCTTCCATCGATTCTTTCTGTCTTCCAGGGCGCATCAGGTGCAAGACCATCCTTGCTTCCATCACCTAGGTACTCTGACCAAACACGAGAAACGAGCGTGGCGTTGTTCCTGCGATTTGCGACGTAGGCAGTGAATCGGGAATGTCCTTGCTTGAGATTGAGGCTGCCGAAGTCCTTGCCGTACCGTGCACTTTGTTCGGCCTTGGATGCGCCATAGTAGTAGCAGTAATCGAGGAAAGCGTCCAGGAAGGGCTGTGTGATATTCTCAAACGGAGGACCAAAGTGTTCGATAAGCTGATCTATGGTTTCGAGGACGCCGAAAACACCGGAAAGATGCGAGACGGTCACGTTGCCGTTATTGCTGGGATCAGTAGGTGGTGGAGCCCATGCGCCGGTCAAGGAGTTGTAGAGCGCTTCTCCAGTGACGAACCCGTTCTTCAGCTTGGGATACGTCCGAATAGCTTCGGCGAGCTTGTTGTAAGCCTCCTGTCTACGAGGGCCTTTGCGTTCCCATTCAATCAAATAAGCCTGTGCGATACCAGCCCAATCCGTACCAAAGTTGAGGTAGAGCGCCGTTGGATCAGGGATGTACACCACGCTCGGATCGCGCACCTTTCGACGTGCGTCTACACGAACAAAAGACTTGTCAACATCGAGTACCTCCTGAACAATATCGCCCGTTCTCTCATCACCACCCGAGATATAGTAGAACACCTTCCTATACACTGGCGTTGCGATACGAGCTTGTTTCGCAGAGTCAGACCAATGCTGCACGCCGTGACGCGTACCAAGACCAGTATAGTTTCCGAGGTGATAGGAGTCGACCTCGCCACCATGGCGCACTTGGTCGTGGGCTAGACGGTATGCATCCGCGCGACCTGTGCGAAGAAAATAATCCCAGAAGAAGAGATCGGGCGAAAGTTCCGAATTGTCCCAGGCATATCCTCCTATGTCGTACCTCCACTGATGGCGGTCGTCGTCATATGTATGGATTATGTCGCCATGGTCCCAAAACCCATACCAGCGGCGCTGCTCCACCTGATCTTCATAGAATTTGATCAAGAAATCCATGTTTGCCTCAATTTTTTGCGCCGGAACAGTGTCAATGGCACCCGGCACATCCCAATATGTGCCGATGGCTCTGGTGTCGCGAATGTATTCAGGTTCTGGAATGAGGACTGGCGGGTTATTGGTGTTGTTGGAGAGTATTGATAGCTTTTCGGGTGTCGGAGTGCGGCCAAAGGCATATAGGAACATTTCGTTAGTCCGCCCAACACCGTATGGGGTGTTGTAACCGCCCTCATAATCTTCGTATGTTATCTCAAGCGCATCCAGTTGTTTCGCATAAGTATCTTGTCCAAGACCGTCATGATACGGTCTAAGGTCCATTGGCCCAGCTTGCGGGCTGTAGAGCCACAGAGTAATTGATCCCGTATCCGCGGCGGCATTTGAAATGTCCAGACTTGTAGGATACTTCTTCCAGAAGTCACGCAGTCCAAGAGCAAGACCTCCGACGGTAGCTCCGCCGAGATAAGCCAGACCACCGGAACGTGTGCCACCAGGGATTTTGACCCAGCTCTGACCCGCCTTTGTCCTTTTCATCAAATTGAAACCGTCCGGTGAGAGCTGGGTCAGTCGGTAGTCACTCCAGGTCGGGATCCACTGGAGTCGGTTCGTTACTCGTGCATCCCACGTGCTTTTATGTGGAGTAACAGTGCCGTTGAATTGCGCTGAGCGTACTCCAGCACCCGGGTCACGGCGGAGCCCCGTGATGCCTTTCACGGCTTCGCGAAGCAGGCCACCGTCAACGCCAGCAATGCGAACATGGCGATTGTACAATTCTTCTCCAGCGAGTGGTATGTCGAAGCGCAGACCGATGCCAGCAATGAAGTCCTTACTCATATCACCATCGTAAATGATTGTATGAACAATACGGATAGCTTCAGAATTAGCGTATAGATACAAGCGCACAGTAAAGGGAAGCCAGTCCCTGTGCGCGCCACTGCCGTCAATTGTATGGGTACCGCTCACCGTCACTAAAGTACGTGCAATGTTGTCCTGTGAGACCGTGACGTTCGAGATTTTACTGACAAAGGCGTAATAGTCGATGTTACTGGGCTTTCCATCTTCGGTGTCGTCGGGCGTCTCAGTCTGGGACCTCAAAACCAGGCGGCCGTTGGTTCCGACAGTCTTGTTGCCAGCCTTGATCCATGATATTAAGGCTTCACCCAACTTCGGAAAGCTTGCGGTGACTTTGCCGGTGTTGATAACAATGGCGTTTCCAACGTCGTGCACTTCGATGCTTCCGATGCTTTGCCGTTTGAGGCGCGACGCAGTCGCTTTAGGAGGGCCTGAAGCGGTGATGGTGTACTCGGCTGCCGGCGACTCGGTTGCTGCGAGTGCATGTCCTGTCCACTTGAGGGTGCCATCAGGCCAATACGCAGTCACCCAAGATTGCAGTTGCGCGTCTCCGGCTGTGAAGGTCGTTGTATCGGCCGGATATTCGCCTCGTGGCCAAGGAAGACCGAAGGTTACTCCTGATAGATACTTCGGTGTTCCTTCCAGCCATTTGACCTTGACGGCATTGGTTTGTGCCGATGCACAGCTAATGATGCAAGAGAGACCAGCAACGACCTTCAGCATCTTCACAAAGGAGAATAGAAGTGGTTGAATTGCAACAAGATCGAAGCTCGATGTGATGAACCAGGAAGCAGGTCGATATGTACCTGCATCACCTTCCCATACATCCGGCTTGCTCACCGGGCTGGTTCGGCCATGTCGTGATCTAATCTCAGGGAAGCCGTGTCCGTTGCGGCAGCATAACCGTTACCCTCTCCGTGTTTGGGTGCACTTCACGGAACATGCTATGCGCTTTCTGGGACAGGCTCTTGTGTGATGCAGTGGCAGCAAGTGGTGATCGGCATGTGCGCGTGAGATTTGCGGGGACACGGTGGATCTAGAGTCTTTTTGGGACGTTCGCCCAGACGTTTAATTTTCTCTGCAATCTGGATTCGGGACATTGTGCTCCGAAACATCGGTCTTCGGGCTGGTTTGTACGGACACGAAGAACCGATTCGTGAAAGTATGCCATACTGTGACGTAGCACGTCTTTTGCAAGATTGCGTAATCACAAGGCTTCCAAGATTAATCAAGGGCTCAGAGGTATCGTGGATCTCAGGCAAGAGGTTTCTAATGACGTCTTAACACCTTCACACCCTTACTGACAGCATGAATCCCACAGCCTCGAAAAGGACGTCTGGCCGTCCTCACTATAAGCCTGATAATCGAGTTGCTACCCACGCATCCAGACCGTGCCACATGCCCGCGTCCATCGTTGTTCCCTCTATTTGTCCGCAGAACCATTTCAATGCCGTGAGCCTCTCTCTCTTCCAAGTTCGCTTCTCTTCATTCAGGCTGCCATGCAGCTCTCCAACGACCGCATGGGCTACTTTAGCCTCGCAGATTGGGCACAAATAGGGTGGTTGGCGGACGTCCTCTCTCATACTCGCTGCGCTTTGCATATTACAAGCGTAATATACACAATGAGCCATACCAAAGCAATGCCCAAGTTCGTGGGAAACGGTGCGGGCGAGGCGAGAGAACCAGACACCAGACGTTGACTTCGTGTCCTGCCCGAATGTGGGATCAGCGATTGCGGCATTGATAGCTGCTCTCATGGATCCATTCTTTGAAAAGGTGATCTGCAGACTCGTAGGCGGTTTTGGATAAACCTCCTCGACCGCACACGATTCGTCAACAAAAGTCTTGCAATGGCTCAAGGGCCAAATGTGGAGTCGATCAGTCTTCTCTCGCGCATCAAGCAAGGGATTGTTACCGCGCGGTTTGGACAACTGCTACGCGGCTGCCCCCGTACGCCCGTCCACAGCAGAAAGCATCCTCCTCATTCTCGTGAATATCATGATTTATGAGGAGCACTAGAGCGTATGCGTTGGCTGGTAATATCGCAATTGCTGCATCGAAGATATTGTCTAAGTTGAGTTGCGCGACAAAAGCGCCGTCTGGTGCACGTCGGACTCGGACTCGCGTACATTCATTTTGGTGTGCAAGTCCAACATATTTAGGCAGGTTCACACCGCAATGTGGTTGGTTAGCTTTGTCTCAAGCAGCCCATTTCAGTGACGCCTGGAGCACTTCCACGTTCAGACCGTGCTAGAATGCCTTCAAATAGTCGATGAACATCTCCGCCCTTGGGCTCTTGGCATCTTCAAGCTTCGCCTCCTGAGCGATCCCTGCCAATACCGGCGTTGTCCAAGTCTGCATGAAGTCCACTTCTTCTCCAATGACAGGGACTCGACCGACATAAAGCGTATCACGGCTATGCTGAGGACTCATTTTGTTCCGCGACTTAATGTGCAACCAGCTCTTAACACTCTGAGGCGAGCAGCTCGGATCATAGTTCAGATCATCGTGTGGTAGAACGAGGGGTGCCGGAAAAGGTTATTTACGCTCACTAATGACTGCCTTAGCAGCTCGTCCAGAACAAGTTACAGCTACTGCGCGCTGTTGTGATGTGGATTGGGCATAGCCTGCCAGTGATGCGAAAGGTGACGGGTCCAGTTGGAGTAGCGAATGTTTGACAGTCGTTGCACAAGAGTGACATCTGGAGTGTATGTGGAAATCAGTTGGTGAGTGTGTGTCCGAAGTTCTCATTGCAGGCGGTCTGAGAGTGCTGCCTAGGATGTGGCTGTGTTAGCCGCCAGGCCCAAGCTGTTCCAAGGTCGTGATAGATCCAGGAGGCCAAATCGCAATTCTGTGGCTTTCGACGAAAGCATGCTGCATAGTCATTGTGTGAAGCGACGCCGCTGCCCCACGATGAACAAATGTCATCTAGAGCTGGGGCTCGCTTAAGGTTTACGTAAGCGGTCTCTATCGCCAATCACTCGGTCATTGGGGTGGGGCCTCGGCAAGGACACCCCTGCTTGGGTCTTGTAAATGAGACAATACCACTGATACGGTACTTCCTGACACTGCTTGTCTCCTCTCCTTCCTCATCCATTATTGATGCTTGCTTCGCTACTTTTGCGTCCTTCCTATCGCCCAGATTGTCACAGATTCAATGGGCAAATTGGTAGTGTGGCACAGTGGCTTTTAGCGCACGGCATCAACAGCTTTGTTCCGTGGCAGTCTTCGAGAGAGGGCGAAGCAGGTGCCGTATACAAAGCGGCACTCCGTTTCTGTGTTTGTTCTGCGTTCCTCCGACTGTTGGCAACGCTGTGAGTAAAAACAGCCTGATGTGAGCACATATAGACGGCCCTGTTGATGATGCGTCAGTTGATTAGCAGGGGGCGTTGCTACGAAAGCTGTAACTTACAGTTAGTAACTATTTTCGCAATTTCACCTGGTGCTGTGCTTGTTCAACTCATCAAGTCTTCACAATGCATCCGTCCATCTTCGCAATTGCACCTGTCCATCATCACATGGGCCTCGTCATGCTTGCGCGATGAATAAGCGCAAACGGAGTCACTGGTAGTGAAAGGTGGGGTGTTCAGTCGCTCATGCCTCTCATTGCCAAGCTACGCGCTTTCCTTCACCTGACTCTCTTAGTCCACACAAAGCACGCGCTCTCGCATATATCACTCTCCCCGCGTGCACTTCTAGCCCTGATCTCCTCATCTACAACTTCAGCAACCCACCGGCCAGCCCCTCAACCTCGCCTTCCACTTACCTGGACGGCCTCGGCGCACTAACAAGCAGAGTCCCTCACACACGAACGCCGCTCAAAAGCTTAATCCTTCCCCGTCCCTGCTTTCTCCCGCCCCTCCATCTTTTTTCGTACCTTCAAACTCTCTCAAGCAAGATATACCCAAGATGAGCGGCTCTCCGAACGCCTCCTCTTTCTGGGCGCAGATGAGCCGCGAGGTGAAAAGCAGCCCAACACAGATGATCGCGGAGCCTCCAAAACCGACTGCACTGATCCCACCTACGAAGAAGGGCTTTGTGTTGAAGGGTAGACAGTCCACCACCGTGGTCAACCCAACTGCTGACCAAGTTGAAGGTTTGACCAACGGCGGACTCGCAAACCCGACTCCCAAGAAGGCCAGGTGGGCGGATATGGACGATGAGGAAGACTTCGTTGCGAGCATTACAACACAGAAAACCCTGCGTATCACCACCCTAGAGAAGGACGTCGAACACAAAAGCGCCCGCATTGACGCACTGGACGCGACAGTTAGCATCAAGGACACCCGCATTGGGCAACTGGAACAAGCTGTTGAAGGGAAAAACATCCACATCAAGGCACTAGAGGCAGAGGTCGACGAGAAAACGGGGCTCCTGGAGGGCCTCAAGGAGGACAACCACAAACAGTATCTGTACGTGCAAGAATTGGTCGCTGAAGTCGACGAAAAGAGTCGGCGCATTCTGGAATTGGAGGCAGAACTGGATGCGAAGGGATCCCGCATTCGCGAGCTGGAGATGGAATCAGAGTCACACACTCAGGTGTCTGAAGATGACATTCCCTTGTTCGAGGAGGATGCAGGCCAGAACCTACACCTACCCAAGCCTGAGGTGGCCGATGTGATCCCAGAGGTCCTTGGTTCTAGAACTTCGGAAACGACACAAACGTCAAAGCTTTCAACAACGGGCTTCCAGCTTCCAGTAGAGCCCGTTCTGAACTCACCGACTGTCGGTGTGCGCGAGGAAGGCCCACCTCACCATCTCGTGAGCGGCCCAACAGTCAACGATTCCAAGTTTCCTAAGCTCTGGTCTCCTGATGATAAGCCCAAGAGCGCAGCACCTGTTGAGAAACCCAAGCTGCTGAAGATGGCGATTGACACGTCCAAGTTTGGCAAGAAGCATACGCCTATTGTCGCAAAGAAGCATGAGCTAGCAACTAGCAAGTGCTTCTCTGCTCCGTCTCATGGCCAGTCGTCCAAACATCGTGCTACAACCGAGGTTGTGCCCAAGTTCGATACCCAGAAGGACATCCGCCATATGTCGCACGCGCAGCGCGTGCTCTTTGCGAACGGTCCGATGGTCATGGTTATGATGGGACACACAAAACTCGCAACACTACCGAAGTATGTGTTGATGCAGTGTTCGGTCAAAGCCCATAAGCACTTCATCGACAACCCTAACGCAACCTCCATCACTTTTCCAGCCGGCAGCATGGACACTGAGGCAGCTAAGAAGCATCTCAATTGGATGGATGAGATGACCTATCAGGGCCGCGTCTACTCCATCACCTTGAACGGTGATGCCAAGTATGACACCAGGAACCTGAAGATATGTCAGGCCGCGCGCGTGATGGGCTTGAACAATACATACGTTGGACATTTTACCAAGGTTCTATGTGACCGCGTCCGTTCCAACAAGTCCTCACCAGAACTCATCGCGGCGATTTGCGAGGTGGCATACCCGGCAAACGACCCGATCTTTGACTGCCTCGCCAACAATCTCGTCAACCAGCAACTCGGCAAGGCTTTCAAGAAGTCTGAAGAATTAGCGGAGTTATTAGTAAAGTATCTAGTCTTGAGAGAGAAGATAGTAAAAGTCGAACAGCGGGTAAAAGACTCACGTGCGGGCGAGAAGCGGAAGGAGACTAAGTTACAAGAGACAAACAAGAATCGAATCGACAGCAACGAGCTGTAAAGGCCTGTACAGTTAGAGTTACTATGTTAGGTCTAAC
>TARA_R110002003_G_scaffold186_6_pt1 | contig 23413 bp, 18 predicted proteins | sample TARA_R110002003 | Tara Oceans TARA_R110002003 (sample SAMEA4396441) | marine metagenome | biome: Westerlies Biome; feature: [SRF] surface water layer (ENVO:00010504); material: water (ENVO:00002006), including particulate matter (ENVO:01000060) such as... | depth 5 m
GTCTCGTCTGAACAGTTTCATCTTCTTGAAATTAGTGCTCAGAACGTCATTGGCGTCCTGAAGGTCCAGCAGCTTCTCATTCAAGCTCTCTTGGAAGGACAAAGACATGTTGATCTCGCTGCGAAGCTCCTTGCGACGTGCAGAGTCTTTGGATGTTTGCATCTTTTCTGCCATGCGAGTGAGGCGGTGGCCGATCGTCTCCTCGAGAATGGTGCGCGTAGTGTCGGCCACTGTAATGCCTCGCACCGTCGATCCCTTGATGCGCATGACAGAAATGGCATGCTTGGGACCGAGAAACTTGTGACGCTTCCGTGGTGGCTTCTCGCTCGAAGGCTTGGAGGGTTGTTTTCGTTGTGGCGATGGCCGTTTCGCTATGGGTCTTGGTGTCGCTTCAGGCTCCTCATCCGGCTCCGGCTCTTTGTAGTCTGATTCTTCTCCTTCAGACAACTCAATCACCTGCTTCCCACGACCTGCGGCGGGCTTGGGTGCCTCCACGTCTCGCTCCTTGTCAGGAGAGAGTTCGTCAACCTCATCATCCTCTGTCTCGACCTCTACGTTTTTGTTCTTCTTGTTGCGTGGCTTTCCAGTGGCCGGTGTAGCGGTGATTTGAGGTTCCTTCAATGCAGCACCCTTCGCTGGCCTGCCACGCTTCGCGACCGGGACCGGTACAGACACGCTCGGCGACTCGTCCTCTTCATGCACAACTAGTCTCCGCGGTCGACCTACTCTGGCCGGTGGCTGTGCTACTGTCGCATCCTTTGTTGGTCGAGTTTGCTGGTCTCGTGCTCGTTGAGCCTTTGTCGCCAGCGGCGTTTCCTGGACGGGTGTTGGTTGCATTGGTGAAGATAGCTCATCCACCTCCATATCCTCAGCCTCCTGTAGTTTCGTGCCAGGTCGTTCTTCCCTTGCGATCATGCGAGGGGTTGTGCCATTCAACTGTGCAGGAGACAATTCATCCTCGCTCTCATCCTCCCCTGTGCCTGCTCCTGGGGTGTCGAACTGTGGCCCGAACCGGGAGGCGGACGATGCCCTTGGCCGACCATTGGAAAGCAAGTATGGGGTGGCTTCGTCGAGTCCGGTCGATTTCGACCTGCGAGGAATAGAAGCCCGCGAGGTGACTGTCATGCTGCCAATTCTGTCCGCAATAGGTGTTCTTGCGGGTCCAGTTTCAGGGGGCACGCGCTTCTGAGAAAGCACCGAGACTGGAGTGCCGTTCATCATGGTAGACGCGTCCACTGCAGGCTTTCGAGCCGTGCTGCCTTGGTCCTCCAGCACTGACAGCTCGTCCGGTGCCTCATCGAGTTCCTCGCGGATCGGCGAGACTGTCCCGACGACCCTCCTGCTCTTCTCGACGGAGCGCACAATCTCCTCGCGATCTGGACTCAATTCATCTTCTTCGCCATCGTCCACCGTGGGTTCCGCGTTTGGTGACCCGCGCTTCCTCTTGCCCAACTGAGGTGTTACCGTCTGGTCCTTGGGGGTTCTCTGGCGTTTTGCGGCGCTGCTCCGAGGGGCCGACGCGCTTCGACGTCGCTGCGCCGAGCCGTTCGCGCCATGCTGAGTGCTGCGGACCGGTGTTCGACGCGAGGATCGCTGAGGGGGAAGGGAGGACTGTTTCGTGGGTCGCGCCCCGAGCGCACCAAAGTTGAAGCCGAACGACGCCTGGACTGAGGACGGTCTGCAAGAATCAGTGTGTGGACATGTTGATGTGTAGAAGAAGGCCTACCCTGCGCCGCGCACGCGCTGCTGGCGATGCTCGCGCCGATCTACACGTGTGTTAGCTATAAGTACTGCACATGTAAACATATGTAACGCGCATACCGACTGGCGCCATAGCGATGGTACGCGTAGCAATTGAAAGTATCAAGGTGTCGGCGTCGCGTGTTGGAGAGGTGTTGCTCTCTGTTGTGACGAATCCACGCTAAGAAGCTTGGCCGCGGCCATCCCCGCAACTTTATTCACTTCCGCTGCCCGCACCCCGAGATGCCCAGTCACATCACACACGTTTGATCAACAATGGGCTGGTTATGGGGTAGCGGCGGCGGTGGCTCAACTGACAATCTCGACCCCTCGCTGCAGGACTTTCTTAAGAAAGAAGCTCCAACTGGACCAAAACCTAGTCTACCCGCGGCACCACCGAAGAAGTCGAACGAGACTTCGAATCCTCCTTCCACTGCCGCGCCAGCAAGCACGGAACCCGAAAAGCCCTTCGTGCCTCCACAATCCCAGTTTCAAGACGGCAGATATGCGCACCTCTGGAAGAACTACACCCCACAGAACATCCTCGATGACCGGGGCAAGAACGAACAAGACAAGCTACGAGACCTGGTAGATGCGTACAATGACCGGAGAGCCGGCATCGGACGGATAGCCATGGAGAACTGCGCGCTGGAATACATGGAGCAGTTCGAGTGCTTCAGACATCCCAAGACATGGCTGTCCATGGGCACACTCTGCAACGCCGAGTCGCGCAAGTTCAACCGCTGCTACGATATGCAGTCCAAGTTTCTGAAGGCATTGGGATATCTCACAATGGACGAGCGGTCAGCCGAGGACGCCGAGAAGATACAGATGCACGCCGATAAGCTCTACCAGCAGATGCTGCAGCAGGAGGCAGAGATCGAAAAGGCAGAGAAAGAAGGACGCGAAATACCCAAATTCGAGAGCCTCCTTTCCGACCGAGCCATATCGCGCACTATGGCTAGCAAGCCTACGCCAAGCTCGGACGCATCCCCAACCGACGGCGCCGGCGCCGAAGACGAAAGTGACATATGGAGCAGGATCAAGCCAGATGCGCGGAGAGCGTACGAAGAGAAACTGGCCAAGCTCCCACCAGTGCAACAGGAGATGGAACGCATTGCCGTTATTGGCGAGCTCAAGGCCCAGTCCGGCATAACGAAAAAGGTAGAGCAGACATTTGTCGAGGAGCGAATAAACCGCATGAAGAGACGGGAGTCGGGTCAAGCAACAATAGGTGACACGATAAAGTACTGGTGGGGCTGGGGTTAGTGGACGGCCTTGCGTGCCATGTACAATATGTATGCCTATACCCGTTAAGAGCAATCACAAATGAAGCGCGACGATTTCTTTGCATATCCTGTTGTGTGGTCTTCTTCCTTGGCATCCGGTGCTATTGCATGTTCGTGTTTTCTTTCTGCATACATACTACAGATTAGCGACATAGAATGCAGAAACAAGCATCATTTTCAGGTGCACGTACCTGCTGAAGATCATTTCGCGAACCCACAAGCCTCACCAACGGTCGCGTGAGGGGACACTTGAGGTTAGCTGCCGTTTCAAGCGACGGACACCCCAGTCGCATATGCACATCATCGTCATCGGCGCTACTTCGCATGCTCGAACACAAAGCATGTCATGCTGCAACACCACCTCTCGCATCATTCATCGCAGCGGGCAGGTGACAAGATTTTGCTGCTTTCTTCTTATCAACTTGTCCCGCCGGCGTCAAGCACGCATCACATTTGTCCCTCATCATCATCCTTACACCTAACTACACGCTTCAGCCCATGGGAGAGATGGCGCGATAAAGATCACGTCACAAACTGTCCGCCTACCGAAACTGAGCCTGAATTTCGTGGTTGCATGCTATTCGAAGCGCCATCCGACCAATAACGTTGCATCGAGGTACCACATTCTACGACTTCAAACTTCAAAGTTCCGGCACATGCAAGAGCTCCCTAGCTTGCTCTCACCTCACAACTGGAGGACAAGGGTCACGTGCCAGAGGTGGAAGCCTCCACACGTTGTCTGCCTAGATACCACGAGCACATGCCTGAATGTTCAACCACATCAAGCAATCACTCGCGACACTAATTGGGCGTCTCAAAATGATCCGACGAAGCAGTTCCAGTAGTACCAAGCAGACGACAAGCCCTCAACCACCTACCATGACTCCTCCAATGAAGAAGAAGTCATCGAGACCCTCGCCAGCGCAGGCAAAATCGCCACGCAACTCTTCTAACACCGTATGGGTGCATGACCAGCAGAAGCGGATTTACCTGTACCACCTCTGGAAATGGTCACTCAACCATGACTCCAGTCTACACTTCCATGGCAAGATCAGTCTGTCACCTGACAACTCATGGCGAAAAGAAGACCTGGAACTTGGCAAGTCTGTTACCTGTGTGCTAACGGACACGTCGTTCACGGACGCCCGGCAGACAATCATCATCCGCCTATTCCCACCTCAGCAAACCACCACAAAGGCTAGTCACGGTGAGAATGAATACAATCGTCGCGACTCCATGGATCTCATCGAGACCGGGTCGGCGAGACACACAACCAACCATGGCAAGAGCATTACCAAACAGAACCAAACCAACACAGAAGGATTCAAAGGCCATTACAAGCTAGTCGTCCGCTGCGGAGCCGGCTGGATGCCTGCCCGCGAATATTTCAGTAAAATCTACTTCTCCCGTCTCGAAGCCACCCGCTCCGGAGCCAGCGGCCACCTCACCCTCGACTCCTCGCTTGCTCACCGCTCACAAGCCCTTGGCCCACCACTCACCTCCAAAGACACTATCACAATCCGGCCTTTGTTCCACGCCTTCCGCAACCTCCCCCCAGAGCTCCAAGACCTCATCTTCCGAACCGCCACCGGACTGTCCAAAACATACAACCTCCGCTCTAACGAATACGGGACCTTACAGATCAGACGAGATCCCGAAAAAGCAGCAATATCCCTCTCCACCCTCTTCCGCATTTCCAAAAGCCTCAACCGCACCCTCCTCCCACACATTTTCCACAGCACAGACTTCCAATTTGGCCTCACGGGCTTCACCAACTTCCTGTGGCAATCCGGGCCCTCAACCCGGCGCGAAATCCGGCGCCTGTCGTTCCACTTTGGCAAGTTAGCGCTGCTGCATTGTATACGCTGGCTCGCGCCCGACGCTGTCTTCGCGCTCTTCGAACCCCCCGTGGCCACGAACCCGCGCGCGCTTCAGTACTTCTGGCGCTGTCAGATCCAGGACTTGGTCAAGGAGCTGCGGCTTTTCACACTGACTGTCGACATCGAGCAGATCCCAAGGGAGGATATGCCGATGATTGCAGCGATTTTGAAAGCGGCGTTTGGGAGCGTGGAGAGGATATTGTTTGTTAGGACGGGCGCGGACGGTGTGACTAGAAGGGTGGAGCGGGATGATGAGGCGCTGAGGGGATGTGTTAGGGAGAAACGCTGGAGGGAAATGTGTATGGCGTATTGGAGGCGGTATCGGCGACATAGTTACTTTTTCCGCTTCGATCTGATGAGGAGCAATGAGGCAGAATTGGAGGCGCAAATGGATAAGGATGGGCCGTTCTTCGACGGGGTGGGTGTGCCGTTGCATAGCATGCCGGGCGGTAAGCGGGTTGAGTTTGGATGCATTTGAGAGAGTTTTCGCGAATTGAGGCAATGAATGTCTTGGATACCTTCACGATACAGGTTTCAATCTGCTAAGCGATTCTGTCGTGTCGTTGCGATTCTGTCGTGTCTTCTACTCGTCACTCTAAGAAAATACCCGAGCTCGCCGAGGAGTGCAGTGCAGGTACTCCCCTGCCACCTGCCGACCATCCACCAACAAGGATCATGGTAATCATGACGCTAGTCTTGCGTACTCATCCTTCCAAACCTCCATGCAATGTGCTTGTCACGACGGCCAAAATTCCCGCAGTCTTCAACAGCGGTCCAGATAATTGCTTGATATGGCAGGTCGTGATGATGTGCTGTGGCTTGCGGCGTGCTGATGGAGGCTGAGTGGTTCGGGCATCATTTCCACGGTACCGGTAAGCTTTGGGGCGCGGTAATATTAACGAGGGCAGGTCAGACCACCGGCTTTTGGTCACTGGAAATGAATTACTGGCAATAGCGAAGATAAGAAGTGTAAATTGAAAGTGCACTTACTTGGTCCCGTGTTTGTTCGGGCGTGTTAGGTACGTATGAGGTTTGTGCGTGGGTGATGGTGAGTGGTACGGTACATTCAAGAGGCAGGACAAGACGGATAACTCCAAGCTCGATCATAATGTATGGTATATAGTAGTTACGAGACAACTTTGATAACATGTAGGAAATTGCATTAAGTGAGTTCAAATCAAGGTATGTAGGTAACCCAGAACTTCAATTCAAGTCCTTCACACTCCCACCTTAGAACCAACAGTACACCAAGATTCATCGCACTCCCCTTACCTCCAACCCTCCTAGACCTTCTAATCCCACTTGAAAGCTCCCCGTAGAATACAATCCTTCCTCCTACTTCGCCACCGCGTCCCGCACCTTGACGTGCCGGATGCGATCCATAGCAACCCCAACTTCCAACGCGTTCCACTGCACCACCATAACCCACGCCCGCACAGCCTCGCACTTCCCGCACTTGGTGAAGTTCATCTCAGACGGCTCGGTCAGATAGCTATACAAGCACGTCGTGTGGAAGGCATGACCACATGCCGTGACTACGTACTCGGGCGTGCGGCAGGGTCCGGCCAAGGGGTGTGTGTCTCGAAAAAATATAGTGGCAGATAGTGCAGGCACTGTAGCTGGGCTGTTTGGATACTTTCTGGTAGAGTTGGTCGTGTGCTCTGGGGAGGGAGAGTTGGGTGGAACATTTGTAGGGAAGTGATGACGACGTGTCTGGCTCTGTGGATGATGTGGTGTCGGATGTCTCACTGCAGTAGACTTGGCCGGCGAGCATGCAGGCGTGCGAGCGCGCGCATTCGGCTGGGTAGTGGCGGCATCGATGGTTGAAGCACATATTGTGAGATGTGGTCGGTTTGGAGATGGCCATGTGAGTAGCGGGAAACTGGCGACAGATAGAGATTTATGTATGGGACGAGGGTGGGTGATATTGTATGCGGATCGTGTGGTGTCCACAGTGCCTCGCAGTGATGGCTTGAAATCTGGTGAAGCTTCAAGGCCTTCACAATGTTAGGACCTGGGAGAGGCTTGACTACCTTTCCATCGCCACCATTCGATCCAATGGCTCTTCAATCTTCCGCAGAAACGAGGGATGAGACAGATGACTGTCTGAAGACGCTACGTCGTAAGGTCAAGCCGCCTATGTGCTCCATGTTACTGATCTACATAACCTTTATAGGGCCGTTGATAACACTCGTGCCAGTTGAACGGAGTGACCAAACGAGCGTACACAGGGACATAATCCGACATATCCATGTACATCCACCCAACATCCTCGCAGTCATTGTCTGTCTCACCACCATCCCAGTCCATAGTAAAGGCTTCCGTCGCCAAAGCCGCCCTGTCATGTCTCCAGTCTGTAGTCAAGATCTTGAGAGCTGGATCCGGATATGGCGAATCAATTGATGCGTTCAGTGAGCGCACGCAGTCTTCGTCCACGAATAAACAAAATTGCCACCGCGGAGGTACAAGCCCCACAGGATGTACTGTGTTGGGTGCGTAATGCTCGTCGTTACTAAGTAGCTTAGCCCGAACCTGTGCGGTCCCGCCAAACTTCTCTAGCTCTTCGTTATCGAATAGCGGAGGCAGGTCCTCAGCAACCCAGGCGCGAAAAGCACGGCGCACTATGTAAGAGTCTGTGCCTGCAAGCGTTGCTTTGTCTTCAATCACGGTTAGCTCGTGGCGTGGTAGCAGATAAGTCTGGTCTTCAAGCTCGAGCGTCCTTTCGACTTGTGAACGCAAAAGCTCGAGCATCAGAGCCCAAGGTGCGTCGCTGGACGCGTCGTAGACGGTGCGGACTATCACGAAGCCCCATGGCGCGTTCGGTTGCATGGCAGAGTTGATGAGGCTGGCGTCGATGTCGTGATGTTCCTTCGGAGTTTTCGGTGGCATACGTGCCAGCTCTTCATTCAGCTTTTTGAGGGTTTCCGCTGCCTCATGAAGAGCGGCTGAGGGCATGGCGCCTTGCTTTTTGACGACAGGTGTGAAGAAATCGGACTTTGAACTGCTGGAGATTGCATGTCGTTGGTGTTTGAAAAGTGATGCCAGCTGACTTTGGCGTGTTGTGCGTAGAATGAAAAGGCTAGGCTGGAGGAGGGAGAGTCGCCGTATCGGCATATGCATGGTGTTGTGATGGTGCCATGTGAAGGCGCGGTTGTTTGCGTTACATAGGTTGTTGTCAGGAGCTACAGGTAGATATGTCGGGTATCTATGTGGGCTGGGTCTGAGGAAACAACGCATGAACGCACTCTGGCCAGCGTAATGGCGCTCTCATTAGCTTAGGAACCCAAAGAGGATATTCTAAGCGTGCAGGTCTGCTCGTGATGGATGAGATGAAAGTAGGCGACAAGTGGGGTGGGGTGAACACCAGACGGCACGTGCACAGCTGGTTATTTCTGGACTTCACACGTGCGTCCGAGCCAATCACAGACGTTTTATGAAACTCCACAGTGTTATTCAGAACATGGTACAAAATGCGACAACACTTAGCAAGGACGCGGCATCGTGCGCCTGGAACTATGTGCCAATCAAACACCGCTGGACAAGCTCCGGCGATCTGACATCATGATGAGCTAGGTAAGCACATATGCATTACCACTACCTACCCTTCTCCTCACAACGCTCTACTCCATGACAATCCAACTAAATCCATCTACCAACAACATCCACGAAACCAGATTCACAGCTCCCCAATCCACCATGTCCACCCCCAACATCGAACTCCTCACCTCCGCCACGCCAAACGGTCAAAAAATCTCCATCTTCCTCGAAGAGCTCGGCATCCCCTACACCACCACGGCCATTGACCTCAGCGCCGACGAGCAAAAATCCCCCTCCTTTCGCAAAGTCAATCCCAACGGCCGCATCCCCGCCATCATCGACCACACACGCGGCTCGTTCTCCGTCTTCGAGTCCGGCGCCATCTTCCTGTACCTGGCCGAGCACTACGACAAGGAATTCCGCTTTCATTTCGCCGACGCCAACGAGAAGAGCGAGATGCTGCAATGGCTATTTTTCCAGAACGCCGGTGTGGGACCTATGCAGGGCCAGGCGAACCATTTCTTCCGGTATGCGCCGACCAAGATCCAGTACGGGATTGAGCGGTACCAGAACGAGACGAAGCGGCTGTACGCGATCCTGGACGCGCGGCTGCAGGAGCGCGAGTACCTGGTGGGTGGGAGGTATAGTATCGCGGATATGAGCTCGTTTACGTGGGTGCGGTGGGCGCCGTGGGCGGGGGTTGATTTGGATACGTTCCCGCGGTTGAAGGCGTGGTGTGAGAGGATTGAGAAGAGGCAGGCTGTCAAGAGGGGGTTGTTGGTTCCGGGAGGCGAGGATCAGATTGAGCGCTTGAGAAGGGATCCGAATGTCGAGGACCCGTTTCAGAAGTGGGTTATGCAGGGGCAGAAGGAGGTTGCTGAGAAGCATGGGAGGTAGCTTTGGACTGCATCAGTTCACTGACGATATGTAGTATCTTAGGCATACACGGGGAGGCGAGATGGCTAGTTGCCTGTCCGGAGCGCGGCTGGATCTGTATACCCTTATGAGCACCGTTGGCTGCCGATTTTGCGGCAAGGAACAACGCGAAGCCGCACTGTCCGTAAAAGTCGATTGACATGTCCGGGTTAGTACACCATTTAACATGGCAACACTTCCAGCTAAGAACGAGGTTTTCTACTCAACTCAACCTCGCCAATCACGACATAAATAATACATCACCGCGAAATCATGCTGAGGCGACTCAGATATTGGGGGTCTAATTGAATTGCTCTCTTTCCCCTTTCATTCTACATGTGCTTCTCTACGCGCGCGAAGCCGACAACCTTGGGTGCATCCACCGACTATTCCAAGAGGATCTATGAGACCTTGACGAACTGACCCATAGCCGGGACACCGTCGACGAGAACGTAGACGACGTAGGGGCCGGGTGGTGCAATGCTCTTGTTAGGAGGCATTGTGACGGTGATGGTCTGTGTGGTGCTACCAGCCTGGAAGCCAGTGTTGTCAAGGAAGACCGCGCGGTGACCCATGTGGACGGAGTGGGTGACGAAACCTCCGTAGTAGAGGTTGACCTTGACAGCCTTGGAGTTGGCAGGAGCAGTGAACTTGATGGTGAAGGTCGAGCCATCAGCCACAAGGTTCTTGCTGGAGAGCTGAACGTTCGAGGGACGAGTGGGGTTACCCTGGAGGTAGGGAGGAGTGTAGATCTCGTTGCGGAACTCGGTGACGTAGGGGTTGTTAGCGTCAGGAGTAAGGATGGGCTGCTCGACAGGGTTGGAACCAGAGATGAGGAGGGTGCCGTCGAGGAGGAGAAGGGCAACGCTGTGGTAAAGGCGAGCGATGGTTGAAGTTGGTCCGGTAGTGAAGCGCATACCCTTGGGCTGGTTGGGGTCGTAGAGCAGAACCTCCAGAGCCGGGGCCCGCGCAATAGCAAAGCCTTGAGCTCCCTCCTGAGCACCGTTGACCCAGGCGATGGTACCGTCAGCAAGGATAGTACCCTCAACCATACCGCGGCCCTCAGGCATAGAGTCCATCTCCCACTGAGGGTTAGCATCGAGAGGCCTGATGCGACCGCAAGATGGGTCGCCAGGAGCAGTGATGTCCTGGTAAGGTCCACCACCGCAAATGATGACATCCGGGTTCCAGTCGTTTTCGCTCGACAAGGGCATCATGACGGAGCCGCCAGTGTTGGGGTAGGTGCGGTATGATCCGGGAAGATCAGCGAATTGGCGGACAACATTGCCAGTACCAACGTTGAAGATCTCAGCGGACTTGGCGACTTGGACGAAAAGGTTTCCATCCTTCATCAAATGCATGAACGGGTACATGTAGTAAGGCTGGTTCTTGCTCAGGATTTCCATGTTGAAGCTGACGCCTTGTGGGCTGCCGTCAGCGTTCAGGACCTCATATGTCGGGTTGTTGTTCTCTGGCTTGCTGGGATCAAGGCCGTTCAAGCTACCAGAAGCCACAAAGATAGTGCTGTCGGGCATGATCTGGACAGACGCATACCAGCGGGCAGTGTCGAGCTGAGTGCCAGGCTCGACCCAGTCCTGACCATCCATGGAGCCATCATCAGATCGCTCCAACCAGCGGATGCCCTTGAAGCCGTCGCCGACAGTAGGGTCAATGAAGTCCAGAGGAGCATTGCCACCCAGAGAAACAAAGCGGCCATCAGCAAGGAAAATACCACCAGAGCAGAAAGCGTTTGTCTTGTAGGCAAGAGGAGTCAACTGTTGGGTAGTCGGGTCGTACTCGGAGGAGTAAGCGTACTGACCGTTGGCGAGCTTCAAGTCAGTGTAGTTTTCGACTTTGTCCAAGAAGACGACTTTGCCGTTTGGCATCAGACCGGCGTGCATGGCGGGAACACCTGATCGACCCTTGATCTCGAGAGTTCCAGGTCTGGCAGCTGCAGGAGCGGGGCTTGCCGCAGGAGCAGCCGGGCCAGGAGCCTGGGCGCAAGGGCCGTTCTGGCATCCCTCACCGCAGTGAGCAGTGGTGTTACCACAGTATCCGTACATGGAGCAGCAAGACCCTTGCGCCCAGTCACCGCAAACGGTGTTGCCGAACGTTGCACCACAGCTGCCATCGACAGTCGGAACGCCGGTCGGCTCTGTGGCCGCAGCTGTCGAGGGCTTACCAAGGACGGGCTCACCAGAGCTAGTGACGGATGGGGGACGGGTGGCCGCAGCGGAAGCAACGGGTGCTGAGGTAACAGGGGTGGCGTCCGTGCAGCCATTTTGGCAGCCGTTGGCGATGAGGCAGTGGCCATCGGTAGAACCACAGTAACTATGAGATTGGTCAGGAGATGAAGCAACGGCGAGAGCGCAATAAACCTACCCGTACTGAGAGCAGCATCCGCCGTAGGCACCGTTGGCATCGCACGTGGCGTCACCGAAGTCTTTGCCGCATCGACCATCATCCCTAGGCGCAGCTCCGCCGGTAGCAGGAGGTGGGTTCGCGGGCGGCGTCTGAGCACCGTTGTCGCAGCCAGAAAGGCAGCCAGTCCCACAGTGGGCTGGAGTGTTTCCGCACTGGCTGAATTAGCAAAGTCCTCCTGTCCTGCACTGTTTGGACTTACCCATCCGTACTGAGAGCAGCACGAGCCGGTATAGGCGGTGCTGTTGGGATCGCAGAGCGTGTTGCCGTTGGCCGGGCCACACGTGCCGTCGGTTGAGTACGTCCCAGCTTGCCTCTTTTCAGGGGAACGGAGCAAAGAACGAGACCGAGACACGAGCTTAGAATGATCGCTCTTTGAATTCGCCGCGCAACTACTCATGGTTAGCATTCCACCAGAAAAGCTTTAGCACTTGAGAAACTCACGTGTTGCCCTCTGTACAGTGCTGGCCGGTCAGGCACTGGTTCAGCGCAAGTGAGCTGAACTCGCACGTTGGCTGAACCCATGTGAAGCTGATGTTGGCTGCTGCGAGACCGGCAAAAGCGCCGATACTGAGGAGAGTGGTCCTCATAATGGGCTGAGATCTACAACACTTTAGGTAAGCCAATGGACGACATAGATTTCAGGCAATCGCCCAGAGGCGGTGGTGTAGAGATAAAGAGGGTGTTGCGAAAGAAATGAGGTTGGCGCTGAGGATTCTAGGAATGGGGTTTGTGTGGGATTGATATTGTATGGTGGGGTTGGCGATGCGAGATACATGTTGTGAGTCGAAGCTGACACATTGTCGCGTGGTCATGGATGGAGTAGGCGCGAGCTTGCCTCGTGGCACCTTCGTATCGGGAAGGAACGTACCTGCTGAAGTTTGTACACCAAATATTAAGCAATAGGTGGATGTGTGTAAGAAAATTCTACAGTATAGGCAGTAGTATCAAGGTAGCCGGAACGAGTGACGGCTACACAGGTGGTAATGCTTTTAGAAACGAGTGACTTTAACGAAAGACTGTTGTGAAGGCAGGGGACTTGAAGTGTGCCTACAGCAACCGGAGTCAGAGAGCAAACAAAGCATGGGATGCCATGGCTCAAATATGTCTTTCTCGCCAACGTTCACGGCGCCGTTCAAGACTTTCCCTGCTAGTCGCCTGCCATGGCCACCCAGTCGGGAACGAGCATCCGGGAGGACGTTTTGGTGCGCCCGGCCAATGGTACTCTCCGTTAGGGCAGACGGTCGCTGCATTGGCGGTAATTTTGTCTGAGGCACGGCCAATGCTAGGCCTTTGCAGGCAGGATCCTCGCTGGGGTTACGCTTGTCGCCCGTCTATTTCTGGGCGCAAGGATTGGCTCTCGCAGCGCCGCACACCGGGCTGTCGGCCAACGGTTGGCTTTGCACCTACGCAAGGTCTGTCCAGGAGATGCCGTCGCATACCTGCCTAAAGGAGGGGATAGAGCGCCCCAATGGCGACGCTATTGAACTGCACACGGCGCACCACTACGGCCATTGCAGAGGGGAAGCACGGCTCGACTGACAACGCTGGAGGCGGCGTCTCGAGCTGTCAGGCGGCATGTAGTTCGAAGCTTGAGCTGGTCAAGCATTTTGGACACATGTGTGGCGTGTGCGTGGTCAAAGCCGAGATTGCCCGCCCTTGCCAGAAGGAGGAAGGAGCCAGGGGCGCTCCCCACAGTCACGGCAGGAACAGGCCTAGTGCGCTGCGCGACAGCGCTCTCAGGGGTAGCCGCGATCGTGACGGCCCGCAACCTCATAGACACAGCAAGGAGAGAACGAGGCGGGCGTAGGTTTTACGTTTGCAAACATCGAGTGCCCAGCATCGCCCTAACGCACAGCGAATCGCCTGAGCAAACACATCCCCGAACTAGTCTTGGGCTGCGCGCCAGTAGCGTTGCATGGCAGAGTCCTTTTAGACCTCGTAATCTCACACACTTCGGTGTCCACTTGGTCGCCGCAGGATGCCGCACACCCGCATACGATAGGTCACGGTAGCATTGGAGCCAGGAACCATCGTGAAAAAGTGGAAGTGTGAGAGAACCAGTAAGCTAGCAATCCGCTGACTGTGACGTCGTCGATCGTCTTCCCTTGCGGACTAGATGTTCGTATTGAGATTGCGTGGATGCCAAGCTTGGGATCGCGCCGGCTCTTGCCATCTTTTCACCCCTTGGAACTATTGCGCCATGCCTCTTGCGGACGCCACCAAACCATCCAACATCGAAATTCGGCCGACAGCACCATGAGGACAGCCACACCCCCGGTTGTCTCCACCTTCACACGTGCTGCCACTGCACAGCCACCACGACTTAGCTCAGGCCAAAGCAACCCCGGGCATCTAACCATGGAGGCCTGATGTCAGCATCTCTAGGGTGTTGAGTCGTTGGTGGACACTCACGTGCGGGCAGCTTTGCCCTCCTCGGGCTCCTAGCACGTGCCGGACACATGGTCACCTCCTTGCTCTGCAATACGACCTCGAAAATGGTGCAGCTGCTCCTCTCCCTCAGTGCCTCGTCGCCGGCGCCCGCCGCCCTCTCAACTTCTGACAATGGCAGGAGTGGAAGGACGGTTTCCACCTCTGCACCTCGGCATGTCACCGTATCTACCTTGCCGGAACATAATACGAGGTGGGTATTGTCAGGCGGTCATCGCTAGTTCGCAAGGGCGGCAGAGAAAGAGTCGGAGTCGGCCCATGAGGAACCGAGTAGGCTACCATGGGCTTTGGTTTTGCATCGATTTTCGTGGTAGGGCTGTTGGGTCCCATATTGTTCCCACTTCTCGAAGCCCTCGGCCCGTTCGTAGGACGCCTCATGCCCACCTGAGTTTGAAAGGAGCCCCGATCTTGTCCGTCTGGGACGATCGACGGATGCAGCGGATTCAACAGGCTCTTTGGGTCGTGTGCTGCACGGTCGAAGCTGCAGGACGAGTACTTCGTGAAGAAGCTATCTCCACATTGCCACTATTAGATGTTAGGCGTTAACTAGAGACAGTACGAGCAGCTCACCACTCGAAGGACCCAGTGACACATTGTGATGTCTTTCCAGAATCGACCGACCAGCAAACTTGACACTCGAGTCAAGCCATGTCTCACACGCATCTTTCTACCTCGAATCTCGTTCTCACCGCTTCATGACCCGAGAGTCAATCGCGGAACCCTCATGCCAGTAGCCGTCGACCGCGAAAATCACAGTGAAGAACGAGTAAGCCTTGTTCATGCAGACCGACATTTTGCGGCTAAAATTAGCATCCCATATTTACAGGAACTTTGCACCCAGGGGAACTATTGACGCAAAGAGATGGAAAGCAATATCGAAGCCGATGAACGTCTGGACTTCATGGGGAACCAAAGAGCCCGCCAGTGCAGCTCTCAAAGGTCCATGATAATCAAATTCGACGTCAGTTGTATGTCCCCATTCGGCCTCGCATACGTCCATCTCCACACAATCGAAACATCAGGCCCGCAATGGCTTGTCCTCCTGACATTTGACATGTTGACAGCCATCCCGTTTCAACGTTTGCAACGTCCACATCGCGTAAACATACATGGACATGATCATATGCACCTCTACACCGCCACTCGCTACACGCACGGCCAGCCAACGATACTGCCAGGCCATATGCTGTGCCACCATTGAACTTTTCATCTCGCCTCCACTATCAGAGGAGTCGTGACGACGCAGCCCCATAGGCAATGTGGGCACATTGCTCTCGAAGAAACATCATTGAACATCGACGCACACATAAGGTAGTCCCGACAGCCAATGTCTGGACTACCGGATCCCGTGTAACACTCGCCTGAACCGCTCCTCACGCGAGACGCCCTACCCGTCCCAAAACGCTCACACGCGCATTCGAGACTTCGCACAAGACTGATCAGGCGCAGCGTGCGCTGGCCATGAAGCGCCCGTGAGACGGGTACACGGATTGTGCATGACGCGCCGACGATCGCTGGCGCCGCGATAAGCAGCCGCGAAGTTTGCTTGTGACGCATCCTCATCGCGTCGTGAATAGCTCCCCGCTGCGAGAGAAGCGACCACAGACCACATCCCGCCGCACACCGCGATGCGACGCGCCATCCAGAGCAAATCTTCATAGCCTCCTTGACCAACTTCAAGCTCTGCTTCTCGAGCCCCCGCAACGAGGACGACGCAGACTGTCCAACCGTGTCGTAAAGCGCCGCAACACTAGCCGGCTACCTGCATGGCGCGGCGGATACGCGCAGGCATGCGGGAAGTTTGTCCGCTTGGGGTGGCGCCCGGTGCGGGAACCTGCGGGTAGGGCTTGGGGCGGTGTGTTGGCGGTTGCGGGCACTGTAGCAGTGGGGTTTGCATTCGGTCGCGCGAATTCTGCTTGAGAATGGGAAGGATAGAGTGAGATCTGAGGTCGTGACATTTGTGCACTTTTCAGCAGAAAGACAGTTGTGCTGAGTAAGTCGCTGAATGCTATGCTATGCGATGGCTATCTAGGAGCTATAGAAGATGATGAGGGATAGTGCTACTATCTTCGTGAACATGATCCTGGCTGTTCTTGTGCGCGAGGCTCGTTCGTATATCATCGTACCGTCATGCTAATCTCGTGATAACTCATGTGCGTACTCGTAATCGTACCATGCTCCGTCGCCGATTTCGCCCTTCCTATAATGCGAATGTGAAAAGCACAATCATAAATGCGACCGAAACGTCAAAATCCAAACGCCACACAGCTTACCTAGTCCTCACTGCACCCACCACAACTGAACACCCTTACAAACCCACTCGGTCGCTTGCGCCCAGGTCCCTTCTTCCCCTTGCTCGACGCACTACTCTGCTCCGCACTCTTCCTCCTAGTCTGCTCTCGACTCTTCTTCGCTTCGTCCTCCCTCACATCTCTCAACTTCCTTTCTACGCTCTCCAGGCTGGTCTTGCTATCACTCCGTTCCTTCTTCTTGGTCCTGTCTTTTGCGCTTTTGGCGAACCATCCGACCAGCCCGGCTTTCTCGCCCTCGCCGTCGCTATCCCAGTCGTCCCATGCGCTGGTCGCCGGCTGGAGGCCGTACCCTGTGTTGACGCTTGCGGTGCGCGAAGTATAGGGGTATAGGGTACTGAGCTCCGAGGGTGTTGCGCTATTGTGACGCGCGTAAGGGTGGGTGGGAATATGTACCGCTGGACTGAGTGGGGACATGGTGTTTGCGGCGCTAGAGGGTCGGGTGGAGGTGCGAGAGTGAGATGTGGAGGGAGGTGTAGTGGGTGGATAGGTAGGTGTGCTGGGATGTGAGCCTGAGCGCGATAGATATGAGGTTGGCGCGATCTGTAGGCGGAGGAAAGGTTCATTTGGATCCGTCAGCGAGACTTTGCGACTCCGCGTGGCTTCTTGGGTAGATTCTTGGGTTGGCGGTGGACGAAGAGAAGATAGACGAATCGGAGGATCCATCATCTGCGTAGGAAGTGGGCAGGTAGACTTGCGCGTTGGCGATGTGTTCATTGGCATGTTGTTTTCTTCGCGAGACAACTTCTTGTGTAGTTCTTGTAGGTCTGCTGAGGCAAAATTCCGAGCTGAACGGCTGAGCGGCGGCGTCGATTCTCCTGAGGCCGAAGGAAGAATGATGGTCTTCTTGCAAAGTTCACAAACACCAGAAGAGTAGGTTATAGGTTGCTTGCAACCTTTGCAGATAGCGACCGCACTAGAAGACGATATCGCGGTTCTGCTTCGAAACTTGAAGTCGAAGCTAGATCTCGCCGAAGCTATTGCAGATGTTGAGGTGCGTGGGATGTCGGAGGCTGAGGAGCGTTGCGATTGCGATGCTTGAGTGCATCCTTCTCTCCTCCTTGCATTCTCGACGGCCCTTCTTTCATACTCGTCCCATAGTTTCGCTGTCCTCCCAGGCGTACTTGGTGGAGTCCGAGGATCCTTGAAAGGCGATATGGTTCTTGCCAATGGTGAAGACTTTGGTGGCACGAATGTCATGGTTGACGTTGTTGATGCCATCCTTTGCGGTAGCGAGAGCCGATATCGATATGGTAGGCCACGTCGACAATCGATAGAGATGGAAGGGAGCTCCTAGGTCCAACCGGCGATAAAGGTAGATAACAGTCTCGGTACACACGCTATATACATGCACAAGGCCATAGCACCGGGCTCAAGGGGTGAGACACATTGTTTATCAGTACCTTGGGTCTGGCCAGATTGAGAAGCCAACATCAGGCGGTGGCTGGGGTGAGAAGGAGAGATATCTGGACTAACTGGGGTCAAGGGATGAAAGTGTAAGGCGCTACGTTGGACTGCATCCCCGGATTCTACGTAGCGGCGCCAGCGCTGTATTGATCATCCCGATTAGCTGCAGCGGCAGCGAGATCTCGGTATGTCCATGGCGGCTTGATTTGCGATGCGTCGTGTACGTTCTGGCCAATGGAGTCGGCGCAACGCAACGACAAGGCGTCATCTGTGATCCAATGAAGCAGGGGAAGGTAGGCGAGCAGAAGTAAAGCAAGGGGGAGCTGAGTTGTCAACAGGCCTCTTGCGCGATGGCGTCTGTCGGGCAACGCTCTCAAACATTGAGGATCTGCGACCCGTCCGGTCATGCAGCATGCTATGCAGATGCAAAGTGTCGTCAAGATGCTAGCCATGATTGCCGAACGCCGTCGAGCTTCGGAAGAAGTGCAGTGCGTCCGCTAGACGCAACTAGCGGAAAGCCGTTGTAGCGCAAGCCATTTGTGCGGCGTGGAGGCAGGACGTGAGGTATTGGATTGGCGAACGTTGCGGTTGTACGACAGATTGGAATGTAACAATCCCATCATATCCAGCGATACCCTCATTGACCACCTAGACACAACAACTGATATGGATCATGTCTTGGACTGTTCTGAAGAAAGACAGGTCTTCGGGAAATTCAAAATGAATTGTCGGAACTGTGATGATGACGCAAAGGAAGTTGAGCAGTCGCAGCGACGAGAGAGACGACTGGGGACAGACTTATCGCACAAAAGGTCCACACACCCTTGCTTGCATATACGCCACGTAATCACCGCTTCCAGGTGTACAATGCCATGTACGTAGAAGACGTGGGATTTGGCGCCCAACGTTGCATTTTCGGAATCACGACTCGTACTTTTTGCGCATCGTCAGGCGTCTCAGTCACCGATCACGAGCTGAGCGGCAAGACAGCTACTGAGCTGAAAATTGTATCGATAACAGCTGAGATGATACAATGGTGTCGCGTTGCCTCGGTTGTGCTAGAAAGGCTCGATGTCCGTGGTTTGTGTTCAACGAGATTCGCGAGGGGCGGGAGGCTCACGTTACGTTGGGGCCGGCCTTGGCGCAGGCTAGTTTGAGCGCGGCTTCTCGATCCGCCCCAGCAAACCATCGACAACAAGTTCCAGCCGCTCAGATTCACATGGACCAACATCAATGAAAGTCTTAAGGACCGTACTGGAGCAGAGCCCGCACGGCCTATGCCGTTGGGCACAATATGCCTTATCAAGACCTCCATCAACTGCCGGCAGTACGTTGATGTCCTCCTTTCCTAGTTTCTTTTTCCTCATGGCCACGACTAGGACAACAACAAAGCAACATCCACGTGCGATTGACATTTCGCTGTATCACCGCATATAACTGTGAGCTTTCTTTTCCTATATATTTTCGTCGGAGGCTCTCAGCCCATATCAGCTCAAAAAGTGCTTGCCTTTATCTATGAAATCGCGGATCTCAGTCCAGCAGAACATGTCCAGAGAGACGAGCTACATGACCTTGCACGAAGGCCGCAAAGCAACGTTAGTATCCTTGACTCGGGTCGCTTGCAAGATGCAGACCCGGCTGCCACGATTCTTGTAGCCGAAGGCTTGTCGGACAAGGGCGCGGCCTGTCGCTGACGTAGCGATGACCCTTTCCCAATATACGGCTCGAACTCGAGTCCAATACAGCCATGCTCGATATTTATTCAGCTGCAAGACTGCCAAGTTCATATTCCAATAGGCAGCCGATGCTCCGCAGAGTCGCACATAGTTGATTGTATGGGGCCATTCAACAAGGAAGAGCAGTGCCTTACAGAACTGTAGAGTGGCTACCGGGTTGGGCATTGATCCGCAGTGATTGATACTGCAAGCGACTTCGTCACCCAACCAATGGCACGAGCTGATACAATAGGTTTACTTATTGCTTCGCAGAACACCCAGTGGACTGGAGACTGAAATGGACCGGAGGAAGCATCGCCAACTTCATCGTAATTATCTCGTATCAACTTCACTATCGTGAACCCATAATCCAAAGCGGGGAAGCATGTGAAAAACCAAAATAGCGACGGCAGTAATGGCTCTCGTGAGCTCATGGACCTGAATCATGGGATTCTCAAAGACGTATCGCAGTCAAGAAATGTATAAAGACAGATGGAACCGCAGCACTTCAGCAGCATCGATCAGCACTCAGCGGCATCCTCAATTTCCGACCCTCGTTCATACCGACTCATTCATTCTTCCCAGAACCAAAGCTCAAGATGCGTTACTCCGCCACCATCATTGCCTTTGCTGCAAGCGCCATGGCCGCTCCCTTCGGAGAGCTCAGGTCCAGATCGAGCGTCTGCCCGACCGGACTGTACAGCAACGCACAGTGCTGTGCCACAGACGTGCTTGGAGCCGTTGGTCTCAACTGTGCCGTCCGTACGTGCACACATCGTTCAGTGACGCACGAAAACTGCTAACAGTCTACTACAGCGGCCACCCAGCCATCCGACACTGATAGTTTCATCGGTATCTGCGCAGCCACCGGCCAGCAAGCCAAGTGCTGTGTCATTCCCGTCGCTGATCAGGACGTTTTGTGCCAGGACGTCAGCCCCGGTGGCGGAGCCCCTGGCGGCTCTCCGACTAGCGGTGCGGGAGGCCCGCCTGCTACTACTCCTGTTGCCCCGCCAGCAGAATCTACGTCCTGCGAGTCGAGCGCTGTTGTGACCAAGCCTCCCACCGAGCCTACCAAGCCTGCGCCGTCGCCTCCTGCTGCGACGCCTACTTCTGATTGCGGTTGTTAGGCTTTGGACTGCGCTCTGACTCATGAAGGTTCCGTTTCTGGGTATATACTTAGAATCTATCACTCTCGTTAAGCTCATCGTTTTATACACAAAGTAGTAGATTGTACAGACGCGCTACGATTTCAAGCAACAATGAAGCCACTCGCCCTGATCTACCGCCCTCACATCTACGTCTATGGCCCACTCACCCAACGTCCGTTCGCTTTTCCCGGTTTCTCTGCCATCTCTTGCATAATGATGTACATGACGACATGCGACGATAATATCAGCACAGCAGTCCCGAAGCATGTAGAGTCGATGATTCATCACTGCGCTATTCACGTAGACCACCTTGGCCACGTAAGTCCTATTAAAATTCTAGAAAGTTTCAACAGACGCTCCGTACTCCGCGAAGCAGCACAATCTGGTCACGGACAGTATTCTATAGCGCAGTACAAAGACTCATGACGGTTATAACCGCTAGGTTAACACTCTCCAGCAAGCAAACGCCTTTCAGCTTCAACCTTTGCTTTTACTCACAAAACATCCCCGGAGAAAAAGCTCCTGGCCAGCAAATCTGATCTGTCTTCAGCACTTCCACCACAACCTACTCACCTCCTATACCCCCTGAGACTGTTCCCATCCCAACTCCATCCCCTCATCCCAACCTACTTCCCCAACTCACACCCCGTCATTGGCTACCCTTCGGCCCCGCACCCTCCCGATCCCTGATGTCGTGCGACACACCGCACGGCGCATGCATGACTATCGGGACCCCTTCGCCGCGGAAACAGAGAGAGCATCCAATCAGTCTGGCCAGACACAGATGGGATGGATCTATAATGACTCGATGCTTCTACTCGTCACTCTAGCATTGCTTGAGGCCGCGACTGCGCGGGCTAGAGCGAGAAGGGCCGGGTATTTGCGCGTGGACAGCGAAACGGAGCGACGATGAAGGTTGGGACTCTGGAAGGCCCTTCTTCTCGCTCCTCTATAACTCCACCTCGTCCATCATCGTCGGTGCTGCCAACATCCTCGACCCGATCGACTTATAACACTCATTCTACAACTAAAGGCCTGAGATCAATAGCGTGAGTGACGGGCAGTCCTCAATGAGAAGCTGATTAGCGCATGAGCTGATGATCAGCAGCTCGCATTTTCCCCTTTTCGAACTGAAAAGCCGTTCAAACATGATTGCCATACCATTACTCATTGTATCCATAGGATGCTGGCCATGTCATGTATTGTCTTGTCGTGTCGAGCGGCCATGGTACGACTTTAGTGGCTTTGCCATCGATACGTAATACCTTACTCAGATACGAATAGCTGTGTGCATTGAAAGCTATTCAACTTGCCGATCAGACTTCCACCTTCACCATGGCTACGTGTCCGACTGTGCATCGTCAATCAAAAATTCGGCGTTGGCATATTGTGGAATATACTGCAGGTCTCACAAATTGGCTACGTGGACAGCTTTGGTACGATGGAGGCATCATTGTGGCAGTCTGGGGCGTCGGCGCAGTCCCATCGAGGCGTTCATGGCACGAGAGTGCAGCACGCCTCAGCGCAGGGGAAACTGAACTTGGAATAAGCCGCGAGGCTGGGATGAGTTCACGCCTGTACAAAGACAGCTGTCAGCTCCGCGTGGCTTGTACGTTCATATCGCAGCTGAAGAGATTCTCGCAACGTTGGCTATCTAGCTTGCCAAATCATTGCTGGTATTCATGCTATGATTTTGCGGCATTGGCCTCGGCTTGCTCAATGAGCTTCGTATGCATGACCTTGATCTCTGGTATTATGACTGACTCAATCTCGAGCGCTGGCTGGCCGTGAGGAATCGTCCCATCGGAGCTGATCGACTCGTGGGCTTCGAATTCCTCCATGTTCGCCTGCTGATCTGCAGCGCCTACCATCGACTCGACGCCCGAGAAGCTCTTGGTTCGGCGACTGCGGGGTATGCGAATCCATTTCTCTCCATCCATTTCCGACACAAAGACAACCTCCCACTTTCGCGTGAGCAGCAGATTGCCAATGACGAGGTGGTGCGAGTACTTCTTCAGCGAGTACTGGGCCTTCTTGACCAGCAGCGAAGGGTCTGTCTCCAGCTTGAAGCTCACGATCATGGCGTCGGGCGCCCAGCCGTCCACGAGCTGCTTGAGGAACTTTGGTACGGGCTCGAGGTCGATGACCAGGCTCTTACCCTCGGTCCGCGCAGCTGGCGGCTTTCCCTTGCCACTGCCGCTCGCATCCTCGGGTCCTTGATGGAACTCCTCATTGGACTGTATCTTGTGCTCTACCATACGGTCCTGGGGAACGAAGAAGTCGGAGACGGCGGCGGCGAGGTAAAACATGGCTTTGGCGCCCAGCGGCCGCATCAGCTTGGCGACTTCACGCAGGTTCCACAGGTACTCGGTGATGGACACGTACGACAGGATCAGCAGCTTGCCCTCGCGCTTGACGGCGAGGTACTGGCGCAGCACCCGCAGCATCTCCTGCTGGTGCTGCTCGTCGACCACCACGCGCCCGTCCTCCTCGTTCATGAAGTCGAGGAAGGAGCGCGTGTTGTGCGAGTAGTGGCGCGAGTAGGGCAGCAGCGAGAACTGGCGGTGCAGGAAGATGACGGCGTAGCCATTCTCGAGGAAG
>TARA_R110002003_G_scaffold127_9_pt1 | contig 23378 bp, 23 predicted proteins | sample TARA_R110002003 | Tara Oceans TARA_R110002003 (sample SAMEA4396441) | marine metagenome | biome: Westerlies Biome; feature: [SRF] surface water layer (ENVO:00010504); material: water (ENVO:00002006), including particulate matter (ENVO:01000060) such as... | depth 5 m
CAGTACTGAATAGGAACCGTCTCCACGGTGTTTGCGATGCGGTTGTTCCGAACCCAAGGTGGAAATTATGCCTGTCCTGTTGTATATCGATTGAGAAGAACATAGCTAGGAGCAGACTGAGCCATTGGCTTCGAGATGCAACTTGCCCAGCGTCACATGTATGCCTGGTCTGGTGTATGAACAAAACTTGGCACCAACCATATTCTCCAGTCTCCATGTCTCTGCCTGTTGCCTTACCCACAACACAGACATTCTACCGCTGATGCCCGAAGACTACTACTAGACTTTCGGTGCACCTCTAGACAATTTCCATTCCGCCCGCGAACACTAACAGTGCCTCACGATTGAATATACGCCTTGCTTGACCGGTGGTGTCTGAACGAGGGTATGCTCTGGTCCCATTGGCTGCACGGGAAGGACACGATTTTTCGGTTATATTGGGTGCGAAATGTCCATTTGTTCTGCGAAAAGCGCGATTTTTTTTAATAAACACACTAAGAATATCCAAGCTTTACTTTCGAGTGAAAGTTACAGATGCCTGCTCGTAGCATGGAACACGAATTGTTGCCGGACATGGTGGGAGCAAGAGCAGTTCGCGACCTCGGGAGCGGCTTCTGGAGAAAACCGACTAAACTCCAATCAGCCTAACGGCAACTTGCGATGAGCCTCGGCTGGTGTGCAATGACATCGGCCGACGCGGTAGACTTACTCCGCATTCGAGATTCTCATAAGCTCTCCACACTGCACCTTTGCGCAAGCGCTCTGTTCATTCATCGTGCTGTTGTATTGACTCCTTGAACCTTGCAATACCGTAGCAATATGTCAGCTTCCAATCGCGTTAACCAGATTGCTGGCCATCTCAACTACCCGAAGGGTATGTTGGCTGGCCAAGTCGCCATCATCACAGGTTCTGGTCAAGGAATTGGCGCTGAAGCTGCACGGCTGTTCGCGAATGAGGGAGCGAAGGTTGTGGTTGCGGATGTTGATGCTAGTAAGTCCTTCCAGCCTCACAAGCAGCATGAGAACTTGAAACTGACGTGCACATAGAGAAGGCACAGTCTGTAGTCGACGAAATCAAGCAGACGGGCGGCAGCGCCATCGCAGTGCCCGGCGACGTCCTCGACGATGCATACATCAAGACACTCATCCAGAAGGCTGCGGAGTTCGGTAACGGCAAGATCCACATCATTGTGAACAACGCTGGTTACACATGGGACGGCGTCATCCACAAGATGACGGACAAGCAATGGCACACCATTGTCGATCTCCACGGAACTGCGCCGTTCAAGATCATCCGCGCCGCGGCGCCGTACTTCCGTGTGAAGGACGGCGAGCCAAGGAACATTATCAACATCTCGAGTACGTCGGGTGTTCACGGAAATGCTGGCCAGATCAACTACGCGCTTGCAAAGGCGGGTGTGACTGGCATGACCAAGACCATCGCGAAGGAGTACGTCTGTCCCTAATGTGCTTGTGACCTCAGGCTAACAATACATGCAGGTGGGGTCCTCAATTCGGCGTCCGCTGCAACACAGTCGCGTTCGGCCACATCCAGACACGATTGACAGCCGCAAAGGAAGCTGGTGCTTTCGTCACAACGCCTGATGGCGAGAAGGTCGCGCTCGGCATACCGCAGGCGCAAAAGGCCAGCTTGCCGAAGGGTATGGAGAATATTGATATCCCGTTGAGGCGACCAGGGACCGCGACGGAGGCGGCGAGCGCTGTGTTGGCTGTTGCGAGTCCGCTGATGAGCTATGTCAACGGCGAGACAATCAAGGTGACGGGCGGTCGTAATATGTAGAAGCAGAGTGTGTCCAGCGCCAAATTCTGACGCAAATTGTCTGCAACGTGTCCCAAGTAACGCCAGTGCGTGCAATGCTCATACACTTGCGGGTTGAGGAGTCGTGTCGAGTATTCGTAATGTTTCAAGATACCAAGCCAGAACAATTCTTGGAGGGCGCGGCGTTCATCCTCCGCCGCTATCTCCACCACTCCCACGCCCATGCACATGCTCTGCGGAGCGTCGCAACCGCATACTCTCCCACTGCGTTTCTCTTATTCTGCATGCAGTAGTTGCTCTCTATCACTTTCCAACATGTGCACGCGCAAACGGTAGCGCTATCCTGACATTCCTAATATCACTGCCTGACGGGACGGACCATTGGCGGCCGAGCACTCCCTAAGTACAGCACCACGTCCGCGCAGCTCCCGCAACGCCGGGACTCTGCTGGCCAGCGCGTAGCACACAATGTCGGACGAGAAGCACGCCTACGAGCGAGCAGAATCGCCGCCGCCAATACCCACATACGAAGAGGCGACGTCGTCTCGCCATGCCTCCGCGCGCCTCGGTCCCAACGAAGTCAGCGACGATGCCGAGCGGCAAGGCCTCTTGAGCCCGGGCACGCGCGTGCAGTCAGACCAGCGGAGACGCCATGGCTACTACCAGCCCCCTTCGGTGCAGTCGGTGGACGATGGCGACTCGGAGCTGGGGAGTCCGGTGCGGGAAAGCCAGGACGAGGCATTACGGCAGACCATGGAAGAGATGGAGATCTTGGACCCGGAGTCGGCCGAGGAAGGGCGCGCCAGGAGGAACAGATCGAGTTCGCGCTTCTCGAAACGCTTCTACAGCATCACCAATTCCTTCTCGAGTTTCCACCTCCCGCGGATACCGTGGCCTGCGTGGCCTGCACGATGGCGCCCCGACTTCAGATTCATATCCGACCGATGGCCGACAGTACCGGACGAATACAAGCCTGGCTGGTCCGTGATAGCAAGGTTGTTGGGGCTGATAGTCATCATCACGCTGGTGTACCTGCTGGTCGTGAGCGAGGTGGTGCCCATGGGCGCTGGGTTTGGCGCGCAGTTCAATCCGGAGTGGGTGCGGCATACGGCGCTGGACAGCGTGGAGAGCTGGCGGATAGAAAAGAACCTGGAGTACATCACGAGCTACGATCACATTGGCGGAACCGAGGGAAGCTATGTGTTGGGGCAGTGGATTGAGGGCAAATTCAAGGACGCGCATATGGACACATACACCCACGACGAGTATTGGGCGTATATGAATTACCCGAAGCAGGACGGCCGCAACCTCGCCATCGTGGATCCTGTGGACAAGCGCTGGGTTGCAAAGCTAGAAGAGCCGTCAGTCTTCAATCCGCCGAAAGCGCAGACCGCTGCATTTCATGGCCTATCATTCTCTGGAAACGCTACTGGACCATTGATCTACGTCAACTACTGCGACAAGAAGGACTTCAAGAGCTTGTGGGACAGTGGAATCGACGTGCAGGGAGCAATCGCACTCTGCCGGTACTATGGAACTCAACCGGACCTCGCCATGAAGATCAAGGCTGCGCAAGAAGCCGGATGTGTTGGCGCGCTAGTATACTCGGACCCCGCGGATGATGGTTTCAAGAAAGGAAATCCGTGGCCGGACGGCAAATGGCGACCGGGCGACAGCGTGCAGCGCGGTTCAGTGGCGCAGACCAACAACATCCTCGGTGATGTTCTGACGCCGGGCAGGCCGAGCATAAAGAAGCAGGACCGTATGAAGATAGAAAACAGCCCCGCGCTGCCAAAGATCCCAAGCTTGCCACTGTCCTGGAAAGATGCGCAAAAGCTGCTGCAGTCCTTGAAGGGGTCTGGAGAAAAGCTACCAGCGGATTGGGTCGGCGGTGTGCCGGAAATTGGGGATGAATGGTACTCTGGCCATCCGGACACCGCTCCAAAAGTCAGCATGGAAAACTTCCTGGATGAGGCCAACGAGCAGCTTGTCACAAACGTTTTCGGAACCTTCAGGGGCATTGAAGATGGCGCAAAGAAGATTGTTGTTGGCAGCCACCGCGATTCCTGGTGCTTCGGCGCTGCTGATCCCGGATCCGGCACTGCTGTGATGCTCGAAGTTGCGCGCGTGCTCGGCGAGTTGCGCTCTCAGGGCTGGCGGCCGTTGCGCACCATCGAATTCGCTTCATGGGATGCCGGAGAGTACAACAAGATTGGCTCCACTGAGCACGTCGAGAACAACGTTGACGCCTTGCGTGAGGACGCCATCGCTTATCTCAACGTCGACGCCGGTATCACAGGCGACCAGCTTTGGGCCAGAGGCTCTCCAATTTTCCAGCATGCATGGGGCCGTGTGATCTCCTTACTCAACGATCCGCATGAGAACAAGACGTTGAAAGAGCTCTGGGAAAACAGAAGCGCGAAGCTTGGCAACCTCGCAGCGGCGAGTGACACCGCCCCTTTCCAGTACATTGCTGGTACCTCTTCCATCGACTTTGGCTTCTCGAGCTCGAGCGCCGGATCGCCATCTGCCAACCCAATGACTGGCTCCTGCTACGAGACATACTCCTGGATGGCCAAGTACATCGACCCCGGCTGGTCCTACCACAACCTGCTCGCGCAGATCTGGGTCTTGCTCATCCTCGAACTTGCTCAAGATCCCATCATGCCCATGAAGATCGACCACTACGCCCGTCATTTGCAAGAAGAAGGCCAGAAGCTTCTCGACTGGATGGGCACCATGGCTGTCGGCGGACAAGGCATTGAGATCTTCCAACCCTTGGTAGACAGCCTGTCAGGTCTCAAGAAGAAAGCCGATGACTTCCACGCGTGGGAGACGTACTGGTACAACCAAGTCTACGCGACCGGAGGTTTCGAAACGCAAACAGTCACTGTCCAGCGCGTTGGCCATAACGCCAAGATCGCGAAATTTGAAAGCGATTTGTTGGATTTGCCAATCGATAAAGATGACAAGAGCGAACATGGCGTAAGTCCACCACCCCATGCCCTAAACCACCAACGCTAATTCTGATCTCTCAGCTCCCCGGCCGTGACCAATTCAAACACGTCATCTTCGCCCCCTCCGCCTCCAACGCCCTCGAACCCTCCGTCTTCCCCTTCATCCGCGACGCCATCGAGAAGAAGGACTGGGACGCGGCTGCCAGGGCGATACGTAAGACGGCGGATGTTATCAATCGTGCTGGCGATGCGCTGTAGAGTAGCGCGGTGCTGCGTCTTGCATATGTGGGTGTTATGGCGTTCTGGGCTGGGAAAGCATCATGCGAGCGAGATAGCATTGGGATTGGATTTGTGTTTCATATGTGAGGTGTGATTTGGTGGCTGAGACTGAGGTTGCTGCCGAGGCTGAGGTTGTGTATAGGTGCCGAATGCAGCGCTGTTCTTATCGTTTGCTAGATGATGTCCTGCTCTCTTGTTGCGCGGTGCTGCTTAGTAAGTCGGTCTTCTGTGCATATAAAGACACTCGCCTGCCCATTGTAACTTGGTCACTTCAATCCTCGAATTTCTCTAACTTTCAAAAGAACTTGCTCGAAGCACATCATGTGGGATCCTGTTCTGCCCTCGTGCCTCCAAAGTGCATGATGTGATCTCTATGTCTCGCCCCGGCAAAAATGGCAGAAATATAACACGGCGTCATCTCACGTCCTGCATCCCGTTCACAGATTTCGAAAAGGTGTTGATGTCCTCGGCATGGCCGAGAATGAAATGTTTCGCTGAAAAACTATACTCAAGAAAGCATGATTCGGTCGATTGCTCCATGCCAGACATCGGCACGAGGAGAAAGCTCAGCTGTGCAACTCCACAACCCAGAACCTGCAAGGCCCATGTGCTTTGCTGCTTGGTGTTTTTTTCCTCAGAGTCTACGCTGCGTGCCTAGAGAAATGTCAAAAAGCGACTCGCTTCTGTGTCATGGCTGGAAAAAAGTCATTCACACTACTCCATCCTCCCATAGAGTACATCAAGCACTGCATGACCCCGCCCGGGCTCCCTTTCCAAACTAGGCTCGAATGGTCCCATGGCCACTGCTTGTGGAAAGGACTTGAACTTCACGCGATGGGAACTGTCGTGCAAATCCAATCAAGCCATTTTCTGAACAACCAAGGGATCTGGCGCCACGCTGAGCGCGCTCCAAATCGAATCCGACCTACTCAGTCGCCTGGAGATAAAAGTTTACAGCAACAACTCCATGGAGTCTTCGTTTTGCCGTCGTGTCAAAAAGCAGCAGTGAGACCAATGCATGTGCGTTTAGTGCTTGTTGGCGGTATATAAACCTTTGTTTCCTGCCCTAAGACACCGCAGCAACACTCATCAGCACATTCGTATTTCCAAAATCGACAAGTACAAACTTTATGTGGTGCGCGTTGTCCTCCGCGCAACAATCCACAGAAACCCTCGTCGATGTTTGTCTCCTTGTCGAGGATGCGATGAGCGGACGGAAACAAAGGCACTTACTTCGCCTACATGCTTGGGCGCGAGTTTGGAGGTCTGAGGAGGGAAATTGGAAGCCATGTCTGGTATGAAACGCAGTACGAAAGCTGTGGAATGTTGGTTCATGATTCGGGACGTCGTGAAAGTTATGAAGGCTTGGCAAATGGCAAACAGTTCAAGTTTGAACGAAAACATCCGGGGCGAACGGTGTGCTTTAATGAATGCGGGAATATATATTCTTCACAGCGGGTGCTCCATCTTCGCCCACAGTATGCTCGCAGGGCCAATGCTTGCTGATACCGCACTGTCCTAAAAATTCTAACACCCCTGCGATGTTTGCTCGAAGTTGGCGCGCGCACTTCCAAAGCTCGTCGAAACTATCGAGCGACCTTTCGTTCAGACATCACCGCCATCCTCCTATGACTTTGCTGTAACTTGCGTCAAGATCGGGTATATAAAACCTGATTTCCCTCGCCCAATCTTCTTACACACTCCAGCGACATCAAAGCGACCAAAAACTTTGTTACAACCCAATAATGTGGTGTTTGCCTACCTCTCTCTAGCTGCATCACTCAAGCCCGTGACGGGAGTCGTCATGTCCAGGAAACTGTGTACGTGTCCGAGCATCCCTCAAACCAAAAAAAGATATGGATCCACCGCGATTCGAACGCGGGTTTCTCGCAGCACATCCCCATCGCCAGGGTCATTGGATTCCTTCTGACTCCTTGGATTCCTTGGATTCTTTGGATTCCTCTTTGGACTCCTTCAGACTCCTTGGATTCTTTGGATTCTTTGGATTCCTCAGCAGCTCTGGTATGTGAGATTATTGTGTGCGAGCGTCTTGACCGCTGGACTATGGATCCCTTGGGACTGTCGATGGAGAGTTTGACAATTGTAAGATATTTGTCGACTTGTTGGCGTGTGCTAGGGGGAAACTCGTGTAAGTAAGAGAGATGAAGTTGGGCGGCGGTGAGAGGACGGTCGCAGGACGGAGATTTTGAGACATTTGATTGAAATTATTCCCGCTACGTTTGTAGCCTATGGTAACCGTACTGGTATCGAACGAAGGTAAAGAAGAATGGTATCATGCTAGAAGATATACAAAAGACCCCGACGCCTCTCACCGATGCTTGCTCACAGCTTGCCAAAGTTTCTCGTAATCATTACCACGACGCCAGCGACGATCTTGATCGCAATCTTGATCACGAACACCACGCTCTTGAACGCAAACGTCAGGACGTTAATGATCGTCCTTGTCACAAGCGGGAGCTTGTCCTGGTCTTCCTGCTTCTTCCTTGCCTTCTTCTCTTCCTTGCTTTCTTTCGCCTTCGTCGACTTGTCCTGCCCATACCACTCACCCAATTCGATGTCCTTGTCAAAACTCGTGCTCGCACTCCGACTCGTCGCGGAGCTCTTCATGCTCGAGGCAAACTTCTTGAGTCCCGCTGGCGCTTTTGTCTTCCCACCAAAGCCTTGGAAACCCTCGACGAAGGACTCTTTGAAAGCTTTTGCAGTGTCCTCTTTCTGGTGCGCGAGGAGGAAGCTGGGAGGAGGTGGCTCAAAGCTGTCTTGGCTTGCTTTCCGGGACTTGCGACCGCGCGTTGCCTCTGCAACTGCGACAGCGAGGATGGTGGACGTCACAACGTCCACAAGGAAGGGATTGCCAAAGCGCGATATCGCGCCGAGGTTGAGGGTCAAAGCATCGTTGGTGAAGTCGAGACGACCAAGAATTGCGTCGTCAGCAGTGGCATCGGTGGTAGTTGGAAGTTGGCCGATTGACATCTCAGACGGAGTCATGGAGATGGGTCGGTTCATGCCGTCAAGCCGAGGTGGCGGCGGAAGTGGTGAGAAGGCATTCGTCCGAGGTGTCGTCGAAGACAACACAAACGGGTTGAGAATGACGATTGATGCAGCCTTGCGTGGTGTGGATTGCGGTGTCATTGGCGTGCCATAGATCGCAGTAACCGGGCGTGTAGAAGCAGTGTTAATGACAGAGCAGTCACCTTCGACCTTGATCGGAAATGTGCCGAGCGTGGGGTGATGAAGCTGATATGAGCCCTCTGATGGAATGTGCTGTGCCCAAGGGTTGGCTTGTTGCTGGGGATCGTCTCTTGTCCACGCGAGCGCACAGCATTCGCGCTGAGCAGCACCCGCCAATACATCCTCAGCGAGCCTTTGTGCCGCAGGTGACTGCGCACCAGGGTCCGCCAAGGCAATGTGTGAAGCAGCCGGAGAGTTCGCCGCAGCATCCAGCGCTTGGAGTGCAGCGAGCTTCGGGTAGACGCTGGTGAGAAGAGTTGTGGTTTCTTGCTGGTGCGGGTTGAACATTCCGGTGTCCAGCGATGGTGGTGCAATCAAATCGAGATGCGCAATTGGCAGGACTCGTGGCTGAGTAGGATGGTGTCTCTGGATGAGCAACTCGTTCATGATGCTAGGGACGTCATGTCCTTGGGCTAGATTTGATTGTGCAAGGCTGTAGAATGGCAAAGATGAGGTAGTGCCAAATGTGATCGTTGGATTAGCTGCGGTCGCTCGGTGCATCCTTAGGGTATAGATCTGAACAGTTGGCTCTTCTTGACCGTTGGTAGCCAGCCAAAGGTTTTCTAGTAGGTGTGAAGGAGTGAAGAATGGTCTTGCAGGTGGAGGAGGTGCAGTCGAGCTGCTTGATCGAACGTTACTGTGTGGTATGTAGAAGTCAGAAGAGTAAGGTGACCTGCTGATCTGTGTCCTTGCGATGTGTGTTGGCGATACTAGCGGAGGTTGATAAGACTGGTTCCTGAGCGGCAGAGTCGGATCGAACACAGGGAACATCGATCGCATAGGCACATCTTCTTGTGGAGACATGCTTCGAACTCTTGTGGCAGTACTATTCGCTCGTACGAGTGTTTCGCATGTTGAGAAAGCAGGAGATGCTGCTCGATTCAAGTCCGGAGTGGCAACCCGTGCTTGTTGTCGGGTCTGGTCTTCGCGGACCGATACGCATGGTGAAGGTGCTCGTGGATCTTGACCCCGGTAGTACTGTTCCTGCGCCATCGAACTTGGGGTGTGTGACCTGTGCTGAGGTGGAGAATCGAAGATTGGCATGTTCGCCTGTGGCGGCGTTCTTACTGCATGTGAATTGGCGACATGTGCTCGTGGAGGAGCAGTGATCGCCGATGGTGGTGCAATGGTACTCGAGGGTGAGACCGGAACTGAATTGACCTGGATGACGAGCTCGTGGAAGTCTGCCGGCGGTTTGGTATTCTTTGTGTTCTCCATTTTCGTTGCAGTCGGTTCTGGTGTTGGTGGCTTGTTATGTGGAAACGGCCTCCTGTTTGGACTTGTCTGCCGTGGAGCCCGAGGAGGAGGAGGAAACAACTGGAGGGCCGGACCCGCCATTATGAACTCTTGTTCCGTCTCTTCTTTGGGATGTCTATCTCGAAATAAATGAACTGGTGACTCGGAACGATGTTCAACCGTACAAAGAGACGTCGACAAGCTCAGAACAGTAACACCAGGAGCACAACCACGGTACGCGTGCCTTGGACGTCGATTAATCTGGGGATAAAGAGTATAAGACCAGCACGCTTCAATTTCTACCGAGATATCGGTAAAGCCTCGACTGTGCGTCGACGGCAATAGCGGTTCAAGTGTGCTTCCCTTGCAGAGTTACCGCATTCGGCCATGGTGGTGGAGGAGAGCACCCAATCAGCGCGTGTGTACTCCTGGGCGCATCAATCCGCTGATGGAGCGGCGGTTATAATTTTGGTGGTTGGCTGTCTCTGCAGTAAGCGCCAACGCTCGAGTCTCGGTGCACCACGCTGCACGCCCGCGCAGGGTCTTACGATGGCCGCATGTGACGATGATTGGGTGCATGTAGTGTCCCTTGGCTGTCACGTACATTTGACCAGCGGGCCGACGCGATCACCGCGGAGATCTATTTCGAGCGCACAAGACTTTTACCGTGAGGCTCTTGCTGTTCCTCGCCGAACGCGGAGAACCATGTCTGCAAGGTTTGGCTCTGCGGGCATGCGCTGTCGAGAAGCACGGCGCTCGTCTCTTCCGGTTGCACTTCGTTACCGCGACCCTGTATTTAGCCCGCATACAAACTGTGGCCGGAAACCTGAGGACGGAAAACATCCCTTTCGTGATTTGCCAATCCTAATGTTGGTGGCACGAGGCTTGGGGCCTGAAGAGTTTAGCGGTTAGGAGCAATCGTGCAAGGAACGCTCCAGCTCAGATTGATCGTAGCCGCCCATCATCTCAATGCAGCCTAGTTCGAGATGAGGCGATTGCTTGTTGATGAGCTGTCGCCTGTGACAGGTCCAGGGACGCAGATGAAACGAATACCAGGAAATGTATGCTCAACTAAGCTTCCTGATTGTCTTTCTTGCGCATCTGGTAGGGACTTGGGTCTTCTGAAGGTTGTCCAGGTGCACAATCATGATCTGTTAAGAGTTCGCGCCAATTTCTTAGTGTCGACTTGCCACAATAGCACAACAGAAGCCGGGGACATGTGTTCAAGAATAGAAAAGACAATGTGTCTTAGATGAAATAATCAAAGCGGTGAACGTGTGCTGCAGTGAGCGGCTCGGCGTGCATGGCCTACACAAAGCATAAGCTTATCGATAACCTTAATTTGGGCAGCCGAGAAAAGTTCGTCATGGCTCACGGTAACATCGCAAAGCCACCACGATGCCGACGGAACTGGAAGAGGTACCAGCGCTTCTTCTCGTGTCGCATGCACCTTGCTGACACACTGAACCCAGCTGGTCGAGTTCCTCCACCATGGCAACACGCCGATCCGACAAGCTGGTCAGAGACGGCCCCTCCACCCCGCCATGTGGCATGGCTAATACTGCACAGCGGCGGAACATCTTGTCGGCTACTCGCAGTCTCATGTGACATTGTTCAAGCGTAACCAGCTAGAGCCCATCAAAGACCTGAAGCTCCTCATCAAGGACTATGCGCCGATTGCGAAGAACGCCCTCACAATCCTCATCAACATCTCGTCAGACACCGAAGTCCTCAAGTCGCTTGCGAAGGATGACGCGCTCCTCGAGACTCTACTGTCACGGATAACAGTATGTCAGTTCACCGGCACATATAACCTCTGCGGGTGAAGAGCTGATGGTCGTCGCAGAATCCGAAAGAGCCGAGCGCGAATGAAATCGCAATGCTGCTCGCCAACATGGCGAAGGATGACTCTCTGCAACGAGTACTGGAGTTGAAGCGTCAAGTTCCCAAAGAGCTGTCGACATCACAATGGGCCATGGACCAGCTCATGGACTGCTTCGTCAAGGGCGCTGCGGGCGCATACAACAAGCACGCCGATTTTGACCATCTTTCCTACTTCTTCGCCGACTTGGCGAGGTTCCCAAAGGGTCGCGAGTACCTCACGACAGCTCAAGAGCACGATAACAACATTATACCCATCACCAAGATCCAAGTCTTCACAGACCATGCCTCACACATCCGACGACTCGGAGTAGCCTCGACAATCAAAAACGTCGCGTTCCTCGTCCCCGCACACCCGGTCCTCCTATCAAACCTGAACCCCGATCCGACACTACCGCCTCCGTCAATCGGCGCGAACCTTTTACCGTATATTCTGCTCCCACTGATGGGCCCCGAGGAATACTCAGACGAAGACACAGAAGGTATGCTCGACGAGCTACAATTGCTTGAGCCGGATAAAGAGCGAGAGAAGGATGAGGAGATCATGAAGACGCATTTGGAAACACTCCTGTTGCTGAGCACTACAAGAGAGGGAAGAGATGTGCTGAGGAAGGTCAAAGTGTACCCAATCATCAGGGAGTGCCATTTACATGTTGATCATGAGGATGTGCGAGACGCTTGCGATCGAGTAGTGCAGATCATACAGCGGAATGAAGAGGGAGAAGAAGAAGACATACCCGATGCAGTTGGAGGGGACAGTGGCAGGATGGTGGAGTTGAAAGATGACGAGGAAGATGAAGACGACAAGATCATCGACATTCTATAAAGCTCGATGCAACAAAATATACTCCCAAACGCCCGCTACGCATATATGCACCGTGTATGACCCAACCACATGCTCCCGATATGCGCTCTACAACTTGACCTGTCTGATCTCATCTTTACTACTCGTTGAGCTCTTCTCTTCTTCGTCCCCACCCAACGGACTCTCATTTCTCGGCTCAGCCGCAACCTCCGCCAGCACCCTCCCTTCCGCCCCAATTCCCTTCTCCTCATCCCTAATCTTCCCATTTTCAAAATGCGTCTTCTCACTCGTCTTTCCATCCGCACTATCCTTATTCTTCTTCACCATACTCCACCCACCTCTCCAACCAACCCAATGCTCCTCCCATGGACCCCTCGCAACAATCGTCAGAATCGCCGCACCAATGAACCCTACGCTCGCGCTCCCAGACCCAATCCACCCCGCTGCAGCATAAATGTGGTTCCCAGCTGCCGTGCCAATGAGTTGTCCACAGAACGTACTGACCATGAACGCAGTGTTGACGCCGTTACGACGCTTCGGCTCGATGCTGTATATCGAGCTCCGGTTCGCAATCTGCGCAGTCTGGTTTCCAAAGTCGAGCAGTAGGGCTTGTAGGACCGGGCCTGCGACTGTGAAAGTGCCCAGATATGTGCCCATGCATACGCCGACCAAGCTGCAGCTCAGACCGAATAGGACGGAGAAATGCGGGACGAAGCGATCGGTTACCAGCCGTGCGTAGACGGGGGAGACGAGCATGCCTGCTATGCCGATGAGGCCGAAGAGACCGATTGTGAGCGACGAGTAGTGGTATGGCTCGCCGGCAAGGAGGAAGGTGAGTGTTGTCCAGAAGGATGTAAACGGTGCTGAGCAGAAGAGGCCTGCGAGACAGGCCTGGACGAGGACGGGGTGCTTGAACAGCATTTTCACAATGTCCCAGAGGATGCGGAAATAGTTCATCCCGGGGTTTGTGGCCGGATAGTCGGGCATGAATAACCACAACAGGACGAATATGAGATATTGAAGGCCTAGAGCCATCCAGTATACGGCGCGCCAGGTAACGAAGTTGGTCATTGTGCCGGACAGGACTCGCGCGACGAGTACGCCCAGCATGAGGCCGGATACAACAATGGAAAGGGCGGCGGCGCGCCGGTTTGGTGGGGCGAGGTCGCCGACGAGAGGGAGCATGAGTTGGGGTGTTACAGTTGTTACGGCGGTTATGAAGGATATTGCCGTGAAGACCGAAAGATTGTTGGTGACGCATAGTCCTATCCTAGGAATGTTAGTTTTAAGTTCACATCTTCCAACATCATTATCTTTCCCAAGACTGGATTGGAAAATGGAGATGGAGTTGAGATGGTACGCACCACATCGTCGCCGTGAAGAAGACCAATCCGCACACAAACGGCCTTCGCGGTAAGAGATCGCCCAACGGACATAGAAAAAGCAAGCCGGCTGCATACCCGGCCTGCATGACAGTCGGAATCTGCGCAACTTGTTCATATCGGACGCCAAAGTCGTGGGCCAGTATGTTAAGGATAGGATGGTTGTAGTACAAGTTCGCAACAGTAAAGCCAGCTGCGAAGGCGAACAGAACATCTACTTAACATTAGTCTCACTTAGACATTCAGAACTGGGAACGGATATGTGCATACTCATTGACATTGAAAACTGCGGCGGTTTCTTCGGATCCCAGCGACAATTCGGCGGCGTCCATGTCAAAAACGTGTAAACACGTCGCCATATCGATTCCTCCCCTTCCTTCTTCCCCTGTTCGAATTGCTCTTGTGTCGAATCTAAATCCGGCGTCGATGTTGATGTCTCGGTAATCGGCTCGCCAATCTCCGCACCGCTCTTCTCAGCATCCGTCTTCATGGCCGGAAACGTTACACGTGTACCCAGATCCCAACTCTTGGAACCCAATAACAATGCTTGACCAATAACACAAGGCACAATTGACGATGCAGGAGAACAGGAAAGTTCATGGCGCCCACGAGGTGCCCACGCGAGCGTGCAGAGCCATCCCGTCATACACTTTTCCGTTTTCCGAGTTGCGCCGGCAAAGGTTGAGGAGCCGTGCTGGTGTTATTTCCGATAGCACCGCCAATCATGTCGAAACATCATGTACCGAAAGTGGAAGGGCGCTGGGAAAGAAGCCGAAAAGTCGCTACGCGCAGATTGCTTTCATGTTATAGCCTATACGTCCTCGCAGTGATTAACGAGTGCTGATTGTCAAAGACAAGTATCTGAAGCTATACAGGAACACATTTGGGCAGCGTATCGATGATCATGATGTATTAGTTTTGTGTCGAGCTGCTCTAATCTGCTGCCGAAAGCGAGGCGCATTAGGCCCTCATGCCGCTGAAATTCCCAAGAATATATGAAGATGGTACGCTTTCATGCTTCTTCGACCAGTCTAACACGCCAAGATTGTGATCGCATGTTTAGCTCCAATTGCGGCGATACCACACCCTGAAGGTAGTCGCGAATATGTGCCAAGTTTCATCCTTATGCGGGCTTCGGCTGCTTCGCCGCGTTCATGAACTTGTTAATCTCGTCATCGGTCGGCATCTGGGCCAGTGGAGTCAGCCAGCTATTTTGCTTATCGAAGCTGCTGACTGCCTTCACGAGCCTGATGAAGAGTTGACTATTGGTCTTATCGACACGTCCCTTAAACTTGGCGATCAGGGTCTGAATGTTCATGCCTTGGGGTGGCAGAGAGTCGTAGATCTCCTTAGCGGATGGGATAGCGGGCTTGGGAGATGGTGCAGCTGGGCTAGCAGCACGACTCCCATTGACCTGCGAGGAGGCTGCTGGACTTCCTGCACGACTTTGGCCAGGGCTTCCGCTGGGCGAGGCGCCAATAACCAGCTTGGTTTTGTTCTTCTTCTTCTTTTCCTTCCTCCCCGCATCGGTCATTTCACTATCGCTACCAGATGCGGCGCCCTTGAGGTGTCCGAATGTCGACTTCCGGGACCCATCCGTGAGCTTGTCCCGGTTCTTCTTGTGCTTCTTGCGTGATGACTCGTTGCCGCTGGCTTCAGAGAGATTGGGCGAGCCAGGTCTCTTCTTGCCCTTGATATCAACAGGCCTGTGAGACCCAGAGGGCGTGTTGGTGCCCTTGCTTGACGCACCAGAAGGGTCATTACCGCCGTCTGGCGCTTTGCCATTCGCCTCAGCAGCCTTCTTCTCTTCCTCTTCCTTGGCTCGTAATCGCTCGGTCTCAGAGTCGGTCTCAGAGTCACTCGATGTAACATACGGATTCTCACCGTCGCTATCGATGTAATCGTACCGCTTCTCTCGCTTCACCAGAGTCTTCTTGTATATCTTCTCCATGGCCTTTAGTTGTTCGGCCACCTTCTCCTCTGCCTCCTCTCGCCGTGCGACCTCGGCCTCGTCAGGTCGATCCCACAGAGCAGCATTCAGCTGGTCCCGCTTCAGCTTCTCCTCAGCCTCCTTGACGTCTTCCGCTTCTCCCTCGAACAAGCCGTTCAGGCCCTCCTCGTCATCGGCGAAGTCTTCGTCGAGGTTGAAATCAATGTCGTCGGCATCGGCTTCGCGCTTTACAGGGACATCGTCATCATCTCCTCGTCTCTGACGTCGGATCCTACCCTCGTCATCAGCGCCGCCTCCCACGCGGGTCCTCATGCCAACCCCGGCTCGCGATCGGGCATGCTCTTGCTCCCTTACGGCGGCTCGTGCCTCTATATTGCGCAGAAAGCCAGGTACGTTCTCGACCTTGTACATAACCTTGTCGAGGTCGTCCCCTGTTGGCCTGACCTTGCCCTTGACGTTGAAGCGGTACCAGCGCTCCATGGGAGCCATGCGAACGGCGCTGTGTGGATTGGTGGGGTCCGTGGAAAGCATTACATGCGCCTCGGAGAGCTCCGACTCGTATGTACCAACCCATGTCTGCTTGTTCTCAAAGTCCTCCAAATGCCACGGTAGCGTCTCTTCGTAGCGCAGCAGCTGTCGCTTTTTCGCCTCGGGTGTGTCGTCGGGTCGGTACTTCTGCTCCGTCTTCTTCTGAAATGCTTGCGGCTTTGTCTTGCCTGTCGGGGCAATCTTGGCCTGGTTCTCCTCACGAATCTTGCGGCGGTCCTCTTTCTGCAACTCGATTCGCTCGCGTTCCTTGATCTCCTCGAGGTCCTCTTTTGTCTCCTCTTCTTCGAAATGCGACCCCACTCCACTCGGAGGCGCGCGTGGGTCGCGACGATGGAGGCGGATCGGAGGCGTAAACTGCTCCTTGTCGTTGATGTCGACCCGGCCCTTGCTCTGAAGGCGCATGACGTGGTGCCGAAGTTCCTTCAAGTCGCGGCGCGTAACTACGAGGGGAAAGATGGTCGCGCCCTGATTCAGGTACTCCTGGCGGAGAGCGTCCTTCTCCTGCTTATCAGATGAGGTACTGGGAGGCGGTTTCCGCGTTTCGTTCATCTGTGAGAGTGAGACCATCGGCCGCGTGATGTTCTTCAGAGGCTTTCGAGGCGCGCGCAGTGGTCCAGAGTCCTTCTTTGGACGCGGTTTGGGGCGACGAACAGGCAGCTGCTGGCCGTTCTGGACCGCAGGCGCGGCGGGCGCTGGTGGTTGTCCGTTCATGGCGACGCCAATTTGTTGTGGACGACGATACTGAAGAGGACAGTATAGTGGAGCCTGTGCACCTTCGCGAGGTTGAGGCGAGGTGGAAGAGATAAAGACGCACGGTTGGCTTTGTTGGACAATGAGATCAATGTCCTACGGTATGCGGGAGCGTCCCAGCTCCACGCTAGTCGATTAGCGTGCCAAGACTAGGCGGTTTCCTAAAAAGTGACCCCATCAAGTGGAACCTCAACTGCGCGTATAACTTCAGGCTTCAGCATCGCGTTGCGTTTGCCCTTGACGCACGCAGACGCTTGTTGCTATTGTCTTGTTCACTCGATCGATCGATTGCTGTGACGCACAGATTCCAGGACTTCCTCACCATCACCTTCACCAGCGAGTCTCCACATGACCAAATTCCTTTCTTTGCTCGAGTGATGAGTCCGGGTTTCAACAACTCATCTAGTTGCTCCATTATCCTGTCGTCGTCACGCCGTTCATCGGTCAACCAATAAGAAGCCGACGAAGACCATAATCACCCACACCAGTCGTGTCTCATCAACATTATGGCGCAGAAAAATGAGTCGGACTCCAGTGGACTGGAAAACCAGCTGCGTGGGATGATCCTAGGTAACGTGCGAATCGCACACGGCCAGGTGGACCAGAATGCTCATACGCACCGAGGAGGTAGAGGACGCGGAGGGTTCTGGCGCGGCAACAGGAACCAGCAGGGGCGTAGTGAACACGATCAACAGCAGATGAGTCCTTCGCTAACACCGGGCTCATTGCCGAGGCGGGGTGGAGGAAAGGACCTCCAACACCATGGACATCGCCAATATGGACCTCAGCCAGGACAACAAGCTCACCATGAGCCCAACACCTCACTGAATGGACCAGCACCAAAGACCGGAATTCAACATGGTCCAAGGCCGCCACGGCAGCCACATCATGGCCAGGGCCCGTCAGCGACACAGCCAGCACAAAGCGCCCACGGCCCGAAAATACTACAGCGCCCACAGGATCCGAAGATTCAAGGTCCAGGCAATCCGTCCACCCACGGTCCTCGCCCCCAGGGCTCTTACCAGCCTCGGCCTTACTTTAACCAGCCTCGAGAGAACCCGATGGCCCAAGTCGAACACCTGGACAAACTAGCAGTAGAAGAGATCCCGAAAGTGGAGATGAGCCTGGAAGAGTTCGAGGAGAAGGAAGCGTTCAGGCAACATCTCGAGGGCGTTCTGCGGCAAGCATTCGCAGAAAACTATACAGGCGACATTGCCACAATTTCGCTAGTCGGTTTTGGTAGCCTGGCTTCCGGCTTTGGCATGCCTGGTTCCGATATGGACTTAGCCGTTGTCCCAGGTTGGAAGGATTCCTCAAAAGTAGACCAGATTGCCATTGACCGTGGTATACCGCGCTTGCTTGAGCGAGCCGTGCTGGATGCCAAGATGGGTGGACGCCTCCTTACGCGAACACGAGTGCCCATTCTGAAGGTGTGTCAAAAGCCGACGGAGACACTTTACACTGCCCTACAAGAAGAACGCAAGAGGTGGGATGAGCTGCCGGAAGAAGAACAGTATCCTACTGACGCTCCTCTCAAGCCTTCACCATTGCCCAATTCCTTGATCGATGTGATTGGTGGGAAGCCGGCAGATATCGTGCAACATGCCGACAACCCAGCTTTCAGTGATGACTTTCCGGAGCTAGGCTCTGCACCCCACGAGCGGAAGAAGAAAATTGTACCAAAGTCATCTGTAGCAACTGAAGAGACCAAGGCTGACCCTGCGGATTCGCCCGTCGAGCCCGCTCCAACCGTCGACCGCGCAACTGAGGCCACGGACACGTCGCGTCAGAATCAACATCAGCACCATCGCGAGAAACCTTGGATGCGAGAAAAGGTTCTCGGTCCTCTGGACTTTCCCAAAGAGGGTGTGGGTATCCTTTGCGATATCAACTTCGAGAATCCTCTCGGCATTCATAACACGCACATGTTGCGTTGTTATTCCCTCACAGACCCACGTGTTCGACCGATCGTCCTCTTCGTTAAGTCGTGGGCCAAGCGTCGCAAGATTAATAGCTCGTATTCAGGTACACTGTCCTCGTATGGCTGGGTGCTCATGGTGTTGCACTACCTCGTCAACGTCGCCCAGCCACCAGTCTGCCCGAACTTACAGCTGTCCATACCGCAACCAAAGGACTTGAATCAGCTGGAAACCTTCTTCAAGGATCCGACCATTGGTGGCTACACAGTCCGCTTCTGGCGCAATGAGCAAGAGATCATCCAGGCAGCCCAATTAGGCCAACTCTCGAAGAACAGGCAGTCCGTCGGTGCTCTCCTCCGAGGCTTCTTCCAGTACTACGCGTCACTATCTGCTTATGGCAATTACGGTCCTCGTCCACCGCAGTTCTACTGGACCAATGAAGTTATATCGTTGCGTACACCGGGCGGTATCCGGTCAAAACAGGATAAGGGCTGGGTCAGCGCCAAGACGACAGTTACAGCGGAGAAGAAAGTTACCAACCGGTACTTGTTCGCTATTGAAGACCCCTTCGAGCTAGATCACAATGTCGCCAGGACTGTCACACATCGAGGTATTGTCGCTATTCGAGACGAGTTCCGACGCGCGTGGAAGATTCTAAGCGCCGTCGGAAAAGGCATGCCACCGGAAGGCGGCATCTTTGACGAGGTGGTCGAGAGCCCGCCGCCTACGCCGAACGAAGATGTGAAAAAGATGGGCATCGAGGATCTTGTTGTTGAATAGGGAGTATGAGCCGGGAATGAACAAGGGCAATAGAAAGACGAAGTCGTTGTTGGCTCGTAAGCTGAGCTGACTGCGGGACTATCTAGGGATTTCGTACTGTGTCAATATTGCATAGCCGGCGTCAGGACATCACGACATTTGCATCTTAGAAACAGGTCAGGGTCACGGCCGGATACTACAAACCATAGGGGATATATCGTGAGTGATAGGCTCTATGACCGAGCTCTGGCAGCAGCGGAGAAAATATGAAATCTACGAAAATGACGATCGATTTGGCATTCCTATGTTTGAACTCCTCCAGGATTCGGTTTAATGGCTTCATACTTAGGCTTGCAAATGAATCTCTATGAAGGAGCTGTATGTCAAGGCTGCTGGTGAGACGTGCTAGTGAGACCAATCACTTCGTCGCCCCCTTACTATGGTGAGCCGTTAGAGAACGTATTTCAGTACCTGCTCTAGCGCAGACACTACTTTTAGATCAAGCTGGAAACAGTGCCTGGAGCTATGCGGCTTGCGATTGCCCGATCCACATGCTTCGGCTACAACTTAGAAAGACCGATCATTTGTGAAGATCGTATGCGGTAGTGACACAAAGGCAAGCAGCACCCAATTTGCTATCCCACCAAGACTGCGATAATCCTTGTCAGCCCTTGAATCGTCTAAAAGATGCTAAAGCTTTGCTAGAATATCCTGGGCAAGTTTGGTAGAGACGGCCACCGGCCGGGTGGCAAACCGCCCAACTTGAAAGCGTTCTTAAGCGCCTTCTCTGGCAAGAATGATCGTCACGCAACAACACATAAAAATTTACTCGCATACGACACGGTACTTCTACAACCAAGAATATGGACGGTCAAATGCACACCGGTCTTACCAACCAAGCTCTCCTCGATAAGATCGATAAGCTACGTGAGTTGAATGTCAAAAGCCTTCAACTGCCCCAGGTATGATGCGCCGCGGTCTCCCTACACATTTTCTTGCCTAACCAAAAGCAGCTTGTGGTCGTTGGAGATCAATCTTCAGGCAAAAGCTCGATTTTGGAAAGTTTGACTGGCTTCTCGTTTCCGCAAGCCCCTGGACTTTGCACCCGTTATGCAACTCAGATATCCTGTCGACGCGACTCCGAGCAGAGTGTTTCCATATCTATCATCCCACGTCCAGGTGCCGATGCAGCGTTGGAAGACCGCCTGCGATCCTTCCAATGGACCATTGATACTCTCTCAAACGAGGAGCTAGTGGAAGTCATTGAAGAAGCTAACCAGGTGATGGGAATCAAGATGAGGGGCGATGAGACTGACTCAAACCTCACGGCCTTCAGCGAAGACATCTTGAAGATCGAGATCAACGGGCGTACCCAAGAACATTTCACAGTTATTGATGTACCAGGCATATCTCGAAATGCATCGCCACCCTTGACAAGCGATAGCGATGTCGCTCTGGTTCGGCGCATGGTCCAGTCATACATGGAGAATAGTCGAACCATCATACTTGCCGTACTACCCTCGAATGTCGATATCAGCACGCAGGAAATCCTGACGATGGCACAGACGGCCGACCCTACCGGCCAACGGACGATGGGTGTCTTGACAAAACCAGATTTGGTGATGGAAGACGTAAATCGCAAGACGATCCAAGATCTCGTTCTCGGCCGGCGGCATAAATTGCGTCTTGGCTACTATGTCGTCAAGAACCGCAGTGCAGATGATCAAAATTCAACACTTTATGAAAGACTGGAGCATGAGAAGTTATTCTTTGCTGAACGGAGGTGGAGCCAGTTGAGCTCCACGAATCGATGCGGCATCCCTTCGCTTAGAGCACGTCTCAGCTATCTTCTTATGATGCTCACAAAGAAGGAAATACCAAATGTCATGTCCGATGCCAAAGCTGATTTGGAAACCTGTCGAGCAAAGCTGAATGACCTGGGTCCAGCCCGCAACGACCATGGTTCTCAGCGCACACATATAGGCAGGATTGCGACCAAATTTCAGATGCTAACTCAAGCTGCTCTAAATGGCTTCTATGACAGCGATCCGGTATTCACCGCAGATCCAAGCTTCAAGCTCATCACAACTATCACGAAGTTGAACGAGAAGTTTGCAAATGACTTCTGGATGAGAGGGCACAAACGGCACATTTCAGCAGAATGGAACGATGAGGGCGACAAGGCATACGAAGTCCCCGACATGGATGCTGTTTCAGCTGTCGATCAAGCCCACGGGGAGTATCCAAAACTTTTCGATATCACCGAGCTGGAAGACTATACCTGCCCAAAGGCCATTGCCTTTAAAGATGACTCAATCATGAAGCACATCGAGCGTGTCTACCAAGAAAATCGAGGCCCTGAACTCGGAACGGTGAGAAGACAACCAGATTTTTATTTTTGAACTGACTAACGCTTGATTAGTTCTCGGGTGCAATTCTGTCGGTTGTGTTCCGTGAGCAATCCGAGAAATGGAAGCCTCTCGCCCTTGCACACGTCAGCAAAGCTATCTCTCAAGTGCACAACTACATCATGCGACTCCTCTCACACATCTGTTCCGAAGAACACATCAACACTCGGATCTGGGAAGACCTCATCAAAGACGAGGTGCACAAAGCTTATGCGAGAGCCATTGAACATACACGATTTCTTCTGCACATCGAATGTGACGGAAGACCGAGTACCTTCAACCACTACTTCAACTCGGAGGTCCAAAAGAAACGCCTCGATCGCATCAACGCTACTATCTCCAATCAAGAAGTCACCCCTTACAAAAACCATGGTCCGTACATTTCCACCGCAAATCTGCGAAGCCTGGTCGTGGACAAAGACAATATGCAACAAGTCTGCGAAGACATACTGGACGTGCTGACCAGCTACTACAAAGTAGCCCGAAAACGCTTCGTCAATGCCCTATGCAGGCAGGTGATTAGTCACTTCCTGCTCGACGGGGACCAGAGCCCACTCAGGGTCTTCTCCCCAGATCTAGTGATGGGCTTGGACGACAAGTTGCTGGAGAAGATTGCTGGGGAAGATGCGGAGAGGAAAGATCGCAGAGCGATTTTGCAAGCGGACATGGCGAACTTGGAGGCTGCGATGCAGGTGTTGAGAAGCTGAGAGCTTTGAGAGGATGGGAGATGAGGTGGTTGAATAATTGAGTTTTGTTTCCACCATGAAGGGGGGCTGGAGTATGACTTAGCAGCCAATCTACTGTGTCTCATTCCATATCCTCGTCCCACGTGCAAAAACTCCAATTCTTACTCTAACAGCCATCGTTCTTGCCACTGCCTCCATCCCTCCATCCCGCGCCACAATAATCCCTAAAAGCAATCTCGCCATTGCCGGAATCACTGCATTTAAACAGACTGTGCGGCATATGGGATTCGTCGGCGTTGATATTATGGTTGTATAGCTCTTCATTGATGTCGATGCTGTAGTCGCCAATTCGAAGTTGAGCATACCCTACTGTGGCTCATAGTAATGATTAACAGTCAAAGGGACAATGTTGTACGGGAGAAAAGAACTCGACGCGAGAAATTGAGAAGCCGATCTCAAAAGGATGAGAGTGGGGTCATCAGGCTGGAGGACACTAAGACTTCATCGTCAACCACGTCAAAGTGCGGAGAGACACGCTGGGCAGGAATACAAGGTGACGCCGACAGGGGCTGAGCTATCATGGCTTTTGCGCGCAATGTCGCGTGGACCCTATCGACTGCGGGCCCTGGCAAGCTGAGCACCGAATGATGATAGTGTTGAAAGGAAGGATCTTGCGATGAAATTGTACAAGTATCAATGCATTCTTGTTATAACTGGCCGAGGGGACCGACAGACATGAAATGGTTGATGAGAGAGGGGGAAGTAGTTTCTGAGGCAGGCACGACGT
>TARA_R110002003_G_scaffold9_18_pt1 | contig 23332 bp, 24 predicted proteins | sample TARA_R110002003 | Tara Oceans TARA_R110002003 (sample SAMEA4396441) | marine metagenome | biome: Westerlies Biome; feature: [SRF] surface water layer (ENVO:00010504); material: water (ENVO:00002006), including particulate matter (ENVO:01000060) such as... | depth 5 m
CTCAGTGATAGCGACTATGACACGACCGAGCCTCGCACGCCTGTTGACCCAGATGGTGTCACTACCGACAGTCTTGAGGCTCTGCAGTCGGACGAGCAGCGCAAGATCCTGGACATCGTAGATCATCTGCGCCGCCAGGGCCTCAGTGGCATAGTTGAGCTGCCGCAGCTCGTTGTGTGTGGTGATCAGTCATCTGGAAAGAGCTCTGTCCTCGAGGCCGTATGTTTTCTTATATGCGTGCAGATCAAAACACTGACCTCGGTTCTAGATCACGGAGATTCCGTTTCCCAGGAACGAGAATCTGTGTACGCGCTTCGCAACTGAGGTGATTACCATCCATGTAGCTGTTGCGAAACCCATATTGACTTTGCTCAGATCATCCTGCGTCGTCATGCAACGTCTGCTATCTCTACTCGTATCACTCCCGACAAGTCTCGCCCAGAAGCTGAGCAGCAAGAGCTTCGTGACTTCACTCGTACCATCACGGACTTCACTCAACTCCCTGATATCATTGCAGAAGCCACGAAGGCTATGGGGCTCGAAGAAGTTGGACAGACTAACAAGGCGTTCGCGCGAGACGTCCTCACTGTGGAGATCAGCGGCCCATCTAGGCCCCAGCTGACACTCGTCGATCTGCCTGGTTTGATTCATTCGGCCAATCGCATGCAGAGCGAAGAAGATGTGAAGCTGATTCAAGAGCTTGTCTTGGACTACATGAAGAACCCACGCACGATCATTCTTGCGGTCATCACTGCCAAGAACGACTACGCAAACCAGATCGTTTTGAAGCACTGCCAGACCATCGATCCATCTGGACACCGTACCCTTGGCATCATCACAAAGCCAGATACCCTGACCGAAGGCACGGCGAACCAGCGCTCCTGGCTCGACCTCGCACAGAATCGAGATATATATTTCGAGCTAGGATGGCATATGGTGAAGAATCGAACCGATCTTGAAGCTGCCAAGTCGTTCTCGCAGCGCAACACAGCCGAGCGCCAGTTCTTCTCCAAGGGCGCCTATCTTGACCTGCCATCTCACTGCAAAGGTATAGAGACGCTGCGCTCGCGCCTTAGTGCTCTCTTGCACAACCACCTTAAGACAGAGCTTCCCCATCTCAAGACCGAGCTCATGGACAAGTTGGCGAATACATCCAGGGAGCTGGGACAGCTTGGCGTGAAGCGCAACACGCCACAAGAGCAACGCATGTTCCTGACTGATATTGGGATGAAGATCAACGAGCTGCTCAAGGCTGGTGTCCGCGGACAGTACGATGTCTCGTTCTTCGGTTCGGTCGATATGAAGGCCGCTGTCGATTCACTGGAAAATATTCGCCGGTTTCGTGCGGTCGTCCAGCACCTGAACCTCAACTTCTCGGATCGTATGCATAGTGTAGGAAGCAAGTACCGCATCCCGTCTCGCAAGGGCGACGGCGGAGACAAGAAGGAATCAAGCGATAAGGCGGATGACATGACTGGTCAGTTTGCCCATTTCTACAAGCCTACTTGAGACACTTGCTGACTTCCACTAGGTCCAATCAAAATGACTCGGGAAGAAGCCATCGACTGGGTCCACCGCACGCTCGAGCGCTCTCGCGGGCTTGAGCTCCCCGGCAGCTTCAACCCGCTCATCGTCTCGCAACTCTTCTGGGAACAATCCACGCCCTGGAACGAGCTCGCTCTCGCACACATCGAGACCGTCGCCTCTAAATGCGCCACTTTCGTCAACATCGTTTTGAACGAGACCGCACCCGCAGACATCAAAACTCGCCTCACAGACTACTGTGTCGAAAAGGCTCTCGCGGATGCTCTCGCCGCCGCCAAAACCGAACTCGGCAAAATCGTCGCGGACAAAGAGCGCAACCTCATGACGTACAACCACTACTTCACGTCCAAGATCCAGGATCAGCGCAAGTCCAAATTCGCGCAGATCCTGTCCGGCGTCGCGAAAGCCGCACAGGTATCCCGCTTCGGAATCGAAAGCAACACAACCGAAGTGCTCATTGACCCAGCCAAACTCGAGTCAGACATGCACTCTGGCATTGAGCAGAACATGGACAAATTCTCTGCCGAAGACGCGCTCGACACGCAGATTGCCTACTACGCCGACGAACTCAAGTACTTCATCAACTGTGTGTCGAAACAGGTGGTGGAGAGGCATCTGGTGGACACGTTGGCGCGGAGTGTGCTGAGTCCGCGGGTGGTTGCCGGCTTGACGGATGCGCAGGTGGCGCTGTTGACGGCGGAGAAGCATGAGGTTGCGAGGAATAGGGAGAGGTTGGAGGGCAGGAGGGAGGTGTTGGAGAAGGGGTTGAGGGTGTTCAAGGAGGCGCTTGGCGGATTTGCTTAGTGAGGTGCCGAGATCGTCATGCGAGATGGAGAAGAGCTGTGGTTCGAGGAGTACTCCAGGTGGATAGAGTAGACATCCCCCACTAACAGCTCTGACGACTGTTGCCAGTCAAGTACGGTATTCCCTTCGCCATGATGTTCCTCGCCTCACCGTCACTTCACCCTCAACGTCTCTTACGTACACTGTCCGTCTGTACGTGAAGCAAAGCAATCTCACCAAGCCCGGATAGAAACCTCTGCTTAGTTTTCTTTCACCTCGCATGAAATCGCGAGCTCACCGCCCGCCCTCTCACCTTCACTCTACGTCATAACTGCGCGCTTGCCTTGCTTTTAAGCTCCGTTTACTCGTCGGCTCGGCTTTTGGATTCTCCGGGATTGCGCACATAGGGTTCTGGAGTTTGGGGGGCTCGGTTTCTTTGGATACAAAGAACCTCGAGATCGCACATGGCTGGCCCAGTCAAGCACAAGATGCACGCCAGGACATTCTACGGAATGCTCCCCTTGACAATACCCAGATTTACAAGTCCCGAAGACGAGACTATGCCAGCGGCGACGGTAGATAGAGCCGCAGACATTCCAGATGTGTCAACCACCATCGCCACCGAAGCATTCACGACAGAGTCTCTGAAGAAGCTGCAGTCAGTAGACGAGCGCCGCCTGCTTGACGTGGTCGACAAACTGCGCGGTATTGGTCTCGCTGGCACAATTGAGCTGCCACAACTGGTAGTGTGCGGAGACCAGTCTTCAGGAAAGAGCTCTGTGCTCGAAGCTGTAGGCGCTCTCTCATAGACACCTCAGGTAGACACTAACCTCAAATTTCAGATAACCGAAATACCATTTCCTCGGAAAGCGGGCTTGTGTACTCGCTTCGCGACCGAGATCGTGATGCGATGCCAGTCGACCAGCTCCCTCACCGTCCGAATCAATCCTTGCAAGCACCGCAGTCCTTCCGAGAAGGATGAGCTCTTGTCATTCAACGAGACGATTAGCGACTTCGGCGAGCTGCCCGATTTCATTGAGCATGCTACGGCGAAGATGGGTTTGGGCAAGATTGGAGAATCAGCGGCGTTTTCTAGAGACATTCTCAAGATTGAGATATGTGGTCCTACTAGACCTCAACTGTAAGTGTCTAAGTACTGTCTCATGAATTACACTAATGAGACCAGCACACTCGTAGATCTACCAGGTCTCATCCACAGTGCTACAAGGGCATCCTCGGATGCTGACAAGTACTTAATCCTTAACTTAGTCCAGGAATACATGCGTAACCCGCGTAGCATCATCCTTGCCGTTGTCTCTGCGAAGAATGATGCCGCAAACCAGATTGTCCTGAGCCTGTTCAAGACGATCGACAGCACGGGCTCGCGAACGCTGGGCATCATAACCAAGCCAGATTGCATGAGCATGGGCGACGAGCAGTTCTGGTTTGACCTAGCCAAAAACAAGGAAGTGCCCCTAGAGCGGGGATGGCATATGGTCAAAAACAGATCAGAGGGAGAGATGAGCACCACATTCACGGATCGCAACCGGGCTGAGCAGGCCTTTTTCCAACAAGGACGCTTCCTAGAACTGCCCCGCGAAGCGGTAGGTATCGAGACACTACGTGAACGACTCAGCGAGCTCTTGCTTCGTCACCTAATCAAGGAGCTACCCAGCTTGAAGGATGAGATGACAACAAAGCTTTCCGCGACGATCTCGGAGATCATGAAGTTGGGCGTCAAGCGTAGCACTGTCGCACAGCAACGTCAACTTCTGACACAAATCAGCACGCGTATACAGATGATCTTGGAGTCAGCCCTGCTATGACACTATGCCTATCCATTCTTCGGCAATATCGATCCGCACTCTAGCGTGAGAAATTCTGAGAACAATCGCCGCTTGAGGTCAATCATCGTTGGGCTCAACACAAAGTTTGAGCAAGACATGCGACTGAGAGGACACAAGTTCTACATTGTTTCTGGTGATAGTGCAACATCTGAAGAGAGGGAGGCAGAGAGAAAGGCTTACGACGCAGTCATGAATGCCCCGAACGACCCGTCTTCAGCCTTCCTTCCTAAGCCCAAGAAGCTCACTCAGCTTGAGGGGTTGGCTTGGGTCAAGCGCATACTTGAGCAAACTCGCGGCCTCGAACTTCCAGGTACGGTCCAGTATACGCTCGTATCACACATTTTCTGGGAGCAGATCGGACCCTGGAAGGAACTTGCGCTAGATCTTATCAACAAAGTCGCTCGAATCTGCAAGCAGTTTGCCCGTACTGTCATCGAGAGCTCGGCGCCTCTGGAAGTTCAAGACCGGATATACGGACTTGGCGTGGACGCAGCTATGGAAAAATCGCTTAAAGCTGCAAAAGTTGAGCTAGATAAGATTCTCCGGCGCCTTCGTCGCCATCCAAGCACGTATAATCACTACTTCACGGACAACATTCAGAAGGCGCGCACACACGACTTCCAGAACAGGGTGGCAGCTGCGACAGAAAAGTCCAAGACCACCCAAATGGCTGGACGGGAAACCAAAACCACCTATGATCCTGCCAAATTGGCGAATGCTCTGGAAGAGCAAAACCAGACTAATATGGAAGACTACGCTGCCTCTGAAGCTCTGCTCCTCTATGGCGCAATCTATAAGGTAACAATCACTCTTACTGTCCTCTTTCTGCAATACTAACCAATGCTCGCAGGAGAAGATGAAGGTTTTCGTCGCCAACGTCACCGAGGCTGTCATCGAAGACTATCTCGTCGAGTCCCTGCCTGGAAAGCTGCTTTCCCCCACGTCGGTGTCCAAGATGACGGAAGCAGAGATCAGCCGTGTTGCTGCGGAGTCGCCTGAAGTTATCAAGAATCGTGCTGAGCTGGAAGCGAAGAAGAACATGCTCGAGTCAGGATTGGAGTCGTTCAGGGAGGCTGTGTCTGGATTGAAGCAGTAAGCTACAAACGACAGAAGATGAGCTGATGCAGCGCAACGAAGACCTTTGGGAGCGTAAAGCAGAGTGTCGAAGGACGGCTCGTTGGAGGGATGCGTCGAGCGTGATGGCGCTTCCAAGATAATCAGGCTACGACATGGAGTAGGCGAAGTCGATGGAGTGTGGTGTCACACGCCTAAATTTCATGCTTTGCTCCTCAAAGTTAGAAGAGATGAGTTCCTAAAAAGCGCTTCATCTCTGGTTCAGGGTGCCCGAATCAATCGTGTGCCTCCAGCGCCTCCCAAATCACTGCACCTTCCCCCTCGCATCCACATTCCAAACCTCTTCCACCACACCCTTCCTATGCGCATAGTAAACATCATGCAGATTAATCGTCGGATCAATGTGACTCGGCACCATCTCCACTCTGTCTCCCACCCTCAACTCCTTTCTTTCTTCGGTCCACTCCAAACTCCCATGCTCATCCCCCAACACCCCATACTTATACCCCTCCGTCTTACACTCCGCAAGCCCACTATCCGTCGTCAAACTCTTCAACCCAGCATCAATCGTAACAATCCTCGGACCTTGAACAGACAACACGGTAGACAAAATAGTCAAGCTATTCGCATACGTCCTCCCGATCGCGTTCCGGTAGTCCGTATCCATGAAAAGAAACGACCCCGGTTGAACCTCCGTCACGCCCTTTACACTAGCACAAAACTCCGCCGTCCCCGTCCCACCCGTCGTCACTATCTCGATCCGATGTCCATCCCGCCGCAGCGCCTCCGCCGTATCGACCAAAATCCTCATACTCTCCAAACACAGCTTCTTCCTCTCCTCAAAGCCATGCACATGCTGCAAATGCCCCTCATAGCCCTGCACGCCCACCAGCTCCAAATGCGACAGCGTCGCAACATACTCTGCGAGCCTCCTCGCCGGCGGACCAGGCTGCACGCCCGTACGATGCAGCCCAACATCGAGGTCGAGCAGGACAGCTATCCTCTCCCCACTACTCACGCCAGCCGCAGCAAATCCGTCCTGAATCGCCCTCGCCCCCGCCTCGCTATCCACCACGATCCTAATCCCGCGGTGCCGCTGCCACAACTCGACCAACCGCCGGACTTTGGGCGCGCCGACGATTTCACACGTGATGAGCAGATCGGCGAAGCCTTTTGCACACAGGACTTCTGCTTCGGAGAGTTTGGCGACACAGCCGCCTTGGGCGCCGGCGGCGACGAGGCGCTGGGCGAGGACGGCGGATTTGGTCGTCTTGAGATGCGGGCGGATGGAGACGCCCGTGGGGAGTAGGCGGGACATGAGGTGCTGGATGTTGGAGTCCATGAGGTCGAGGTCGACGAGCATCGAGGGCGTGTCGAGCGTGTCGATGTGGTCGCCGGTTTTGGGGGCGTATGGCATTGTGATGATTGTTGAGATGGCGCTGGTGAGTCGAAGCTGGGATTGGTAGCGGAGTGGTGGGCGTGATTGTGTGAGGCTGAGTGTGATGCAAGCTCGTTGGCGAGAAGAAAGTGCTAAACAGAGGTTTCGGACGGATTATTGTGTTTGTGTGAGGTTTGATGCGCAGACCATTGATGGTGGGCTTGCTGTTGGTGATAGACGTTATGGAGTGGGGACGCTGATGGTGTGGGTCTGACCCAATGTGGGAAGCCGAGCCATGTAACTCCTTCCTGATCGGTATAGTCGAAGTAGTACACGATATTTGTCGAGCTCGTTCCTTCAACCCATGCTATCACCGTGATTATTTAAGTAGGTACAGGATGAACTTATGTTTTGCGCCCTGTGGCATATTATGTACTCATTATATTCCCAACATGACTTTGCCGACCTCACGTTGGCTATGTGCTCCAGGAGTGCACTTAAGCACCCAAACCCACACTGAGCACATCTAGAACGTAAATGTCATCAACGCCGGATTCAAAACCACTGGCAACATCAAATGACTCGCCCACACAATCCCCATCGGAAAGATCGCCACAAAATCCGTAATGCGCCAACTTACGGGCACAAACGTGCCCACAGCGAGAATCACCATTGCCACAACACCGAACATACTTATCGCAAAGCTCCATCTGAATTTCTTCAACACGCGCGGCACCTCGATGAAGAAATTGCTGAACTCTGCTTCTTTGGACGTCGCGCCCCACTGCATATTGTACTCAAACATGTGCGCGAGGAGCGCAGCAGAAACGTGCAGGGACAAACCGCCGAGAAAAATGGCGAGCATGAGGATCCATTTGAAGTTCTCAAGAAGAGAGGAGAAGAAAGTGTGTGTACCGAGACGATAGCGGAGAGTTGCGAGCGAGATATTGCCGAGGCCGGTGAAGACGATTACGATGGCGAACCTAGACAGCTGTTAGTAGGGGCTTTACATAGATCTATAGCATAATCTGAACATACCAGACTTTCCAACTATCGATGTAGTACTTATCAATGTATCCATTGTACCAGCCAATCGCGAAGTAATTCGCAGTCGTCATGATCCAAGCCGCGCCGATAGCGTAGTACGTTCCAATGTACGAGATGATAGTGACTTTACTCGTGAAGCGAATATTGCTGAACAAGAATTTGCGAAACAGCGGCGTAAACGGACCGCGCACGAACCAGAACCTAATTGGGTGGAAAAGCAGCTCGTTGCAGCCGTAGGCGTACTTCTCCCAGCGCGCGAGCTCGTCGTACACGGTCAGCGATACGCCTTCTTTGAAGCCATCACCTGCCCATGCGGCAAGGCGGATGATGTAGCCGTTGACTTGGAGACGCAGGGACATGTCGAAATCTTCGGAGACGTGGGATTCAGACCAGAATTTCTCGTAGCCGTCTTCGTCGAAGTAGGAGATTTGTTGGATGGCGGACCAGCGGAGGATGGCGTTGTGACCGACGAACGGCGCTACGTCGCCGTTGGATACGGTGTACTTTATTGCGGTGTAGATGAGATTGGTGAAGAATGTGATGCTAGGATTGGTCAGTCTTAGTGCTATGGAAAGTGAGCGATGAATGCTTACCCGTTCTCAAAGTATGTATGCACGACTTGCATGACGCCGGATGAGAATTGCATGATGCCGACTTCCGGGCTCTGCTCCATCTCGCTAGCAGCATCGAGAAGGCAGTCAGTAGGCACGCGGGTGTCGGAGTCGACCAGCAAAATGTAGTCGCCGACTCGAATGTTGCCATCTGCCCAAGCTCGTCCGTTCTCGTCAAGAACCTCTTTTAAGCACCGGTCATACTCGCGTGCTTCATCATTCGAGTTCCAGTTCTCGTCTCTATCAACTAGTGCCAAGCGCTCTTCCACGTTGTTGCTCAGCATAAGCCCATAATTCATGTTGCTCGCTTTCTTGAACTTTCCTCTTCGCAAAAAGCCGTCTTCACCGTGTTTTGGTCGCGCTGTCCATCCGATACCATGGTCGTGGTAGAAGTCAATACGCGCTTGTCGCTCATCCTCATCAATGATCTGCATGCCATCGTCGTTGACGAAGATGTTTGCAGAACCACCTTGCAGCTCATAGGTGGAGATGGCTTGCTTAAGAGACCTTACAGTAGGTGCGATGACCGAACTGAGACCTTCTTTATAGACTGGGCATTGTACGGTGATATGCGGAAGCTCGCCGCTGATACATTGTGGAAGAAGCGCAGAATAAAACTTCGAGTTTGTTTGCATCTGACGAATGGGGCCGAAACATTGCGCCAAATTAGTGACAATGACTTGGGAGAAGAACTAGGCATGCATTAGCAGGCGGTTCGTAGCACCACAGATGTAGCCTTACCAAAGAAAAGAAGATCAGCACTGGGGTCATGGCGAGGAACACCAGGCGCCACCAGCCTTGATCAACCAAGAGCTGAAATGCAATCTGCTTGTACCCCAGACCCAACATCGTCACGATAAGGATGAGCGTGAACGCAACCTGCACAGCGTTTATTATGTTCGTTGGCCGATGCTCTGGCTTCGCTTCGCCGGTCTCCAGATCGATGGCTGTTTCGACCACGGCAGGCCCTTTCTCGATATCGGAGCTTTGCTCTGTGTCGGCAGCTTCGCCTGCCCTCCAAACCAGTTCCATGAGCTCATTTTCGATGGCAGTAGCTCGCTCTACCACTTTTGTAGGATCGTCATCCCAAACAACGAGGAGCGATTCGGCGGCTAGGAAAGCAGCACACTGATTCTTGCGAGCTTTAGGTAAGTCGTCAACGCTTGGGAGGACTTGTATGCGCAGGCCGTTGCCTAAGGGAACATCTGTGGCGCCAGGGGACCACTCGATGAAGGTTTGAATGACACGGGAGTTCACTGTAAGCGCAACCTATCGTTCGTTAGTACTCATTCAATCTCAGATTTGAACTGTAATTGAGGCTTACTTGAAGATTCAGGCGCGAACAACAATCGGCAAGGGCAGATTCAGCCAATGCCGGCGGACATGTTGTGTAAATGCCTCGAGATTTCCGCAGAAGCACCCCTTCGATGTCGCCGCTTGAATCGTTCAGCCAAAGTCTTCCTGTTCTTGTGTAAGTTCGCTTTCTTGCTGGTCCCGAGGACTTGACGGCTTACTGCATTGTTGTTGAAACAAGTGGTTCACCATTGCTTCATATTTCAACTCTTTTAGTACAGATGAGCGGACAGAAGTGAATGAGTTTCTCCTCGAAGTACGCGCAGAGGTTACAGTGCTTCGTTGAGCGGACGAGCCTTCTGGAGCCCATGGCACTGTCGGAGGTGGCAGCTGCTCTGATGGAGAAGGTTTGCTTCGCCCAAACCCAAACCGTCTCGATGATTCCGTTCGCCGAGTGCTATTTTCCTGCTTCCTATTGAAAAGACCCATTGCGACCTTTCGCCAGATGGAGTATCTCAAAAGAATTGCCCGACTGTTGCTTACTCAATGACTGAAGGCTTTTTCCTCAATTCCGTTGCGCTGATGAAGGTTGAAAGCATGTGAGATGATCAAAAAGTGAAGGACTAGGTCTGATGAGGTAATGGTCTAATTGCAGAGCAGGTACTTTGTCCGGTCGAGTGGGAGGCATGCAGCAACCCACGCAAGACGCTATACTCGGGACCACCGACATGGCTTCTGAGATATCAACATGACTCTGCGCCAGTCTAGGTCAATCCGAGCTCGTCGCCTAAGTCCAGTTCAACAACAAGCGCGTATGTGGAGCTGCTTTGCATAGCTCGGATTGTGGCTTGATATGAGTTGCAAGCTAAGGCCGAGGCTAGTGCTTGTAGTGCTTCAAGGAATATAGCTGTGTCCATCGTAGTCTCGCCAAGATGTGCAGTCTGGGGACGCTTACAGCTCCTTGACGATCTTATACGCTTTCGAGAGAAGCTTGGTCCATAATACATCAATGGCACGGCACTTGAACCAGATGTAGAGCATGAGGCTGGCCTTTGATACGGCTAAAGATGTTGCTGTGGGAGGCTCATAGCTATCCATGTCGACTTGATATGAGCTGCAGAAGGAAGATGCCGCCAGTCGCTCCCCACAGGCATGTACTCAACAACTCCTATCATCCGAGGCTGTTGCTGATAGCTCGCAATAGGCCAAGCATTGCCAATGCATTGTACCAATCAATCGGGTGCGGTGTTACGGGCTCGTGTAGATGGGAGATATCATGCTGAAGTAAAGTCGTGCATTGAAGCGATATTGCTTTGCACGTGGATGATAGCGGACGATGAGAGTAGTGCTACTAGCAGTGGAATGAGGTTCTAGAGAGGCCGAGAAGACTCCGTGATCGTAATGGTTGACTCTGTTCGACATCTGGAGGGATCAGTGACAGTTGCATGCACGTTGTTTGCACAATCCTGATTGTGCCATTGGAAGCGTCGGTAGGCGGAGGAACTTGTGCCGCACTGGTGCGTCACACGCATCTTCCTGCAGCTGTTCTAGAATGCTTCGATCTACTGATTTAGCAATCTTTGAATGAACACCGATGGATAGATTGCAACTATTGCGGGCACGGCAGCGCCTTGCGGCTCCAATAACAGATGGCATGCAGACAAGGCGAGCTGCCGACCTGCGCTTCACACGCGTCTCGGTGTCAGTCTCAGTGGACTGGTCATTATGCAGCTCTCCGCTATGGTTCATGGCCGCCAAGAAAGGTCTTTGCGAGTAAGCGAAACAATTCTTTGTACCACCTTCTAGACGAGAGCGTCCTTGCGATGCCAAGCGGAGTCCTTATCGTGTTCGAAACCTTGTCTTAGACCAAGTCGTCCAGTGCTTTCGAAATCGCATGCACAAGTCGCATCCCCACCTTGATGGCCTTGTCATGCATGCATCGCCCAAGGACCAGTGCAAGAATTTGTATTGGATATGCAAGCTATGGTGAGTCTGTGGGTTCAACCGCTTTTGCGGTATTTCCAATAGTCTGAGGATGCATGCCTGCAAGGATGCTGGCTTCAAAACCTGAATTGATAGTACTGCCTTGGACCGGCAGCAGAGACCCTCCTGGGTGTGGCGGTGCGAGCCGTTGGCTCGAGCAGCGAACCATTCGATCACCCTTGCGTGTGGGACACACCAGAATCGCCTCAGCGACGAATCCGCTGGGCTAACGAGTTGGCAAAGAGGGTGGTCGAGTGAGTTGGCGATCTAACCTGGATCCGCCACCCACTTTACCCATATTGACGTGCATCGACATGGGTAGCGGCCTAACCGTCATGCAGGAACGTGCCTGCAGCTTGGGCTGAACGAGGCTTACCGGTCGTCGCGGCTATTTGGCCAGAGTGAAGCGACAAGATGGTCGTGCAAAGGTTCCAGGACGCCGATAAGCGAAGGACGAAGAGTAAAGTGTTGAGCACGGCTTGCGGCGTCGTGCGCGCAGTTGGGGATGACGTCCTGCATCTGGCCGCTGCAGATGATAGATCACGAGAGGCGCCTGTCAGATTTTCTCCATTTCGAGCGGTTTGTTGTAGGCATGGAGAATTATTGGATGGGACGATGAGAGCAGAGGAGTGAGGAGAGAGAAGATAGTCGGTGGTAGAGATGAGCACTAGGCACGAATGAAGTAAGCCGGAAGCTGGGGTCGGCCCACAACCTTGAGCTGTGCACCTCGACATCAAACACAATGAACAATGAAACGTAACACGATTGTCTCACTTAATAGGGGTATTCGAACTATTCTAGAAATGCTGTAAATCATGCGCAAATGATGTGCGCCCCAGAAACGCCGTAACACCATGCGACCGACGCTGGACAACGCCTGCCCCTCTCATCCTAGTATTAGCCCAGTATTATGCGGTGCACCCATTATGTCCACTCTGCTGCCACATCTTGACACTCTTGACTTGCATTTGTCCACCGTCCTGCCATGTAGGGTACCACTGGTCCTTCGCATTCCAGAAATCCTTCTTCGCCGTGGGGCTGCCGTCCAGCCACGGTTTGCCAGAGCCGCCATCTTGGAACCAGCCATTCTCTGACCCGACAGCCACGTTGAGCACAAGATAGAAGTCTTGGTCGAAGGGAGCTGTGTTGCTGTTGGTGTGCCCCCATGGGTTCTGGAGACGCGTGCCGTTCGAGTCCGCGAGCGGGAACTTGCCATAGGTCCAGAAGGGTTCATCGAAGTGCGTGTACATGACTTGCAGAAGGCGTGAGTTAATGTATGTGAAAATATACTTCTCGCTCCACTTGATAGATGTTAATGCATATCATACAAAACAAGATAAGTGTACCAACCTCAACACCGAAGACGTTGTAGCCAGATGCATATGTGGTGTGGAGAGCCTTGCGCTTCACGTTGTTCCGCCACCAGCCATCATTGTTACCATCGGGCCCAAAGTGCAGCGTGCTCGAAGCAATGTTGTTGCCACCCTGCGCATACGTGTAATTGTTTCCACGCGACTCGAGAATATCAATTTCTCCTGATCGAGGCCATTCTCCGTACACATTGTCTTTCGGTAGCATCCAGATAGCGGGCCATAGCCAGTCTCCAGCTGGCAGCCTGGCAACAACCTCGACACGGCCGAACTTGATAGATGCCCCTAGCTTGGTGTTAATACGTCCTGATTTGACTGGGCTGACGATCGTGCCGTTGGTCGTGTTGGTAGATGTGACACAGTCAGTCCATTTGGATCCGGTGCAGCCCTGACCGCGCAGGTCTAGCACATTATTAGTTTCAAGTAGACTTCTTTCCTGAAGTGTAGGCTTGATATTGAGTATGCCGTCTTGAATGAAGACGTTCTCGTCGGTGTTTGTCGTCATCTCGAACTGTCCGTTGCTAATTATATGGTCAGTACGCGACAATATGGGGTTGCCTTTTTCTCTTACCCGTAGCCACCGACTTCAACCTCCTTGGTCCATACGTTGCTGTTCCATGACGAAAAATCCTCGTTGAGTACCTCACAGTACTTGTGCCGCGCCACGCTGCGTACTCCGTCCCATACTAGTATGCCACCAATACAGAGACCGACAAACAGACCGACAAGCGGTATGATGCTTATCCACTTCTCTCGGGGGTCTTTTTCTTTCAGCCATGGGCGTTCGATCTGACCCTTCTTCACACGCCGGGATCGAAAGTACGCGCCGCGGGGGAAGTATTGATAGCTTGAAGTAGAACGGCTTCCGGTTACACTTTCGGGTCTCGAGTTCGGATACGAGATGCTCGGAGAGCTGACGTTCGGTGTCTGCGCACCTGGCGTCGCAAAAGGGTTTTCTTGATCGTGGGCGGCGTCGACGTGATTTGCGTCACTTGTAGTCGATCTTGACGACATTGGTTCGTCTGCGCTGGAAGCGGGAGAGCGTTTCTCTTGGTCGTTATAATTCATGTTTGGACACTATCTCGTGGAGGTTGCGCCGGGTACGGTGACCAGGGAGTTAAATGAGATGTGTGACAATGAATCAGCAACCGGCCGTCCGATGTTCCTGTTGAGAAAGTAGGGCCTTGTTTGACGACAGTTATGAAGATGAGAACTCGCGCAGTTGAGGTTGGGAGGTACTTGCAGAGTGCAGCTACGTCAACATTGCTCGCCGCGTGAACAAGGACCGACAAAAACGCAGATAGTGGAATCTAGGAAACCACGCTTCATGGATGGCTATGGATAGGCTAGTATGCGGACGGCGCCTGCCAAGGTGCGATTGCAGTACGCCCACCCATAGATCGCTTAGCGGAACCGAAAACAAGGCCTGCATCGTTACCAGTGTTTCGTCGTGCAACTATGGGACCTACCATGGCGTTGAAAATGGCCCAAAGAAGAAGTCGCAAGGATGTCGCACCAGCCACAGGTCTCGACTCTATAATCTGCAGCTTACACGCGCTCAACCGTTTTGAAGTCGATAGACGCGGCGCCGCCCGCCTTGCACATTAGCCGGTGTGGTGACATGCTGGGATTGTATAAGCTCGGCCGGTTTTTACATGCATGTTGCTTTATCGCAGGAACTGTCGACCGAGCATGCCTGTGCTGCACGGCAACTGGATTTGTTAGGAACATTGCACCGATCTAAACCGCTCCCTCGCAATATAACCCTACATGTGCTTGGAGCTGTTGGGACAGTGTTCAGGAAGTGTATCGTATTGTTATCGTTCCAGAAAGGCAGCTGCGTAGGAGAACCCACGTGGGGAGGTGCCCACTAATAGACATGTGTTTATGCACCACTACGATGAGACAGGTCGTCGTCGTCTAGTACCGGCACGGCATATGGCACGTTGATGCCTTCATTCAACCCGGTTCCAGGTCGTGCTCGGGACGGGTGAGGAGCGCTTCGGAGAAGGATGAACCGAGCATGCGCGAAGACGTGGCACTTGACAGATGCCCTATGTGATGCGCAAACGTAGCGTTTGCTATGATCTGCGGGTTGTTCGGTCCTTGATCCTGACGCTACTCAAGCCTCGACAGCCAGACTGAGATAGATGCCCCAGATCACACCCACTGAGCATCCAAACACCACCCTCTTATCGAGCGGTACCCACAAAAAGCTAATGAGACTAATTGCGGGCCAGAACTTGTACCCGTCCTTCATCATGGGCCAAGTTTTGTCTGAGCACTCCCGCGCAACGGCTCCCCAGGCATTCTGATTGCCCTGCTTGGACGCATTGATGTACGCCATGTACGCTAGAAACATGAGCGTATTGACCACGGCACCGAATGTCTGATCGAGGAGGAACTTGATGAAAACATTCGACTTGCTCGTCACGCTCTTGTCGGGAGTGATGGGTTTCTCGTTTGCGGAAATCGAAGCTTTCGAAGGTACGTTGGTTGGAAAGTGATCCTCGAGAAAGGTCTGCCAGATTATGTTTGGTGGGTTGCTGATTACGCTAAAGATTGCGAACTTGATGACTGGACCGATGCTGAGGGAGAAGGGCGTCTGCCAGAGCCGCGTGTTAGTTTACACCGTGACCAGGAACGCCTAGAGTCTCATACGCTGTCTTTATAGGAAGATATTGCCTGAGCGAGCACGTTGGATGTCATGCTGAGTACTGTGCCTTGCAAGGTTTGCGATATCATGGCGGACGACATAGTAGAGGTAGGAAATTCGTGAAAAGTCTAATTCTTGGGTGTGTCGCTTGGTAAAAGTAAAAGCACGGCAGACGCAAAGAAAATCACCGGGAAAAAGATCTATAAGAGTGTGGCCAACACACGGGTCGTGAAACGTGTCAGAACGCGTTTGAAGTGAACAGCTTTCGTTTCGGTTTCGCGTCACTAGTGCCTCCATTTGCGGTTACGTCATTGACGCTGACTCATGGTGCGAACCACTAACCTCTACGAAGCTGCTACATAGACCTAGTCCCACTGCGTTTTTTACTCGAACATGTCCTGCTTCGAAAGGGATAGGTCTCACGAGAGTGCTGATTTGAATTGCTTCATCAGTTCCTCTACCGCTCGATCGTCCAAACACCAGCTATGTACACAGCGGACGCTACAAGGGGCTTTGCTCTGATCAGATGTAACATGTCATGTTGGGCCTTGCTTGATGTGTAGCTCCATTGACTCCCTGATACCATGCACCCACACTATCTAGATCTCGAGAAGCTCAATACAATGGTCTCGTCCATGTAGCGAAACACCCATCGTAGTAAATCCGCATACGCCCAGCCATATCCCACATACATGTCGTATATCTCTCAGTCATCATACAGAGAATCGTGATCGCTCTCCTCGCCCGCATCAACGCCGGCCGCGAACTGCTCTTCGAAGTGGGCACCTTCTCCTCCTTCGTCACCACCTCGCTCTTGACCCACATGCTCTTCCGTAGCTTCAACATCTCCATTAGATGTACCCTCCTGTTCGGACTCTTCGCCGTCGCTGATCTCAACCACACGGCTTGCTTTGGCCTTATCAGTGAGTTTAAGGTTGATGTCGCCGAAACCTTCGTGCTGCTGAACATCGAGCATGCCCTTGGTGCCGAGAGCGAGGACCATCATGAGGCCTTGACAAGCGATCATCTTGTTGTTCTCCACCGGTGGCAGAAGCTCTTCGAAGGTTACGTCGTAGACCTCGATCATATCCTCCTGTTGCTTGCTGTCAACGACATCGGCCTGAGCACCGTTGCGCTTTCCGACGATAGCCTCCGTCACAAATTCCAGGAAGTTCTCGCCCTCGGCCGACAAGGCTTCACGAACGCGTATAGATGGTTGTACAGCAGCACCCACAACGGTGGGAGGGGAACTGGGTCCTGGTCCAGGCGCAGCGAATTCGTCTCCGCCGAGAGCATCACCGCCATCACTCTCGAGGTTCAGTAAGGGCTCCAGACCGAGGGGCTGACCGCGGCCGTGCAGTGGCGACGCGGACACCATGCGGCTCCCAGGCCTGCTACCAGGACGACCTTGATCTAGCATGCCGAGACGTCTGCTTCCAGGTATAGCGGAAGAGCCATGCCTGGAAACACTCATGTTCCATGGCATCGCGGAAAACATTTGCTGGTCATCGAGGGCCGAGACAGCTTCACGAGGAAGTTCAACGTCATCGCCACCGGGCAAGAAGAAGTCTTCATCACCAATGCCACGGCCAATCTCATCCTCAGGCTCGCCAGTCTTCTGACGCACGCGGCGCGATTCCCCTTGTGTCACATCGTCGATGCCGCTATCGCGATCGTGTTTCGCACCAGCAACCTTCTTGCGGCTCACGCCTGTGTAGAGCTCGAACAGATTGTCGCCCATGAACATATCGAACGGGTTTGGACCAGGAAGACCAGAGAATTGTTGTGCGATGCCACCAAGTCCGCCACCCCAGAGGAAGTACTCGGCATCTTTCTTCGCCTGCTGAGTGACACGACCTTGCTTCTTAGCTTTGGTGATCACCTCCATGTTCTGCAGATAGTTCGCATTCCAGTCCGCGAGATCCTTGTTCTTGAGTTCCATGGTCGCATCTGTGGGCAAGACACGGGCGGCCCGACGCTTCTTGCGCATTGGTGCAGAGGCGGTGGAGGAAGAGTGGACCACCTCGATTTGATCGCCGCTGTGCTGTTGAACAACCGTGGGCAATGCCTCTCCATCTGGCAAGTCATCTCCGAGAATGGGAAGATCGAGATCCATATGATCGCCTGGGATCTGATAGATGTCAGCAGCCATAATGAAATATTGATTGAATGAAGGTGTGGAGAGGAAGGAAGGGCATATGGGTAACGTCAATGAGTCAAGAAGAGCAAGCCGGATGCCTCAGCAAAACGGGGTACTGATAGGCCTCCATGACCCTGGGTGATCTCGTGCACCGCCATGCTGAGACTGCAAGTGAGGTCGAATTCTACAGACTTCACGACAGCAGGTAAGATCGCGGTGCAAAACGACGCGGAAAACAGCAGCGAAACTCACCTGCACGGCCCCAATGCGTCCCTCCTCATGCTCTCTCCTCACCTTCGCACTCGCGCCTGCATCGCTGTGCACGGCACCCCCACCTCGAGCCGCAGGCGTTCCAGCAGGTGCTCGTGCCGGTGGACCATCAATCAATTCGCCATTCTCGTCGAATGTGAACTCTGGTTCATCAAGCTAGGAGACATCATGGCCGCCAAGGAGGTCACCATGACCGGCAATGTCGTTATCGCCTTCAAGCCGGAAGGAGCCGGGAGCGCCGGGTGACGATGAAGGAAGAACAAGGCCGCCTAGTGCGCCGGCATGGGAGGAAGACTGTGACTGCTGAGATCCAAAGGGAGTCAGGGACTGAGACTCGCCAGAGCGTGTGATGTCGAGGCCGAGATCAAGGTGTGCGAGAAGTTCCGGAGGAGGCAGTGCGAAATCGGGCAGGAAAGAGGGATCTTCTGGAAGAACGAGCTGTTCGGGTCTAAAGCATTCCATGAGTAAAGCACATTAAGGTTGGAGATTGTAGAATGCTCACCGAGCTTTGCCAGCTTCTGGATCGAGTGCAAGATTCTTCACCGTGCGTAGCATCATCCGCAACGCGTTGTGCGCATTCTGCGCGTCCGACAGTACATATCCACATTGTTGCAAGTACACACGCGATACACCGTACCTGTGCACCGGTAAGCAAGGCACTTCGCTGGGTGGTGTCGCTGCTTACAACAAGTTCCCCTGCAGACGCAACGCCATAGGCGCGACCGGGTCGACAATGGTCTGACATGCCTTCGCGACATCGACGTCGAGGATCTGTTTGCGATTGATGCGCTTCAGACTGGACTTGGAACCGAGTGTTGCGACGAGCCTGCCGTCTCTGTCAGTGATGGAAGGAGCGGCTCAGCACCCTCTCGACTCACCATACAGTCGCCACGCCATATTTGCGCGATGTAAGGACTGCGAAGGTCAGCGTTGTTGTGAAGACGTGTGAGGTGGTGAAGCGCGCATACCTTCGTGGCTATAAAACATGGCGATACATAAGATACGAAACGTAGATCTAGATAGTTGCAATCATACAGCAAACACCGCAGCGCGAAGATATGGAGAAAAGATGTGAAGGAGGTGTAGGTGAGGGCGAAATCTACCATGGGTCTTGGCGGCGATGTTCCACGCGCTTCTCGCACGCGTCGTGAAGTGAAGTGAAGCCGAAGCTCGGAAAGTGGACCTCACCAACACGCAATGTCAGTACTGAAATCGGTGGTCTCAGTCTTCTATGCCATTATACTTGCTCGTAATCAATTCGTTCCATGTCATTTCCTAGCCGGTTATGCAACGCCAATGCCATGCATTACCAATGCCTTTGCCCCAACGTAGGAGATCTAGATGCATATGCACGCCGGTCTCTTTGCGATGGGTCGTTATGAGTCTGCCATCTTCACGTCCTCGTCGATGACAGGTAGCGGAACTGCTCGGTATAGCAGGATGAGTGCGGAGTGACTCTGACCTGTTGGGAGTTAGAATGGCTGAACAGTTCGGGTCGTATTTGTACGCACCTCCACCGGCTAGAGTCTGAATGCGCTCAGCATCGACCTCGGATACCTTGTCGTCGTTGAACCACCACCACTTGCCATCTTCCTCTTTCCGCTTGCCCGTCTGCGGGTCCTTGGCGCCCTGCTTCTTGATGAAGGAGGTATAATGACCACTGTCAGCGCTGGCGCCCTGATGTGTGATGACACCGCGGAGCTCGTAGAGGCCAGTCTGGTTGGAGCCGTCATCAGCGGCGATCTTGGGATCTACGAGCGCAAGAATTTCCTTCTTCGCGGCCAAGATGGACGCTGCCCGCTCAGCCTCGATCTGAGCGTCGGTCTTGTACTCGATCTCTGCCATCTCAGTGTCCTCAGCCGGTTGCTTTTCCTTCTCCTTCTTTTCGGCAGCCTCTTTCTTCTTTTGCAGAGGCTCCTTGCTGCTCACATTTGGCCCGGTGTCGTTCTCCTCGCCAGCCTTCATGCGCTTCTGACGCTTGCGGGCACGCTCAACATCAAGCTCCTCCTTGCGAAGGTCTCGGATCCTGTCGCGCACTGGTACGAGCTGCTTTCGCAACTCGTCTGTGCAAAACTCCAGTGCGTCGAGCTCGTCAGGGAATGTGACCTTGCGCATAATTTTCGCCTTTTTGTTGGTGTCTTTCCGCCAGTCGAAGCGGACGAAGTGGACCGCGAGATGCTTGGGGAGCCGCGCTATGCGCGAAGTCTTGGTGTAGACCGCATTGCGTCCTAGTACTTCCGATCGCTTCTCAAGCTGCTCCTTCAATCCAGCAGCAAGACCGTCGCGTAGATGGTTCGTCTCAACATTGATGTGGCAGTTGAGCTTGAGAAACAGGTCCTCACTGTGAACAGGCTCCTCGCCACCCTCTTTCGCCGCGGGCTCGTCGCACTCCATGACAGACTCGAATCTGCCCGACATGTACTTGTCGATCCACGACTGCTCTGCCTTTTCCGCCGCGGTGCCTGCACCAGCATCTTTGATTTTCAGCTTATTTCGTAGCTGGGAGACGATCTGCGACCACGCCTCTTCCGCATCTTGCTGTGCATATCCATGTCCATCCTTCGACTTTTGTGCGAATTGTGGGAAGGCGGTTCGTAGGGCGTTAAGGAACATGAGGGGTGGAAAACCCTGTTGCGTCTCGGACATCTGCTTGAACAGATCGCGGAGGGATCCTGTGAGGTCAGTGGAGGCACCGAGGCCACCAAGACCGAACTGGCTGAGCGCCTGCGCGGAGCTAGACGATCCTCCGGATCCGCTGCTGCCAGCAGAATACCGCAAAAGCTCCTCCTGCAGCTCCGGAATCGACCTGAGAGTCTGCAGCGTCGAGTTCATGTAACAAGTATTGCCCAAGTTCTGCAGACCAGCAGGTGTCGCGCCTTCCAACTGGGCAGCTTCCGCCTCATCCATGTCCTCCAAGAACTTGATCGCCTCCTTCGGCTTCTCGATGACCGGCGCGTCCCCGGAAGGCGTGCCCATCATCATGAGGACCTGGTTGGGCTTGAGACCCAGCTTCGACATGTCTGCGTCATCTTTGAGCTGTCCGCCCTTGACGATGATCTTCTGGCGCTCTGGCTCGACGCCCGTGATGGAGAAAAGTTGGTACTTGAACGTCTCGCCATTGGATGTAGTATCGACTTCGACCTCGTGCTTCTTGCCCTGGTGCTTTACGATTACTGCAAACAATTAGTATCAGTGGCGGTGTTGATAGCCCTCCAGATTGCAAACATACCCGGTATAGACGCCATATTGACTTGTTGGACTCGTTGTTAGAGGAAGAGAAGGTGAGCGGCAGAGCCTCAAAGTGGCGGTAAGTGAGTGTTTATAAGAGGCTCGCGGGGCAAAAGTATAGTAGTCCAGCGAAGCATGCGGAAACACGCACAGACCCCTGCCTTCCGCCGCAACGACCGCAGCTTCCCGCGCCCCCACCAGGCACCGTCGATGCTCCATACTGGCATGTCGTAGCCGCCCACCACCGACACCAGCTCCCGCACACAGGTCCTGAGCTAGGCTCGACCGCCATTCACAATGGTAACGCCATTCCTACCCACCCGTCGCCCCAAAGCGCTCCAATGCTGACACCCGCAGTCCCAATCACTCCGACCCTACCTGCAATGCGTGCGCAGCTCCCTCACCGCCGCCCTCAGTCTCTCCAACTTCGCCTCGCAAGCCTCGGAACGGCACAACGTGCCCGAGATCGAAGCCGCGTCCTCGCCCGAAGTGATCCTGAACCCGCTCACCATCTCGCGCAACGAGAACGAGAGAGTGCTCATCGAGCCCAGCATCAACAGCGTGCGCATCAGCATCAAGATCAAACAGGCCGACGAAATCGAGCACATCCTTGTCCACAAGTTCACGCGCTTCTTGACGCAGCGCGCAGAGAGCTTCTACATTCTGAGGAGAAAGCCGGTCAAGGGATATGACATTAGTTTCCTGATTACGAACTTCCACACCGAGGAGATGCTGAAGCACAAGCTGGTGGATTTCATTATACAGTTTATGGAGGAGGTGGACAAGGAGATTAGTGAGATGAAGCTGTTTTTAAATGCGAGGGCGAGATTCGTGGCTGAGTCGTTTCTGACGCCGGTAGGTTTCTCGAGGATGGTGGGATGCTGAGGTGGTACTGACGAGGCTGCAGTTTGATTAAGCGATACGAGTAGAGGACGAGGAGAGCATACTGCTTTGGAATAACGGACAACACCGAGCTTCCACGTGTCATACTGGAAGGCCCTGGAGATATTGGCGTGAGCCTTCTCGCGGCGAAAGGAGCAATGAGAAGTGTGAGACTCGACACGTCTGTGGCACTAGAATGGTAGCCAGAAGTACAAATCAACACACTCCAAGGTTAGCTCATCTGCCCACGGCACCAAAGACATATTCACGAGGCTTCTCTGGACGTTATGCATGCTTCCGGTTGTGGCATTGTGTCTATCGAGTCTCACATGAATGGTAGAGCTATTGCCTAACCATTACTGCTACTCAGACAAGTCTTCCAGACCTTCGAAGAACACCTACAACTTTGCCAACACCTCCTCGGCACCACTAACCGTGACCTGACCAGGACTCTTCTCGTTCTCCGCATAAGTGACCTTGCCGTGATCAAAGACCATAGCCCATCGTCCGTTGCGATCACTCATACCCGCAGGCCAACCGTACTCCTTCGAGAAGAAAGTCTTGGTATCGCTCAGGAACAGGATGTCGTCGCCCTTCACGCCATTGACCTTGCCCCACGCGTTCATGACCCAGCTGTCGTTCGAGGCAATGACAGCGACAATGTCGACGCCCTTCTCGGTGAACTGCTTGCGCTTGGAGATGTACGGGGGGAGGTGGAAGGCCTGGCAGCCGGGTGTGAAGGCGCCTGTGCGGTTTGTGAGCGGGTGTGATCTTGGTGAGAAGTTCAGTGTGAGGAGACGTACCTGGTACGGAGAAGAGGACGACCTTCTTGTTGGCCCATTCTTTGCTCGCATCGTACTCCTGAGGGCGACCGCAGGCAGTTGGGTCCTCATCGGTGATGGGTGCCCATCTGTAAAAGTCTCGTTAGCAATTTCCCTCAACTAAAGTAGTGTTGTGAAGCTTCTCGAGAATGCAATCGGCTCAAGGCGGGCTTGGTGGGGTGAAATGTAAACATACTCGAACTTTACGCCCTCAGGTAGAGAGTCGCCGACTTTGAGAGGTGCCATTTCGATCTGTTGTTATTGGAATGTTCAATTGGGTGTGGAAGGTCAGTTGGGATTGTTGTAGTGCTGTTATTGCTGCTTCCAGTTATCTAGAGGGGAGCTGCTTTCGTAAACCCGAGCTTCCAGATCCATGTTCGGGTACATAGTGGGGCAGCGATGAT
>TARA_R110002003_G_scaffold28_28_pt1 | contig 23330 bp, 22 predicted proteins | sample TARA_R110002003 | Tara Oceans TARA_R110002003 (sample SAMEA4396441) | marine metagenome | biome: Westerlies Biome; feature: [SRF] surface water layer (ENVO:00010504); material: water (ENVO:00002006), including particulate matter (ENVO:01000060) such as... | depth 5 m
TGACTTACGGGCACTTGGGTTTTCGCCAAGGTACCTCACCACTAACTCCCTCAAGAGTCCAATTCTCCAAGATAGAGACCTTGACATCAGCACGACGAGATGATGCACAACCCAACAACCACGGCGGCCGCCGCAGAGAGAGCGCGCAACCAGGCGCGGCTGGAGGAGCTCCAACTCGAGGATATGCTCAAGAAGAACATCATTAGTACTGCACCCAAGTTCCTATTTGCGGCAAAGTACTTACGGTCTGACAGCCCAGGCCAAGTTCTTCTACGGTCCAGAGTATCCAGTCGGCAGCACTTTCGACGTGATCACCCATAACGGCAAGGGCGGTTACAATGCGGGTGCTTGGCTCGTTGTCTATACGAGGAAGGACTCACTCGATGCCCGGGAGGTCCTCCAAGCCAATGAGCAAACGTGCCACACCGTTTCAGACGCCCTCGAAGACCTTCAGGGGAGCCTCTCCGATATAGTAGCAGAGACTCCAAGTGTAAGGAATTGGGTGAGGTCATTCGAACGGCCTGCTAACGCCATCGCAGTCAAAATCAGTCTTTGTCTCATCCCAGACGAAGTGACGCGACGTGGGACCTCGGATAGTTGGGTGGAAATACTACTAAAGCTGACGGACCCCCGGCGCCGAAGACGGCCGCACGAGATCGAATGCATGTCTGGGAAGGGCGCAATGCGTAGTTAAGAAAGCAGAACGTCCTCACTTCAGGAAATCAGATTAGCATGATGCAAATGATGCACAGGCAAATTGAGCAATGGATAGCACTCACCTCATCCATATCACTTCCAACGTTCTTTCCACAAAACAGCCGCACTCCTCCACACACCCCGTACCGCAGCCACCATGAACGCAGAAGTCCAAACACAAATGCTCACAAGCATCCAGCTCATGAACGAGCTCAAAGACATGATCCTCTGTACGCTTCCCCATGCACCTCCTTCCACCGCAACTTCGCACTACCTACCTCATCTACTAATCCCACCAACACAGCCGAAGCCGAAGCCCTCTTCTCGCCCAAACACCCCCTCCCATCCTCCAGCCCCAACGCGACCACAACCCCCGCCTACGCCATCACCCTCTCCAAAAAGCCCACGGGCGCCAGCTACGAATACTCGGCGCGCCTGATTCTGTACACCAAGCCCGCCCACGCTGAGTGGAAGCTGCTCATGGCGAATCCGTGTGTATGCGAGAGTCCCGTGGATGCGCTGGCGGATCTTCTTGAGGGCATGTATGAGCGGGCGCATGGGGGCAGAGGTATGTGAATTGTGAAAGAGGGGTAGGAGTTGGCCGAGGTTTGGACGAAGGCTAATGTGTGGGCAGAGGGAATGAGGGAGGGGGATGTTTATAATGGCTGAGTTGGGGAAGGCGTTGGGTTAGAGGATGGAGAGGGGGAATGAGGAGCGAAGGGAAGATATGGGGTATGCAGGATGGGGAGTTATGGAGTATATATGCGACTTCAGTGTTTCGTGCATGGTTCCACATAATGTTGGGCGGTCGTCGTATGATGGAGCGGTGTGGTGATGGAGCCGGGGCACGATGCACGTGCTCGGAATCATCCAAGTCACTTAAACTTGCATTGTCACGAGCGCGACGAATCATTGCCCTCAAGCCATCTCGCGTTCCTGTACGACTGTATAATCGCCTTTGGACCCGACTTTGTGTTTGCCATGCTCATCGTTCATACGCCAGATCTGGCATCCGGGCGACTGCTTCGGTGTGCTAGTGCTGACCAATGTCAACGTTCGCCCTGTGAAGGAGGCTTAGAGCATCAACCACAGCCACCTTTCCCACGAAAGACATACACTTATTCTGCTTCCATCTCCCTTCTCTGCAACAAATATTTACACAGTCAACACATTCCGAGTCGCCCTCCTCGTTTCTGTGCTATGGAGTCTACCCACCCCGTCCTCTGGGAGAAGCAACAACGCGACTTGATCATCGAGCACGCACAAGCCCTCTTTGGCGCCAACTACCAATACCCTTCTTACACTTGGAGTGTCATACTGAGCAAGACAAGTGATGCTCGGTACAAAGCTCATGTAATTTACTACGAGCGGTTTCAATCTTTCAAGAAGTGGGTCGCGCTGAGAAGTGGAGCGAAGGCGAGTGATGAGAAGGCGGCGATGGCGGCGTTGTTGGAGGGTTTGAGGGAGGACATTGGACAGAAGTGCTTCAGGTTGGTTGCATTCGTGCGAGATGTGTTTGCTGGTTGCTGATCGGTGGCGTAGGGATTGAGCAGTGTTTGTGTGCGTGAAGAGCTGCAGCGTGGCTGATAGCGTGAGGTGGATTTGACGACAATACCGGCGTTGTGAGGGGTTCCACGTGACAAAGCCGATGGCCATGCATCTGTGTAGTCTATCGCCGGTTCCTCAATTCTTCTGCATATTTAGCTCTCCATCACCCAAGTCAGCGTTTCCCTTCCCTCAAATTGCATGACAGTCCATCCATTCTTCCCTCCAAATCCTTGCGCACTCATCGCGAACCACCGCAACTCCTCTTGTGCGTCCATATCCACGTCTTGTGTCCCGTTGGTCTTATTATTTCCCTTGACACTGTCTTTTTTCACCGCAAGAAACAAATCCCGGATGAAAATGGGTGGTATGAAACCGTTCCACCTCATACAAGCCAACGTGCGAGTCGCGATGCCGGATCCAGAGTCCGGAACCTCGTAACGCGAGAGATGCGGATTGATATTGTCATTGGCCGTGACGCGAGGCGAGTCGAGGCTCAGCAAGTGGAGATACTCGAGCAGGTTGAGCGACTCTTCCTGATCATAGAGTTCCGTCAGATCAGCCGCCGCAAGCTTCGGGACCAGCACACCCTCTAGCATCGTCACAGCCGGTTCAATCTTATGTATCCACGGCGCATGCTTGCTCATCGCTTCCTTCCCTTCCACAAGTGACTCCGCACTCGACGGATTGAAATTGTAAAACAGCCACGTCAGACTGCGATCCAGCACATTTTTGCACGCCCACTCGAGTCGCGAGAAGCCGCCCTTGCCGTGCTTCATACTCGGCAGCTTAAAATCGTATGTGACGATCCATCTCTGCTTCTTGTGTTTCTTCCCGCCGTCTTCAATCGGCGTGCCTTGCAGTCCGCAGCGTTCGTATGTCGGGCGGTCCAGCTCCATTCGGAGGATGCCATCGTATAGCTCGAATCGGTTGTCTATGAGTGGCCGTCCTTCGCTGAGCATCATAATGTTGCCCTGCTTGATGTAACTGTCCAAGAACTCGGATTCGAGGACTTCGCCCAGCTTCATGTGCACGCGCGCATATTGGCTGGTAATAGCGTTTATCTTCTGCTGTACAAGCTCGTAGATCTCGGCAGGCAGGACCAGGTCGACTGTGTGGCTAAAGTGTTGCTTGTTGATCGTCGTGAAGGGCTGCTTCTTCGTCGAAACATTTTGCGGGTCGATGTAGGACGGGAGGATGCTGTGCGTGAAGTAGACTTTCGTGTCGGGAACGGAGTCGGTGCGGTGTATGTCGAGCATCGTGCGAATGGTCGGTGCAGACTCAAAGCAGGTCTTAAACAAGAGCAGCAGCAGCAGGGTGTAGTTTGCGCAAGCTTTGAAGCTTGAGCTCGCGGCGCGGATCGCAGTGTGGGGCACAAATTTCCCGTCGCGTGCATCGCGTTCCTCAGCCCTACCGCGCGCGGCTTGGGCGCGCTGACATGTGAACAGGATGCCCATAAAAATTGAGCAGTCGAGTCGGCTTGGTTAGCAAAGGCAGAAACGTCGCACTCTGCCTCGTACTCGTTGACGTCTCCCAAGTACTGTAGACTCTACAATATGAATCGTGTGCATGCATTTGAATGTGAAATATCCCGGTCATGATCATAACCATACGCATCCAACGGCAATAGTTCCGAGCCCACATCGCAACGCCTTTGCCGACTCGTCATCGTATCCGCTGCTTCCTAATGTCCCAAATGCTCCAGTACCGATATGAACACCTCTTACAATGCCTGCAGAAACGCCTCTAGTGTTTATATACGCCCATATGCCGCTTCGTGATAATCATGACTGCGCGCTCTTGACAACGCTGTCGAATGCTTCATGCTTGATCTCATTCTTGATAGGTTGCGATGCCGGACCCCGAGCCTTGACGCTGTACACATGCTCGACCTCGTCCACCGCCTCGACTACGTTCTCGTGTCCTTCGGGTATCATCTTGTGCTTGAGAGTCCAGCCTGCGCGGCGCGCGAGCTCGGCCACGATGACGTCGCAGTCGCCGAGGAGATTGATGTCGAAGTTGATATGGTGGATAGGCTGTTCAGAATTAGCTTCATTCACACACGAATGCTCCCGTGCACAACTTACATCTCGTGAAATGTAGATTTGTGGAACGTCGCGGGGCAAGAAGTTCGGAATCTCGGAGACCGGAGCAACCTTCATGCTTGTGCCCATGACGATGACCAGATCTACCTTGTCCTTGTCGACTTCCTTAAGTCGATCGAAGAAGTCGTTGGGCAGCGCCTCGCCGAAAAAAGTGATGTCTGGCTTCATTATGCCCGGCTGCGGGATGTCGTACGCGCCGTCCGACTCCGAGTCCTCGTCGCTCGATCGCTTCTTCCTGGCGCCATTGCCGTTCGATGCCCGCTTGCGCTTCAGGCCGGGCTTTTGCGCAGCGATCTCTTCAAGACACCGCTTGCACTCGGCCGGCTTCTGCGCCCGGACAGAGTCGAAGATGTCCTCGCCCGGCACATTGTATTTGCACTTGCGACACGTTGCAGTCGCCCACGAGCCATGGCACTGGATCAGCTTCGCCTTCAGTATGCCTGCATTTGCTTCGACGTTGTCGATGTTCTGCGTGTAATTTGTGAGCAGCTTGTCTTTGTCCTGCAGCAGCCGTATGAACTCGTGCGTGGGCGTCCACTTCTCGAGGTCCGGAATAATGTCGCCCGCGAGCGCGTAGAAGGTCCGCGGGTCCTCGTCGAAATTTTGAATGTCAAACACCTGCTCGGGCTCCTCGTAGCCCATTTGCAGCAGGCGCGAGTAGAAACCCGTGTTCTTAGAGCGGAAGTCGGGTATGCCGAGGCTCGTGGATATGCCTGCGCCGGTTATGACCATGATGTTCTTGCGCTCCCGCAGCAGCTTCGCGGCGTCGTCGATGGTCTTGTACTGGGCCAGTCGCGGCCGCTTGTTAAGCTCGCGGTTTATAGCCAGCCCCAGCAATTGGTAGAAGTGCTCGTCCGAGGCATCCTCCAGGAACTTGGGCACCCTGACGCCAAACGCCGTGCACAGCTTGCGGGCTGTCATGCGCTCGCTCGTGATGTTCTCGAGGACGAATTGGCTGGCGCCGACCTCGTGGAGTCGCTTTCGCAGCGCTCGCGCCTCGTCCGCAGTGCACATATCTACGCCTAACACCAAAAGTCAATTGCCGTAGTGAGGGGCGCATTGCAGGCGAGACGAACCGTTGGTAGAGTACTCGAATGCTTCTACTTCGTCCAAGATTTCCTCATATAGCGAGGCCGTGTCCCAAGCGCCGCCATCGTCCTCGTCATCCTTCTCGGGCGCGCCCTCGTCCTCGGGTCTGGCCTCTAATGCGCCATCCGCGACGGGCTCCACCTTAGTACCCATGGCGGGGGGTGGGGCGGCGTCTTGGACCATGACGGGTCCTGGGTAGGCCTGTGCTGCCATATGTGGTTGGCCGTCCGCACTTGCAGAGCAAAGTTGGGTGTTTGAAGTGAGAAAGGTCGTTTCAGTATAACCGTATACAATGATACCGAAAGCGGCTAGCGCGAACGGACTTCAGCGCAGGCTATCAGTACACCGACATCTGCACGTACGACCAACCTTACCAGTCCCCACTGTGGGCGTGCCATCCAATCGCCGGAGAGAAGTGCCGAAAATATTCATGAAGATGCACCGAATCTGCTTGAGAAACCTCATGGGGCTGCCGGCATCGAATGCTCGTTCGGAAAATCTCGGTCGAACACCACCACGGAGAGTTATCGTCGCAAGTCGTCGCCAATCTTTCGATCCGGCAGGTGCAGGATCGTGCGGAAAGCGACTGATTGCTGCAGTCGGCATGCAGCCACCCGTAAGAGAGCAAATCACGGCCAGGTCGATGCGTTCTCGGGATCCCGGTTGCGTGTTGGCGGTGTGCCGCGGTGCTTTGACCTGTCGCCGTGTCGTCCTTCTCGACGTATAAGACTTCACGTATGGCCAGGCTGCTGCTTGGGCAGACTCTTCTTCCAGTTACTTTTCTGTCTTTTAATGGCTGCCTTTCTTTCTCAGTTTTGCATTGCGAAGCCACCCCGTCTTATACCTGCTCTCGACGTCGACGACAAGGAGATTCTTGTGCAACCAGCGGCAGACCTCCGCGTGCCTCGGAGAAGTCCCCGGATGCCCTCTCTGTGTGTCACCAGCCAACGAGGCCCAGCCTCACAGAGTGACTTGGAGACGTTGCCAGTCGAGATCGTCAACCAGATTCTCTCGTACCTCACGCATCCTCGCTCCCGCCTGCCTGGTCTCACCGAGACTCAAAGCGCATGCGACTTTCCACACCAGACTAGATTGGACATCAAGCACCGCGAGGATCTGACAACTCCGGCAGATAGCGACCGCTGGGCTGCTGATCTCTTCAACTGGACCGCACTGAAACACCCTTTTCATACACTGTCGCTCACATCAAAACGCTGCCATAACCTCGTCGAAAGTTATTGCGCCCACAAAGTGAGGTCCTGTAACATCTTTAACCTACCTTTCGCCCAATTCGACCAGCTGGGATCGAGGTCAGTCTGGCCTGACTTGAGCGGGATTGTCTACCGGAGGCTTTGGCTTCAGCATGCACCAAGGTTGTGCATCTTTTGTTACGCTGTGCTGGACAACTACCCCTTCCCGTTGGTCAAACGAGTCTTACCTTGTTGTAAAGGCTGCTTCTACGCACAGACTCTTGTACGTTGTACCTCCTTGGGGCCTTATTGTATTCACTAATGGCCCTAGGACATCGACGAAGTTGAACGCCAATACCACCTCTCAGCAGCCATCGTCCGTTCCTCTCCAGCCATCAGGGGTAACCCGAATTCCGTCTGGGTGCTGCGAAACGATGTCGAAGTCTTGGCTTTCCAGCTCTACGGTACTCGGGCATTCCACGAAGCGCATGTTGAGCAGTTCAACAAGCCATGTTCGATCTGTGCCATCACGAGATTCGATCCAGAGAGCCATGTCCTCAGGCCCCGAAGTAATCAAAAGAACACCCGTCGGCTGAGGGCCCGGCGGTCGGTGCGAACCGCATCATGAATCTCTTCCACTCATCATCTACTTTTATTCCCTATTTTGATCGCTTCCTTGGAGTTAGGTCTGACATGTCACCCACCTCAAAAGTACCGCTATGGTCTGAGCCTCCTCTCACATCACCGCCAATGCCCTGTAGATGATCCATTGCTTGGTCTAGACTTCGGTCATATTTCGTGTGCACGATTCGAAGACGGCGCAACTCGCACGTGGCCTAGAATGCTTTCATACTCCTTTCCTTGTATCTGAGCTGTGACCTGCACACAATATACCTTTTCGGTTTGTCGAGATATCCCGACTACCCTCTTACGTAGTTACGAAACCATAGACGACAACGCCAGCATGAACGTCAATCAATCGCTTTACTTTCCGCTTTCTGGCAGTCTGAACAGATGAGTAGCATGGCATGGCAACTGATGCCTAATATGTGCGGTTCGTTCGGCCCCGGCCTTGAAAACCAACATACACAGCTTCCCTGCTGGCGAATCGAAACCGTGTTGTCGCGAACGATGTGTACTCGGGAAGGAGAAGCCTGGAGGCTTTGACGAGGGTGAATATAGTGCTGTCGCGTGCGCACGTGGCCGGACTAAACCTAACGTATTCTGCCGAAGTGATTCCGGCTGGAACCTCCATCATGGCCCAGCTATGCTCCCGTTTCGAGGCGCTGCGGTCACGGATAGGCACGCAAGAGCTACAGTATGGCCAGCAACATCACATTGAGTGTGGCCATCCACTTGTCCGTCCCAAAGAATTCGACATGCGGTACAATGACGCCTTCCGGAACCAGAAGACCCTGTAACGTCATCGATGAACATGGCAATGACGATGTGCCACACTTGCGTCCTCACTAATTGCGGGCAATCGCACCTTTGGGTCCGCCTTCGTAGCTGCAGTATATCAAAATGTTTGCATCTCCAGCTTCTCGATCTTTGCGCACTGCTTCGTCGGCACGACTATCACAAGTCAGTCGGCATATCCTGCCGCAATCACAACAGCACAGAACGGTGCACAGCGGAACAACCTTTAAGCTCAATACGGGAGCTCAGATACCAGCCATTGGTTTTGGTACTTGGCAGGACAAAGATGCCCAAGAACCGTATGTTTCGTCGTCCACTAGCTTCGCTTTTCTAATATCAGTCCAGTGCCGTAACCATCGCACTCAAAGCCGGCTACCGCCACATCGACACCGCACGCATCTACGGCACCGAAGCCGCCGTCGGCAATGCCATCAAGAAGTCCGGCGTCCCTCGCGAGCAGCTCTTCATCACCACCAAGCTCTGGAACAACTCGCACCATCCAGATGATGTCGAGAAGGCTCTCGATGCCTCTTTGAAGGACCTCGGCACCGACTACCTCGATCTATACCTCATGCATTGGCCTTCGCCCTTCGCCCGAAGCGACGAGATGTTTCCCAAGGACAGCAACGGCAAAACCAAGACGGGTGAGACAGACTATGTGGATACATACAAGGCGATGGAGAAGTGCTTGGAGAGTGGTAAGACAAGGGCTATTGGTGTCTCGAATTTCAGCAAGGCGGAGCTCGAGCGCTTGATCAAGGAGACTTCTGTTGTGCCTGCGGTTCACCAGATCGAGCTACATCCGTATCTCCAACAGCCTTCGTTTACCGAGTTCCACAAGCAAAAGGGCATCCACGTAACGCAGTACTCACCGTTCGGCAACCAGAACGAAATCTACGACTCAGGCAAGGGCATGGGCAAATTGATGGACGATCCCATCCTCGTTGAGATTGGCAAGAAGCACAATAAGACAGGCGCGCAAGTTGCGTTGGCGTGGGGCATCGCAAAGGGTCACTCAGTGATTCCCAAGTCGAAGACTGAAAGCCGCATAAAATCGAATCCCGAGGGCGACTTCCAGCTTCCCGCAGAGGATGTCGAGAAGATCACGAGCATCGATAAGAAGTTGCGGTTCAATGATCCGTCCAAGTCATTCGGCTGGAACTTCTACGCAGATCTGGACGGGAAGAAGAAGTAGACCACGCAAGGAAAGCAGATAACGCTAGCGTAGACGAGCTTCATATCGCTCATCTCGCGACACGACATGGCAACTACATTTGTTGCAAGGCTTAGTAGGCTTTAACTACGGCTCTGCATCACGGGTCACGACAGCTTCTTGGTTAATCTTGTCTGCATCGACATACTTCGTCCCGAGCTCATGCGCATCTCTAAAACTAGCTAGTCTTCAATATGTTTGTCGTCGTGAAAAGTCGCAATTCATGTCAAAATCTTCGCGCAATCCGAACTGGATAGTTGCACGGTCCAATCTCTAGCGTGCTTCCGCATGCACGCACCTGGGCTAGACCTGGTCTCTTCCGCGTTCATACACGAGCCTTCGATGTCAACGAGATAACTGGGAACCGACGGGCTTCATGCTCCTGCATTTTACACGCCGCATGCAGTAAATCACCATCAAGCTGCGTATGGAAGTCTCGATGCGCAATGCCAGGACCACCCCAGTACCGCGGCCACGCAACCGTTCGTTACACCTGCATACATCTACATGTACTTTAGGCCCTGCGGCTCTACGTCGGCGATGACATGCAGCATACAATTTTAACATCGTATCATGAGTGCTTTGGTTCCGAGACTGTTGAATGCTGCTGCATCGGACCTCATTTCTCCGTGAACGAGCGTGCAGGCTACCACGAGCCGCTTTCATCTCCAGCAGCGGGACAGTCGCTAGGCTTCGAAGCCCAAATCAACAAGGATACAGAAAACATGCATCGCTACATCCCAGACCCTGCCTGTCTCCGCGGGGTCTACGATGAGCTCGGATGAAGAGTCTGGAACGTTTTGGTCACGCTGAAGCGGCTTGTGTGGACACCGCATCACCACTGCAGAAGCGTACACTGGAGGCTCAGGGGGTTCGGTGCTCTTTGACAACGTTCCAAGTTCGTTGCTCATGCTTCTGTACCCTAGGTACCTTATTGGTCGCCAGAGTTGACCACAGGACCACAGGACCAGTAGGTGATTTTGCAAGCGCTTGACGAGCCAATGCTAGTTTCCTCTAACATTCACAGCGCGTTGAGAGACTCTACCAACGTGACACGTCAAAAGTCTCTGCCCTGACTGTAGGTGGAGCTTGTGAACAACGTGTAGGGCGATATTCAATGGAACAGGCACTTTACAACACCAGCAAACTTGTAAAGTATTGTGTCAAGTCGACTTTAGGCACAAGTTATACTACTCAGGTCTTTCAAAGTCTCTCGGATTTTGTCAAAGGATCGATCCTTTCGAGTGTTGAGGTCGTCGGTCTGAACTTTGCCAGAATTCCAGCCTGAAGGTTTCGTTTCCTCAATGGATGCAGATCGACGCTTGGGGTAGCACAAGGCCAGACTGTCGGAAACACACACAGCTGATTGAGCCCTCTTACAATGCTGGCATCCTCCTAGGTGTTCAGCCGGGTCAGACGCAGTGAGCATCCTTCCAGAGCGCCGAGAACCCAACGCCCACAACATCGGAATTGGACAAGATACACTCAGTGAATTCATTGACTGCCAGATACAGAACAGAAGCAGATATAGGAGCACTGGACAACGACATCGCCGATTAGGTGATGCCCTGCACGACTGATGCTATCTGGGGACCTAAAAGCCTACGGCCATGGAACAATGCGACAATTTGCTGGAACATCATCACACTCAGTACAGATGATATGGAGCGCACTTGTAAACCATGCGGTGCGTCTGGACCAAGCGCCTCGACTCAGAAGGATCCGCCACTCACTCGGGTCAGGTTTGAGGATCGGGCTTGTTTGCCAATGGCATCATTATGAAATTTTCGCCTCAGGCAGGCACGGATGTAGCGGGAGTGTCATTGCATCGGCGCGTCATCCGTCTACTTTATCCGGTCAACGACCTGCGTAAGCCCCGAGAATAGAGCACTCAGCCAGAAACCTTCTCAGCGGCATCTGCCGACCTCGCTCACCCATGTCTCACACGCCGGGTGATGCGGTCATCCGTGTGGCTTTTCTTCTGGAAGCTCGCTAGAATGTTGATGGAAGTACACATCGGCGACGCAGAGCGCGTGCAGGTGTACGAGAGTACGTGCACTCGCGGTAGCGCACAAGTTGAGCGCAATATGTCGTGTTACGATGTGCGTTGAGGTGGGCTGGATGACTGAGCGAGCAATGGCCATAGAAATGCAGAGAGGATCGTGCATTACCAAAACGAGAAAGGAGCAGGAACACTTCAACGGTCCGATGGAGATAGACGATGACTGTGAACCTCCTCAGCCCTTGGCAGAACGCAACTTCCAAAGGCATATCGGACGTTCCGATATGATTAGCACCTGGAGCGTCGCACCCATCTCATCCTCAGCCTCATAATGACGGCTCTGGATAGACACACGAAGAATCCGTCAGCTAGCTTTGGAGCCAATCGAGCCTCTAGTTGAGATCTCGTTACACGAGTGTGGAAGCGTCCTTGTGCTGGTACGATTAGCGCATAAGCCGACTATCAGCCATCAGCACGGTAGCTGGTTCAGCCGATAGCGTGAGTCTTCTCAACTTTAATCAGATTGTCAATGAGGCCTGCATCAAGGACCGGTCAGTGGCATACTGGGGAAGTGTGTCGACGTTGAGCCACCATGAGATGGTATTTTGATCCGAGGTCCTGCGGTTTATCTTTGGAATCGATTACCAACACCGCGTTTCTCGTGTCGTACAGTCCTGCGGTTCGTACCAAGGAGGCAGTTCAACGATCGCCAGCAAAATGCAGGTCGCACAAGGCTGCAACACGAGCAAAAATACGTCCCAATGCGAATTTAAAGGACCAGCCCGGTGCGGGAGTTGCGCATTGGGGAACCAACCCGGAAGTTGTGAAGCCTTTTTAGGGTAGCCCTGTGCACAGCGTGCGATACTTAGTCCTATTTGGAACTAGGGCAAGGTCGATCACACGTGTGTTGAAGCCACGGGACCTATGACCGTCGGATTTTCATGCACATTTCTGTTAATTCTTCCAGCAACCCCCGGACAGCATCCCCGACACCTCCTCGCAGCGAGAAGCAAAGGACACTATCGCGAGTACGAAATATGTCAGTGGAGATCGTCATCCTCCGGCCTCGATGCAGCTAGTACTGCGATTAGTGGTCTTTGTTCGGTTCATCTAATGGAGCATGTCCACATACCTGTGCAACACGCATTCGACGCATCAGCCTGCAAGGTGCCGCTGTTTCATAACTGGGTTCGCCCGTTGGACCGGATTCTGTGGCATGGTAGTGCGCGGTAGCCACATGGCGCAAAATGCGGTGGATTCTGTCCTACGCCGCCTGGTCTGTGGCCTTATCGCTGAATTCTTCTTTTCGAGAAGCAGTCTAATTCTGAAACGCTGTCATGTGTCCACAGGGTCCAAAAGTGCAAGTCAGAATGCATGCGCGAGGCTCGGAGCTTGCCAGGGTACGACTTGGAGCCTAGGTGCGTGCTTCCAAGACAATAGCCTACATGCGAAGAGGCGGAGTCAGCAGCTGGGCAGCACGGTGCTTCCAAGACAATGTCGTGCCGACTTGCCTTGACGGAAATAACCACTCATTACTCACTTGCGCCTCGCTCGCTCCTAATGGTATCCTGCCGGATCTGCCCAGCCTGACCACCCTCAAGCAAAAGGAATATCTCACTCACCAGATCAAGGCTGCCGCAGCGCGTAGGATTACGTCCTAGGAACGTGCTGCTGGTAATCATTGGATCCCTCCCGTCGCGCGTACGTCTGCATCTGCACCTCAATCTATGCTGGCCTATCAGTATTAGAAACGTGCGCCTCGTCTAGCCAGATACGGGATGAACGTGCACAGCCCGGCCCACCATTTTTGGTGGAGCTTCCCGTTTGGGCGTCCGGCTAGCAAAGCTTGGTGCTGGCATCCCAGTCTAGCGCGGTGGGGTGCCGTGCCGTTGCGGTGATGATGAGATGACTGTGCGGGGGTCCAAGCAAGATGGGGTGAGCAGGATATCGGCAGCGACGGTCAAATTGTGGAGTCGGGTGTCTGAGGCGAGCGCAAGGGTATACGGGGTACCCTCGCGCCTGGGTGACAAACATGGACGCGAGTGCGAAGCTCTCATGTGACGAGATCTGCTGTTGCTGTTGGTTTTTGATGGAACGAACAGGTCGTCTATGCTTCGCGAGCGCCAATCCTGCAGATCTCCAGGCAATATCCGTTGTCCATGCTCGTCATGTCTCCTCAGTCACTTCGCACACCTCCCACATCTACCGTGGATTATTGTCTTGAATCCCCCGTAAGAAGCGCCCTCTGACTGCTGCACAGTAGTGGCTCTGCTCCCCTCAGCACTTATCTGAGCATGTCTCAGCCTTCCGCCAATCTGCAGCCACCCACGGCCCCATCAAACGTCTCCCAGCGCAACGCCACGCCATCGATCTCCACCCCTCCTGCCCGTCTGTTCCTGGCGTAGTGTTGGTATCCGTCGATCCGTTCCCCTTCTGCAGGATTCATGGCTTGAACGCCTCCCGCGCATCGAATGCTTGTCTTTTTGTTCTCCAAAGCGGGTGCGCTACATATCAGCGGCATGAGCACCATGACGAATGACGGCAGGAGATGACGGCACACGTAGTTGGCCGGCGCTGGTATCGCGCTGATGCTCAGAACCCGTGATATTTGCGCGCTCGCGAAGTGCTGTTGTTCTCGCTCGCAGCCCAGCAGCTTGGCTGATGCGACGGCGCGCACGAACATTTCACAGCGCGGCGCGTGCGTACACATGACTCCCATTCACCATCTTACCAGCAGTAGCGATGGGATGCCAATTCCTAAAGAAATCGCCCAGTGCCAATCACCGCGTGCCAGCGCCGTCAATCGACATAATCGGCACCCAATCCGCCCTCGCGGCGTGGTGAAAATGCAGTCCATCATTTGCCCCAAAATACTAGGCGCTTATGGTCTTGATAGTTGCCAAACCTCGTCAATCAGATCGCGAGTCTGCCTCATGCTAAGCCGTGACCAAGCTGCCGGGTAAAATGTGCTGCATCGAGTGGGTGGTTAATAGTGCTGATCCTGGTATTTGGGGGCCTTTATCCTGCCTGACAAATGGGCCGCCATCGGTAGTTTTGGGGTGCGTTTGCTGGTCGGCGAAGCAAATTGAAACGGCTGTCTGGGGCTGTCGCTGGGACGAAGGATTTTGTACCACGTCGTTGAGATTGCCGTCACTTGTGCAGACGGGGGAACATGCTGGGAGGATTGCGTGGCCTGCTGTTGGTTCGAGATGCCATGACGACAACGGAGTCAATTCATACTTCGTATCTTTGAGGCCTTACCCGAGGCAAGGGAAATAGATGTGATCGTGGCTGAATCAGTGCCGAATGGAGGGATCAAAGCGAGAAGAGGATGACTTGTGGAACGTAGCATTCCATTTGTTGACCTTTGTGTTGCAAGCGCACCTATCGTGCCGCGTTGCCTAGAGATGACATGGTCTGCTTGACCTTGTTCATTATCCCTGCATAGCCTGTATAGCCATGGACCCATCACCAGCTCCCAAAAATATGTACAAGCGCAAAGCGTTGGTGGGACAAGGCAGACTAGAGGCAGGAACGAAGCGAGATGAAACAATAAACATGATTATACCAGATAGAATTTTCTGGTTGCGGTGCGCCCTCCGGCGAGTCTTCGCGGATGTGTGCATAATGTAGAAATCTAGTGTGAGTGATAATAAGATTCACTCTGTCGGACTCGTACCGAAGAACCTTTGAACTGTGTGCAAGAAGGGAAGAAGCGACGGCGCTGAAACGCAAAAAGGCTATTCACAATGTGTTGAAGCGGACGCGGTTCTGCGAGCGGGAAGCCACTTGACGCTTGACATCTTCGGGTGCAGTGCGCATGGTGACCTTGAAAGTGTCCCTTACGCGAGTACGGAGCAGCTGTTCCAAGGCATTGTAAACACCGCCTTCGATGCCAGTCTCGGCAGGGTTTGCAGTCTTGCAGTAGCGCTCGGAAAACTTGTCGATGAGTTTCTCGACCTTGCGGAGCTCTCCAAGAACTAGCTGCGTGCGGAAGGTGTCTTCGTCCTCTACTTCGAGTCTGAAGTCACCGAGTGAGATCGGTGTATGAGTGAAGGCTTCCATTGGAGTGTTGATTGAACCCTCCTCTTGGTCAGTTACTCCTGCGATAGCTTGGTACCACGAGAGAATCTTCGTGATGGTGAAAGCGATCGTTGTCGAGAAGTGCGGGTTCGCTGAACAAGGACAGCCGAGGAGAACATAAAGCTTGTCGACGGCGGATTTGTTGGTGGAAAGCACGGCGTCCAGTGTTGGTAGGCCATCTTGAGCTCCGTTGAAATCGTTTGCACATGGCTGAGACGAAGGTGGCGCGTAGAGGCTATTCAATGTCTGGAAGGCAAATTGTGTGCAGTCGTGGTTCGGAAGGGTAGCGGAGACAGGAGGCGTTGGCAACGGCGCTGAAATCATTGGAGGAGGAGAAGTGACCATCTTGTCCTGGTTAAACATCGGGTCTGGCATTGAAAAGAACGGTTGATTAACAAGTGGTGGCGAGCTGAGTGTGTCCATAGATGAGAACATCTCAGGCTGACTTTGCAGGCTCGTCGACCGAACATGGCCGGTGAATCGTGGTGTAGTTGTGGGTAACTGGGGAATTGGGGTGAACATGTCTGCTGGGCTGCCAAACATCATCTGATCCTCATTCGACCAGCCACTGACAAGTGATCCAGCTTCAGAGTATGATGCTGGTGATTGGCTACCATCGAAACCAGCAGCCATGAAGGCATCCTGATAATGAAATTCTGGAGTGGCAGGCCCGAAGAAGAAAGGATCAGTCGGCTCTGGAGAGCTCTCAGCGGTGTAAGTACTGGTTCGTGGGATCATATTTGGTTTGGGTGCCATCGGTCCACAAGAGCTGGCAGGTGAAACATCTCGCATTATGGTCCCATCAGGGTTTCTGTTCTTCCGTGGCTTGCCCAATCTGTTTGGGAGTGAGCTACGCGAAGCTATAAGATTTTCGGTATCAAGCATACCGCATAGATGGTGAGTAGTTACAGCAGATGCCCATGTTCCCACATCGGTGGCAAGTAGGCCTTACTTTGTCGCACTTGACCTGTGCGATAGTGAGCATGTGTGAAGCATAGAGTAAGTGCTACCATACCTTAGCACGAGAACAGGCGTCGCAAGAGGCTCGCATCTTTCGAGCTTTCTGCTCTCCATTGGGACCAGTGGTCATGATAGTAGTCTCTGGAAAACATTGCATGTTGTCGACCGGCGGCGATGGTGACTGTTGAGGGGCAAACGTCTGGGGTACGGCTTGAAACATTGTGTTTCGTCTTGTGAAGATCTCAGGACAGAGGCTCGGTGTAGTATGAAGAAGAGTACGTTATATAGGGTAGTGAATGGGGAACCAACAGCCACGAGCTGAACTAGGATGGAAGAGGTAAGGATCGTGCCGAAGGATTCAGCGTGCAGGTGCAGGCTGCATTCGCCGGTGCAGGTGGGTGTGCAGGTGGGTGGCAGGGTGGGCGTTTAGCTGACGCTCGAGGATACTAGGACCAGGATTGTTGCATCGAAAGCGGGCGGGCTTGGTTAGGGCTGGGGCTGAAGGCTTACAGCAGTCACATCCCCCATCTAGACTAGCGTAGTTTTGGGAATGCTGCAGGTCGAGGTGAGCGCATTCTCTCCCACCACAGCTAAGTTCGACCATTTCCGGAACACTAGAGAGTCTGGCATTGTCGACACCATCTGAAGATGCGTTCGATATGACTATTAGCCTCGTCGTAGATCTCCCCGTGACGAGCGAGCGGTAACCGGTCAGGCTTGAGTACACGCCAGGCAGTGGACCGTACTGGTGGGACATGATGGGGCTCAGTGAGCTCAAGAGAGGCTGCGCACGACAGAGAATAGCCGGGTGCGTTGAATAGATTACCTCCACGAGGGTTGAAGGGTGTACCCGACGTACTGGGACTCTGCTTCGGTGGTCAAGCAGCGGCAGTCATTCGTGACGACGACAGGCCCCTCAGTCCGTCAGCCCTTGCTGCTTCTGCAAACCATGTTCATTTGCACGCATTCCAGTGTGCTCCAATAGCTGGGCTGGCTATCTAGCGCTGACTTACCAGGTACAGCTTCGAGTACCACCAAAATAAACGGCGCTTGCCAAGTGACCTTTGGGGGGAGATCAACATGCCTGAGGCTGCGACTCTTGACATCATAGTGGCGACCGTGCTGATAATGGTGTCAAGGCTACTCCATGGCATGTGAGAACAGCTTTGTTGCTCAGGAATCCGTGCTACGTGGGACAGCTCTCTCACCGTCAAAGGGTCAGCGAACGACGAACGAGTCCTCCATGACATTGCGGTGAGAGTCTCTCAGACATTCTGTGGATGTCTTTGACAAGTTTCACGATAGTCGTACAGTCTGTAAGCTCAATGACTTCTCAGCAACTTCCGACCTCCCTTCCGCTGGCGCTGCTGCGGTCCCATGAAGTGCAGCACCGAGAACCGAGTCCTCTTGTTTCACCAGCAAGTCCGAACTGCCCACTATTGGAGGCCTTAGAGTGCTAGATCTTGAATCTCTGCTGTAGTCCTCGAGCCTTGCGAGAAATAGACTTCTGAGCCTCAAGCGGTGGTAGCACTGGTGCTCAGCCTCGCTCTTTTGAGGGGCATGAGGCTGAAGGACCCACAAATGGCGAGGCTGTCTAGGAGCTCGCCAGTACCGCACAGAAATTCGAATCTTTCTGTCGCAAGACGATTCTTTGGGGGTAATTTGGCCTTGCGAATGATTCTGCAAGTCGGTGTTGGTGACGACCTCGAGTAGGCGCTCGCAAGGCGGAAGCTGTTCTCATTCGAGAGCGGCGCGGGCTACGGCCGTCACTCTCCCGCTCGCACGGGCATTCAAAGTGCCCCTGTGTAAAGCTTGGCCTCCTGCACAAGATCATTGGTTCCTTCCTTTCAAACTTGCAAAGCTCCCAGATCGTTCCTCTGCGCCATCATGTTAATCCTACGAAGATCATGGTAGGAAAGCGCCGAACCATTACAATAGGACGTTGCGATATGCAAACGATCGAGATCCCTTGTTCTGAAAGCATTGGTTGTTGCCGTGCCAAACGAGAGGTCACTCGAACACAAATTCGCGCTCATTTCAGATCCTGGGCGTTAGGCGTTCCTCGAAGCATGCCGCAGTACATCCTAGTTGTGTCTAATCTTGAAACACCGAGCCTCGCCGTTCATGGCATGGGTTTCATCAACGATAGTGCTCTTGTATCGCCGTTCACAAGCATGAGGCCCATACGTGCCGCCTCAGTCACGCCGTGGAAATGTGTAGACACGCGCTGCACTCATGCGTCCTCCCTGCTTTGCCAGGATTGAAACTTAGAGAAGAGGGGAACATACCGCGCCCTTAGCCATGGATCCGCGGTGCTACTAGTGGACTTGAGTACCGAGTTGAGTTACTAACGGCGCCAGAATTTGTGGCGACGGCTGGGCAGCAGAAGATGTATGTACATGTAGCTGCACACTTCAGGCCCAAAATGTACGTGATGAACATGAGAACCGTAACTGCAAATGTATGTGTTTCTTCGTGTCCAATTTTGAGAGAGGTTGGATGCGCATCGTCACTACCGGCAAGCACTGTCGCCGAACACAAACTAGATGAGTTGGAGAGGAATTCCGTTTAACCACGCCATCCGCAGTGGTGAGTACAGGGATCGATGGCGTGGGCCCCATGAACCAACGTGCGAAATCCGCAGGGAATACTGGACGAAGTTGCCCAGCAGCGACCAGTATGTGCACACTGATCATCACCGTAGATAACGAAGAAGGAACTTGCGCTTTGATCAGCGGGTCGCGCGCTGTTGAATCTCTTCCCACACCCACATTGACGGGAATAACGGAGAAGGATTCAACGGCTGGCGACGAGATGAAAGTCCGTCTTTTGCCTCTGCTCTGCAGTCCAAAGGAAGGAACAAACGAGGTTCGCAGGACAATTCTCCATGAGGTGTCAGAGTCCCTCGCGTGTCCAGGAAGGCCAGTGACTTCTCAGAGACATTCTGTATGCCTGGAGCAAGTATGTCACGACCTGCTCGCCTACGACCCGGCAATGGAAAGCGACTGCAAAGGGCTACCAAGTCCTCTTTACCCCACCAGCGCAATCATGCTGGGCATCACCCTAACCCTCTCATTCGAGTGTGCTTTTCCCGCGATGTGCCGCCTGTATCGTGGAGCAAGTTGGCAGAGCCGAAGCGCGAGGTCATGTTGTTTACGAGGGGCCCAATGAGGGCTCTCTTTTGGTGCATGCTCTTCCGTTGCGTGGGAGGTCTCAGTCGTGACATTCGAGAGCGGCAGCGATTGCCCCTCCGCCAACGGATCCAGCGTGCCGCGTGCGTGGCGAAAGCGCACAGGCCGTGATGTTCAAACTCCAGCGGGATAACCCACATCGTCCGTGGCGCGTTGCAACCTGCGACAACATCCAAGACGACACCCCACAATGCGGGCGACCAGCAACCATGAGCTGAGAGTCAACCGCTCAACCGTGTTGTAGTATTCACGGCAGGTGATTCGATGCCCTCAGTCCCTGCTGGCGTTGACGATCGGTTCGTGTTTTCGGAGACCGAAGACACGCGCACGCTACTTCGGAGGCACATGCCGGTGGACTGTCGATTACCCTATCACGGGTAAGTAGTCAGCAACGGTCTATCGACTCTTCTCTAATGCCATGAAACTCAAATTGCCTTTGTGTTGGGTTGCATAGAATCACTGCACGATAGCAGCTTGGATGTGTGCATGCTGATGCCTCAACAGCGTGCTTCGACTGGCCCAAGCGCTTGTGTTGGAGGGGATTGCTTCGCATCTCGAAGAAGAGCCAAGCAGGGTACGACATCATCACCTTCCGAAGTGTGCCCGTGGGAACCGGCGGCATGTCGGCCATGCGCATGCTCTGTAGTGTCCTGGTCGAAGCAGCCTGTGCCGTCGAGTGTCCGTGTTCAACCCGAGGAGCTCTGAATGAGACGTGGTCTCTGAGCCATCAGTAATCACTGACATAATGGTGGATACGAGACAGTGTTGACTTTGCTCTCATGATTTAGACGTTGAGCTGCTTAGGACCACAGTGCAAGGCCGCCAGTGTTGGACAATGCAGCCCTAACCGGTGTGTGGGACCCAGGCACCGGGCAGGAACCGTTACGAAGTGGGAGGCTGAAACATCCGATCGAAGAACTCCCAGGTAAGTGCTGACATTGCTCTTGCCATAAATCTTTACGCAGTACATCCTCGTCTATCTTCGCTCACCGATAAGTGAAGATCATGTCGATCGGCCATCTCATGCATCTTGAGGAGGTCAAGGGTTACTGAGTTGGTTCGGCGACAGCGCATCGGCTGACAAGGTCTTTGACAGATGCAAGAGGTCGAGATGCTATGGCTGAAACGTTGAGCAACTTTCGTACTTGACATTTATTTCCTAATGAGTTGTGCACTAAAAGCTGCGGTTAGCAAACGTCGATAGCCATGGTACCGGGGACCGAAATATTCAACGACGTCGAATCAATGTATGCTCTGTCCAACCAAAGAGTGTATATACATGCTCAACAAGGTGATGACTTGAAAGAGCTAGGGTCGTCAATAGCCATGGTTGTGTAGTGTTATGCTAAGGACCGTTGAGGAGTAAGTGATTGCGAACATGAGACCGAAAAAACCTCGAAGTGAGCAATGCAGCAAGGGCGGGGGCTGTCGGCTCATATATTCTATCTCCGGACGAATTCACGTGTGGAACCGGCGGAGATCCCTCATCTATCCTGCGCGGAGCCTTCCTTGCATTACGCATCGTGATCTCGATTTTAGGTCCCACAACTTCGGTATGTCTGGCTGATCTTCATTGATGCGCCGGTCTTCCTTCATGGATGTGGCTTTGATGTAGTGTAAGAGCGAAACACGTCTCTCATAAGTTGGAAGTGATCAAGTCCCAACGGGTCTGACCTACACTCGGAAGGCTCGGGTGGCCCAATAGAGCCACTGGTGAGGTGGGCACACAGGGTATATCACAGTGGAGATCAACAAGGATGAGCACGTCTCCAAGATGCCGAAGCGTAGCTTCTCCGGTCGACAGGCCCTTCACGATTGAATGCCGATCAGCTGACTGCCATCGTCAGAGTTCAAAAGCTATGCTATATCGACCAAAGCAACCAACGAAATGTCCGAAGAGCTTCAGTGACAGGCCTGCGCATACACATATGTGCAATGAGAAGGACTCTAATCAGAAACATGCAGGAATTCGAGACATCATTCTCACGGTCATGCTCATGAACAGAACGGGGTGGTGCGACTTGCTTACCCAGTCATGCATGACGCAGCTAAGACCGCGAACCTGTTGTTGATGAGATCGTCAAGATGTCTCCAAGCGTGATCTTAGGGTCACTAGAGACGTCCGCTTCCAAGAAGTCTCTGGCGATTTGTTCCTGGCATGAAGTCAGATCGCGCTACGGTTATTGTTTTATTCGAACTCACTGCTTCCTCCAGCTCTGTAGCTTCGTCCTCAGGCATCTGACAGCATGCAGCGACTAGATCTTCTCCGCGCATACTGAGCAATATCAGGTCTTCTGCACGCTGGACAACTTCATGCGGAACTCCGTTGATGGCGGCACAGCTGTACAGTATTAGCACTGGCTGATTGGAACGAAAGTTGGACTCCACCATGTGCCAAAGCTGGATGTACTACGCCCTTTACAGAAACTTGATACGGTCAGTATAGTCCGGTGCCGACCGAGTCATGGCACGTACTTGTAGAGGTACGTAATCTGGTCGTTCACTTCCGAAGCATTCGTGTCAACGCGAACTTCCATGTGACCAAAGGCTAAGCCAGGCTTTTCCATGAGAAAGTTCATCTCGAATAGTTCTGTCATTCGTCAGCGGTAATCACCGCATGGAGCAAGTTATGCGCCTACCATGGAAATGAGTGGCACCAATAACCTTAGGTCTCTCCGAACCCAACCCTAGAAGGTGATCCATCACTGCGCAAGCCAACCCCGCTCCGTCGCTGGCCTCCGTACCCTTCCCAAACTCATCAATGATGAGCAGGCTTCTTCGCGTGGCAAGACTCAACGCAAGTGATATCTGTTGCAGGTCCAGCATGAATGCGCTCTGCACTCGAGACACAGTCTCGCGGGTCGTAACTCTGGAAAGAATCTTGTCCGTCAGTCCGATCTGGGCACTCTGTGCCGGAACAAAGCTTCCAATGTGTGCCATGAAGACGATCAAGGCCACTTGTTTCAGGTACACGCTCTTGCCGGAGTAATTCGGACCAGTCAAGACAAGCATACTGGGAGCATCTGAGTTCACTCCGGTGTGCTGGGATGGCGAGCTGGCTCGCGCATAGGCTTGGGACGATGCAACATCACCAGTCCCACCCATGAGGAGAGTGTCATTCGGAACAAAAGAAGACACTGTAAGCTCCTGAAGGATGTGACGACCCCCTTTGATGCGAAGAATGTTGTCAAGTGTTACTTGAGGACGGCAGAGATTGTAAATCTTCGCGCCCTGTGCTAGCGCCAGGAGACTGTCCAGCTCGCCGCAGATGTCCGAACAAGCCGTCAGTAGCGCTTCGTACTGTAGGACATACTGAGCCAGCTCATGGCTAATCTCAATCTCATGATCAGAGATGATGCCGTACACATCGCCAAAATGATCGTCCATCTCGCGCATCTCACTAGTTTTGAAGTAGACTTGTACTTCAGTGGTGAACATTTGTTCCCAGGGATTGTCGAAATTGCCGGAGTAAACTGCATCCCCGGTTTCAGGATCAATCGGAACAGTGACAAGGAAACCGATCTGTGGGAAGTAGATAACGTTGAGTGACGCTCGCAAGTCCGAAGGCATCTTCTCCGACAGCTTTGCAGCAACCTGGTTGAGCAAGGAATCTAGGCCGTCAAGTGTTCTCTTCAGTCGGTCTAATTCCTCGTCCACACCCGGAAGGATCACAGTACGTTGCTCTTCTGCCGACTTTTCAAGATCCACAGTCTCACTGATCTTTCGCCCTACTTGAGCCAAGTGGAAACCCTCGAACTTTTCGAATATCTACGATAATCAGCAACTACTAATTGTTAATGGCAACACTCGTACCTTGTTTTTGATTGCAAGATGTTC
>TARA_R110002003_G_scaffold45_12_pt1 | contig 23281 bp, 30 predicted proteins | sample TARA_R110002003 | Tara Oceans TARA_R110002003 (sample SAMEA4396441) | marine metagenome | biome: Westerlies Biome; feature: [SRF] surface water layer (ENVO:00010504); material: water (ENVO:00002006), including particulate matter (ENVO:01000060) such as... | depth 5 m
AGAACAATATTCTTCGCTTTTAGATATTTGCCAATTTCGTGGGCGTACTTTCTCGGACAGTAAAGTTGAAGCGTCATGCTAATGAGGCCCGAAAATGGCGTGCCCGGGTGGCCTTCTCCAGCTTGCTTGCGCCGAGGATCGGTCCAGGCCATCCACAACAGACCATTGGCCTTTGCAGCGTCAATAAGAGGGCATAGACCATTCGCCGACTTGATGTCGACTTTGCCGAACTCCTTGCCAGTGGGATCAGTGACCATAATGCCAAGACTATTGCGATTGCCGCCAGAGCGGCGGAACGAGACTTTGATGCGGCCTTGCTGACCGCTGTTGCCGAGGTATTTCTTGGGGTCTGGAAACGGGACTGTGTGTGCCTGGATATATGTTTGCTTGACTTTGCCGATGCATATCGTCTCCATGCTGTTGTCTCCAACGACCTGGAACTCTTCGTCGTCACCTGGGTGTATATTAGTGTCGTTTGAACCGTCGTTAAATTTCTGGGCACTCACTCATCGTAAGATCAATTGCAGGACCTGCTTGGACTGGAGCTTGTCCGTTCGTCCTTTGAAGGTCCAAGGCGCTACTGCCACCGAAACTGGAGCCGTTGCTGGTCTTCTTGCGGTCTTCGTCGGTCTTGACTCGTTTGGCAGGCGATGCAGTTCGGTCTTGAACGTTGTGCAAGCGCTCCACAAGTGAGACTTGGCCGGCGAGATTGGGGTCAGTACGTCCTCGCTCAGCGTCGCTTCCAGCAGATGCAGGTCGCTTCGAGGTTGACGACTTAGGGTTGAGGAGTGCGCGTGGATCGAACTGTGGAAACTGCGGGACAGGCGCGCCATCGTTGTTGGTGTTGTTGTTGTTGTTGTTGGCGCGAGGAGTCGCGTCACCTGACCAATGCGTAGTTAGCTCCGCGTCGGTGAAAGCGGCCCCAGGCATGAAGTTGTGTTGCATGGCGTCATTGAAGTTTTGATGATCTATGTGAGCAGCCGGCGTCTCATACACGGCCAATGAAGAGTTGGACGATGCATCAGAGCTTGGGCGGTCTGCCATGTTCGCCTCCGGGAAGGAAGAAATCTCAATGAATGGAACAGGCGGCGAATCTTGTGGATAGTTCCGATCTTGGGCTAGGAGATGCAGTGTGGGAGAGAGTTTGAAGAGGAGAATGGGGATTAAATACCTCTTTTACGTGCCCCTCGCGGGTCAAGTAATAGCGCTGGGTTCATAGTAAATAGAGCAAACAGGAATGTCGCAGGTGAGAGGAGTCCGTCAGGCGTCACGTAAGCGTTGTAGTAATGCTGCTCCTGGGATCCTCCGACAACACCTCAACACACAGCGGCTCAGCGCATCTGGTGTTGGGCGCCAAGCCGTCGTACTTGTCGTCGCCCGCAGACTGCGCTGAAGCGAAGCGTGGTGTCTGGAGCCTCTCGTTTCACGGAGCAGGCGATAATCTAGAGTTAGTGTAGTTCGTTCCCGGGCGCAGGTTCTGCTCGTGTGCGCGACGGCGTGTTCAGCGAACTCAGCACGTATCGGGCGGCCGAGTAAGTGAAGGCAGACGTCGAATTTCGCGACGCAGCGGACCGTCTGCACCGAAGAACAACATGTGCGCTTTGTAGTGATGGATGGGATGGGTAGCAGCGCAGCGCGCGTTTGCTGTGACGGTGTTGTTGCCTTTCATTATCAGTGAGAAGTCATCGATTCGGTTGTGGCTAGTGGGGTCACGCGCTCCTTCCGTTTCAACGGCAAATGCTGGAGTATCCGAGGGACACCTGAAATCGCGCAAAGGGAGGCCCAGAGGGATCAGATGATCATCTTGTACGCCCGCACTTCAAATTGATGGCCATGGGGAACTTGTATTCTGTCAACGTTGTGTTTGTTGCTACGAAAGGGATGTGGCATTACACAGTCCTAAATCACGGTGCGCCGGTTATGCAACCCAACCGACATTGATGCAGATCGCTAATAACGCCGCATATGCATGTCCGTCCACTTAGATATACCTCCACACATCCTCGCATCGCACGCAAGTCAAACACTTATGTGGAAGAACCCTGACTTTCCAATCAACACCAGGTGAACACTGGATTCCGCCCCTTGACCATCTCCAACCTCTCAACAATGACCTTTTTCCTGTTGCCTTCCATATCCTCGTTGGCTGCATAGCCGAGATCTCCTTCGTCGTCAAATCCGTAATCATCGACTTCTCTTCTGTGTGTAAGTGAGAACCTGCGCTGCTTTCGAGGTTCTGGTGCGCTTTTCCTTGGCGCATCGTAGCTCATGCGTGATCGATGGGCTGGTCGGCCATTTGCACTGTCAGTCGTGTTTTGTGGGCTCCATTTAAGTCCATTCACAGTAGCTGGAGATGTGGGTCCGCCATTTTCCGGGCGCCGCACGTCCAGGGACGAGGAATCTCGCGACAGGTTAAATCTGTTCCCTTGAGCGGCTTCAAGTGGAGGGGAGTTGAGCAAGAGGTCATTCTGTGGCTTTTGCGGTGGTGTCGCAACAGCTGTGATATCCATCTCTTCCTGCTCTTCTTCTAGCCGCTGGGTTCGGCCTCGCTGCTGCTTCCGTCGCATTTCCGCAGACGGTGCGCGCAGGGGTACTGCAATGGGTATCTCAACGATATCGTCCCACACGCACACGCGTGCTCTTCGGGTCAACTCTAGCGGGCCATGATCTGGTGTCTTCAGTGTTTCTACGACGTTCCACGCCTGTCCTTTCATGACGGCGATTTGCTTCGCGTACATGCGCTCCTTGAAGTCTGCATCCTGGCTGAAGCATTTTCGGAGCGCTAGTTGGGTCTCACTCCACCATTGTTTCGAGGTGAGGAGGGGAAGGAAGTGACGGCGAGTGGCTTCGGAGAAGGGCTGACCGATGAGCGAGACGGGGAGGAAGAGCCAACCAAATGGGTAGCTTCGCCACTATGGTATGTCAGCCAGGCTCCAAATAAGGGAAGAAAGAGCCTTACAGCATCAGGGTGCTTCCAGGGCCACGATAAACTGTTGTCGATGGCTCCAATGGTCACTGTAGGCGTAGTGGCGTTTGACATGGGTGTGGCAGATCGGCTCGTTGCTGTCATCGGCTCTCGGCGCCCATACGGGTCCAGTCCCTCCATTGATTGTCGTGTATAGCTGCTGGGCTGAGCTGCGTTGGCAGCGTCGCCATTCATCTTTGGTGGGGCGGCTACAATGGTGGCTTCCTGTGTCTTCTGATCGATTCTGATCATCCAGTTGTCCAGTCCTCTGTCCGTATTCCTCATGATGTAGTCCAGGATAACCAGTCTCTCCAGCTGCTCTCGGAACGACTGCTGCAGGTCCTCCGTCCAGAAGCCTCTCCGCTGCCGCTGCTGATCAGCTGTGGTCGAAGAGTCCTCTTCGTCCTCATTGTCCGACTGTGGTCCGCTCGGTCTACAGTCTTCAGCCCACCTCCGCTTCTTCTTCCGCGGCGCGCTATCTGCTCTGAGGCCTCCATTGTGCTGATCTGGCCATGGATGCTCCTTGAGAAAGATGTTGGCATCCTTGAAGCCCTTGAGGAACACCTGGAAGCTGCCCAGCTTTTCTGGGAACGGCTTCTTCTTCCTGTAGTATGCTCGTCGATCCCAAAAGTCGTAGTGGAATGATTTCGAGGAGAGGCCCACGACGTCGGTGTAGGGTACGAGGTTGGTGCGCAGCTGGGTGTCGAGGACGTATGCGGCGGCTTCGGAAACGTAGCTCAGGTTGGGGATCAGGCAGGCGCGGCCGAAGAAGAAGGGAAAGAGGTTGCGGTGGATCCACTTGGTCCACTTGGGGTTCCGCGACGCGTAGGGCTCCTCGTCCTTGGGCTTGAAGACGCCCACCACCTTGCCCTGCGTGTTCCGCGCAAAGTAGCTGCCTGAGCTGCCCTGCGTAATCAGCTTCGGGTGCACGTCCATCTCAATGGCCGTCCTGACGCTCTCCACTGTGTCGTCGAACTGCAGCTTCGTCATGCGGTCCGAGGCGCCCTCAAAGTCGAACGTCAGCGTCTCCGCCGTCGCCGGTCGCACTCCGTCCGGTGCCTGGAAGACCGAGTGGTGTATCTCCAGCGGCTCATCATCGGGCGCGTCCAGTTGCTTCTTGATCTTGAACTTCTGCGCAATCTCGTCTGCCCAGCGCTCGAATCTCGCGTTGATGGCCTTGATGTCGACGCCCGAATTGCTCCGCGGCCGCCGTCCAGATGAGGCCCGTCGTAGATTGGGAGAGTTGGAGCCCGATCCGCCGGGCATGCGCATGTGCGAGCTCCGCTGGGGTTGTATGGGTGCATACTGAGCGTTGGACAGGGAGTTCTGGTGCAGGTCGTCGTCCGAGTCGCTGAAGTCTTCCTCTTCGGCCTGGGCTATTCGAGCATAGCCGGATGTGGGTGGTCGTTTGGCTTTCGGCATCGTATGGTGAAGCAGTGATGGCGGAGGGAGATGCAGTGCCCCGAACAGGAGCCTGGCATTATCACGAAATGACGATGCAGCTGTCGCATGGCTCCACCACATCCGTGCTAGTGGCCGGTGCGGCTTTAGCGCGGCTCCACGGCGATCATCGCAACAGGGGTCAGCTCGTCTTGCGCAAGGAGAACGAGGAACAGAGTGCATGCTGGGTATCAAGTCTACTATTTTAAACAAACGTCGCCTTCACAGTCCCAGCTAGAAGCTGTCATCTAGATCCACCTGCCGCCGAACAACACTCGGGCTGTCCTCGTCCATGCCCCCAGTGCTGTCGGTAATGTCCCCACCCGCGGTCATGAGCAGATCGTCGACGATGCGTCTGCTGGCCTCTCGTGCTATCAACAGGGTTAAACTGCGCCTGTAAAAGTGGACTTCACGGTGGCTTACCAGGTGTCTGCAGCAGCTTGCTCTGCGGGATGTGAAATTGTATCGTTTTCGGTGGGCTGAATCCCATCTCGTGCTCCTCCTCCTCGTCACTATCGTCAAAAACTGTGCCAGTCCTGTTCATGCTCATCGGGACCCTGCCCTTGGCCGGTGTTTGCACGCTCACACCGGGTGTGCGAGGTGTTTTGAGCGGGGAAAAGATGTCTGCGCGCAGCTGCGGTGCTGGCGAGGAAGGAGGCGACGAGTCTTCTGCCCACCTTGGAAGCTTTGCAGCAGCTCCGCGCGGGGTAGGACCACCCTTTTGCCCTGTTCTCGGTGTGAAGGCGCCTGTGGGCTTGTATTTTCTTGGGCTGATGATCGGAGTCGCCTGTACGCGGAATGTCTTGTCCAGGACGCGATGGAGCAGTGGGTCGTGGTTCACGTAGGGCTTCTTGCTCGTTGTGGGCTGTACAAAAGGCGAAGAATCAAAGTGGCCGGTCATGTCTGGCAGTGCCTGCGACTTGCCCGGTGTGACTGGCTCGAGCTTCGGCGTCTTGGAGCCCTCGATCTCTTGTCTGAGAGACTCGTAGGGACTCGATAGTCCGGCGAATTGCGGCTCGTCTGCTCCATGTCCGTTCCTGCCCTTTGCCTTGTTCGTCGACGGTGGTGCCCGCGGCGTGCTGTGTCCGAGTGAGGGCGAATCGAACGTGATGGTGCTCTCTGCGTCCTCCTGGGCGGAAGTGGGTCTGGGCGGGGTCGCCGTCTCTCCTGTCACGGTTTCATCCTCGCCCGTCTCGTCTTCGTACAGCTGCGACTGCTGCGTGTCTTCGTGCGCAAGCGACTCGTCCTGTTCCGGCGCCTCGTAGCCAGAGAGGGACACGTTTGCGCTGGCCTCGAAGAATTGCTTCCAGAACTTGGATCCCTCCCAGACAGCTTCTGAATGCTTCCCGTACTGCTCGACAATCGGCAGTATGCCTGTGGTCACGATTCGGTGCGCCCGGCTGAAGTTGTGGTCAATTTCTGCTCGCGTCAGTCGCGTGGAGGGGCACTCGAGGGTTTGTTTACCTTGCAGCGTCAGCGTGATGGACTGCTCCAGCTTCTCCAATTCTTCTGTGAGAGACAGATTGCGCTGGGGCGCTACACTTTGGCGTGACATTTGACCGGCTGCTGAATTGAGCCGTGCTTCGTTGGTGGTGCTACTCGCGACGCGCACCTGAGATGGACGACCCGCTGGACGACAGGAAGGCGCTAACCCAAAAGCGCATTCAGGGCAGAGACGTTCCCCGCCGCGACAACATCATCCGACCACCACCCCCCACACATCACGAATCTTGTTTCGACGGCTAATCCGCCTCACGACTCGCGCTCCTTCGGTCCGCGGGTATGGGACGCGGAACCGCACCGCATTCACGGCTTCTTCAGATGAGGCAATGCCTTTCACATGGATGTCATTCCCGGGCTGCATAAACCCGACGAAGCCTCGTGTTACTGAGTGGAACTACGAGAGGGGTTGCTGCATACTCCCCATGTCCGACGCCGTTATGGAGCCAGTAACGGGGCCTAACAAGCCAGACTCTGGGGTAAGGCGTCCCAGGCACATATGTATGCGGAATCGCCCCATGTTTGGTTCTTTGTTTTTGGCGTGACTTCTTTTCTACACAGTATCATTTCTCTTTCGTCTCAGTCCTCGCATACAGACATGTCTCTACGTCTACCAGCACAAACATTATGGCAAGTTTCGCCGAAGCTCGCAATCCTGCCACGCGCTGCGACACTGGCGCCCAGATGGACACGCAACCATGCGACTGAGCAACAAGGCAGGACAGCTATTGTAACAGGCTCATCGCGTGGAATGTGAGATCCAGCCATGCTTCCCTAGCCAGCTGAAGCTCAACTGACTTTCCCAAGCGGCAAGGCTATTGCACTCCGGCTGGCCAGTGACGGCTACGACGTCTGCATCAACGACATTGCAGCACACAAGTCTGGCTGTGACGAAGTGGTCAAGGAGATCCAGGGACTGGGTCGCAAAGCCTTCGCCTTCACAGCCGACGTTTCCAACCAACAAGAGGTGAAGGACTTGGTTCAAGCTTCCGTGTCGGAGCTTGGCCCACTGAACACCATGGTCGCCAACGCTGGAATCGCGCAAGTCAAGGCACTGCTAGACCTCACTGAGCAAGACTGGAAGCACATGTTTGATGTCAATGGTATATTCTCATGCACCCCCCAAGTTCAACGCACAGACTCATGATGCCCCAGTCAACGGCGTGTTCAATTGCTACTCGGCCGCCGCAAGACAGATGATCTCCCAAGGCTCCGGCGGCAAACTCCTCGGTGCCGCCTCTATTGTCGCATTCAAGCCCTTCCCCCTCCTCTCGCATTACAGTGCGTCGAAGTGGGCTGTGCGAGGCATGACACAAGCCTTTGCTATGGAGATGGCCGAGCACAAGATCACTGTGAACGCATATGCGCCCGGTATCGTAGGCACCGCCATGTGGGACTTGATTGATGAGAAGCTAGGCGCGAAGACTGGGGCGAAGAAGGGTGACACCATCAAGAAGTTCACTAACGACTTGATCGCCTTGGGCAGGACAAGTGTACCTGAGGACGTTGCTTCGACAGTGAGCTTCCTCTCGAGCAAGGATAGTGACTATATGAGTAAGTCTGCATGGATTCATTAGGATTGAGGCACACGCTGACACTGTGCCTTCTTCTTTAGCTGGACAGACTATCGTCATTGATGGTGGTATCATCTTCACTTGAGCAATCACGCGACCTCTCTCGATTCACAAGAGCATTTTCAGTTCACAGTTCGGTTGCTTTCTCTTCTACATCTTATGCGGTCAGTCGGCATGGCGCATATTAGTTTCGAAAACTTCGTCTATAAAATGACCAAGCTAGGTCCTCAAACATATACGTGGGATATTGATCATGAAGCGGCGCAACAGTACCAGACGTTTTACCTGTTACTGAGCTTGGCATGCCAATGGCAACACCTGAATCTCAGTGACTGGATGTCTTTAGCCTCATTCCTTTTCAACCTTGAACCATGCGGTCAATCTTCGCAACTCGAAGTGACATAACTAATCAATCGCTACCCTTTCGAAATTACACATCGTCGCAAATTTCAGAGTACGCGTCGTCACGCTTCGGTCGGTGCATATCCCTGCATATCTCTGCTTCTCATACGCCACTCTGCGGCCTCAAGAATATCAACGACAAGCAATATTAGCTCCCGCTCACCACCTCCATCACCCATTGCTGCCGTCCTCCCTTCCTCCCCAAATAGCCCCATCTTCCCAACGACCTCATACACCACCCGCCCCACTCCCCTTGCGGTCATCATCCGGCCCCTTCCGCTGTCCAGACGCCGTTCTATCCAAAATAGAATCGAACCTTGCCCTTGCCTCCTCATTCACCTCCTCTTCTCTCCCCTCGGAGTTTCTGCGCTGCGCCCTGTGTTCTCGCTCTGGCCGGCCTGTGAGTCGCGGAGGAAACGAGTTTCGAGCCCCGGGTGGTGCATTGAACATATGCTGTCGGAACCTCGGAGGGCCATTTCTTCGTGAGCCCGCTTGTTGAACGGTCGGTATAGGCGACGCTGGACGGCCAGGCTCGGATTCAGGCACAGGTGCTGCACTTGTTGGGCCTTCAAGCACGGATGGCTGGGGTTGCGTCGGATGGATTGGGGTAGGTTGATGGAGCTGGGGCGGTTCGGGCTGGGTTTGGTGGGGGCGTTCTGCGTATGAGGGTTCTGGGTTTACATCTCATGGTCAGCAAAACTGCTTCGAAACCTAGGGTTCATGACTTCTCACCTAACATGTTTATATTCATCGGACCTTCGAATCTAGGTTGCGGTACGACTCCAGTGCTGTCTGTTCTCACGCGCTGCAGTCTCTGGTTGAGATGATCTGCATTGACATCTGTTCCACTCGGATCATTGGAGAGCGCTGGTGAAGTATCTGGTACAGGAGGGACTTGTGCTGATGACGTCTGCATATCATCAGGCATCGAACTATTACGCGGCCTTGAAGATGTTTGCGTTCCATCGGAAGCAGCATCGCCAGCCGTGGCGCCGTTGTCGGTCGTCCCACGGACACCATTGCTAGGCCCAGAAACGGGAGTCGACCCTGATGCTGCGCTCGGGCAAGGGAGATCCATCGTTTCAGATCGACGAATAGGTAAAGGCTCACCAAGTTCGTCTTGACTTAGTCCAGGCGGGGGTGGTGGAGTATTCCTGTTAGCCATCATGACAGTGGTGCCGAAACGCTCTGGCATCGCCGTCCGCTCCAATTCCACAATCGTGTGGAGCGCTTCCAGGAGATCAGGTCTCAATTTACGTTGGACCTCGAGAGGGAAGTACCTCGAAGTCACCGCTGGCTTCGAGAGTATGTTACTCCTGTCGTGAGGGAGGTTCGAGATGTCCAGAAGTACCTCGCACCCCGCTTCGTCTAAGCGGTCAAGGAGATCCTCAGAAGGTTCTTCGCTCACATCATCTTCTTGTATGGTCTTGAGATTGCTTTTGAGGTGCAGTTTTCTCACCGTTTTGCCCGATAGACGCTTTCGCCTTCCGCGGGCCCGTGTCCTTGCAGCTTGTGCTTTACCGTAATTATGGCGATCAGGTAATATGACATCTACTGTTTCATCTGAAGGACTGTGAATCCAGCTCTCAGCGCTCTCTTTCACATTGCATCCGGAAAGTGGCTCAAGCTGTGCCTCAGGGTGGTTCTCTGTGATGGACGTCGGCGCCAGAACCTTTGTAAGGACGTCCGCCCACACCGCTCTGTTTGCTTCAATTCGTTTGTACTCATCTGAAAAGGTCAAAGGTGGTGACTCGGGTGATGGCGGCCGCGTGCTTCCGTTGGGCACATGATCATTTGATGCTGTCTGGTTCGTTGTTTGGGCAGTGAGTGCAGCGACCTGTGGAGCGAGTGACGTTGGGAGATCTTGACAGTAAAGATCGTCGACAGAGTGCTCCTCAGGCAGACTTTCGCTCTAAGAATGTTCCCTGTCAGAGTCTCTGCGCGTTTGAGTATCGCTGTCCGACCGCTCGTCTTCGGACTCAGAGCGTGAGAAGCCAGAATTGGGAACCATTCTGTGCTTGACGATGCTGAATTGGGTTTTGATGGTCGGCGTAAGAGGGATGAGTAAGGTTTGGAGCGGCTGAATGCAAGCGGAGTATTTCAACGCCGTGATAATATGGAGCGAGAGAAGATCTGTGTGGTCAGCTTGCGAAAACTGGGCTCGATATATCAGTGTGCAACTCACCGCAGCGACGGTACGAGATACTGACGATAAGCGATAGTACGGACTATCAGATGGAGATGGTATTGATCAAGTGGTCCGCAAGCGCGTCATGTTTGATGTTCCAAGCAGTGTCGTGCACCTTCTGCTCTTCCACCGCAGCTGCCCCACGTTCATGGAAGGCACGAGCTCGTTAATGATTTCTGGAGCAAGCACGTCCGGAATTGGAACACGGAATTACTACTGCTTTAGGGTCATTCAACACAACTTGCTCAAAGACCATGCTAGTACCTTGTGCGAACTGCAAAAGCATCTGATGCCATTCCGAAATTCAGTAAAACATGTGTGAGCGAGTCACACTCGCGGGCACAGCGCCATGCAGCGTCCTCTCACATCATCCATCCGATCGACGCCTCCATCCCACGTGGCCAGTGGGACCAATAACGCCTCTATCCTAACAGCGCATCGGTAGCACCTACATACATATCACTACTGCGCATGCATAACATGATCGCCGGCCTCACATCTGGGTTGACGGCTGCATGCTGACACTGTGGCTGCAGCGCCGCCAAGAACAGGGTGTTGCTTTTCCAACCACGATAAGCGAAAGATGCCGGACTGACCGAGGAGATCGGATATCGGAAGTGGGAGATGGGCTCGCGCCTGGTGGGACGAGTATGCATGTGGAGATTGTTACTATGATTGAGATTGATAGTTCGAGTCAGGTACCGGTAATTCTTGTCGCATACGCACTAGCATTGCACGTCAACAAATTCACATCATTATCTTCCCTTTACTCTGTCCAACAAGCTTGGTGTCACAATGTAACTCAACTTCACATCGTCGCTCCGGCCGCCACATCGCCAACATCCAGAATTGCACCCTCCTCTTCATTCTTCGGCTTGATGAGCTTGATGCTAACCTCAGGATCCTGACTATACACCCTGAGTCCCAACACACACACCGCGTTCCATGGCTTCGGTGTGCTGTCAGACTCGCCTCCGTTTGCTTTCGCAGGAGGTGGTGGCGGAACGTCACCATACACACTTTCAGGATGCCGACTGTACAATAGTCGGTAAGGGACAGGGCCGTCCATGACCGAAGAAGCTGCTGTTCGGATGCGATCGCCAGGGGCTGTGTCTTCCTCAGGTGTGTGCTGAGGTTCGCCGTCGTCGCTTGCATCTTGCTTCTCACTCTTGACTTTCCCCTCTACAGTAGGCTGGGTCTTCTTCGCGTCGGATGTGTCATGTGTCGTTTCGATCTTGACTGTCGGAACGTTGGTAGAAGAACGATCCGCGTCCTTCGCGTCATCAATCTGAGCGGTGGCTGTCTGCTGCTCTGAATCTACGGCGGCAGTTTTAGTTATTCTTTCCTTTGCTTCGCCATCCTTCTTCTCAGTCTTTGCCTCTTCTTTTGCCTTTTCTTTCTTCCAGGCCTCGTACTCAGCCCTCTCCTCTTTCTTCCACTCCTCAAAGGCTTCCTTCTCCTTTGCTTCCGCCTCCTCCTTCTTTTTCTTCTTTTCGGCCGCCTCCTTCTGCTTCTGTTCCTTTTTCTGCTTCTCCTCTTCCGTGAGCTCGCCAGCGCCTTTGGCATTGGCAATGTCGTAGTTCAGACCTATCTGCCGGAGCTTCTGTGGGTTGCGCTCAGCCACTTTCGTAACCACATCTTGCACCTCGGGAGCGTCAGCGTCACGAGAGGCTTCGATCTTTGGCAGAACCTCGTAAGTGCCAACCTCCAGGTCAACCTCGGCTGAGATACTGCGGTTGCCAAACCAAGCTCCACGAGCTCTGACAATGTGCTCGCCAGATGCACAACCTTCTTCTTGAAGAACAAAGTGAAGGTCGAAGTCATATTTGCCTTCGAGACCACGGAAGTACCGATCATCGAGCTGAAGTCATCAGTACATTGACAGGACAGGTGCGGAACATACTCCTACCTGGCATAATACAAACACAGTTGGGCCAGCCCTCTTGATCTCGACCGAGAATTTGGTATTCAGGTATCCGGTGACCCACGCCACCGATACGCTTGTCCAATGTTGCACAACGGTCCAGTCCTGGTCGAAGAGGCGTGTGCGATCAAGCAAATCGAAACGCTTGAGGAGATCATCATATGACATCCAGAATAGCCCATCATCTCCAAACTTGTGGTCGAGGTTTTCCATCCAGTACGGAGTCCATTCGCTGGATCCATCTGACCATGGGCCAGTCCATTCGCCCATTGCCGCATTCGCTCTTTTTCCCCAAGGATTTCTGGCACAATTAACACATAACCACCTTAAGAGTTGGAGTGGCATACCTGATTAGCACCAATCGATGGTTCGTTCCGTCCTGGGCTTTCGCGTCGACCGCTTTGATGATTGAGTAAGCGTGGCTCAGAGCGAGCCCTCGTCTCGCATTCGAATCGTCACCGTAAGACCCTGGCGATGATGCAGAGAAGAGAAATTGCTTGTTCACCTCAAGCAGCTCTTTCCACAAGCGTTCCTTGCTCAGGATCCGGTCTGTCAAGATCTTGGTAGTGACTCCTCCCGTCAAATCCTCGACTGCCTCGCCACTAATCCCACCGGCAATCGCATCGTAGTCGCCGTGAACCTTGGCATAGGCCTTCTCGAGCAATGGAAGCCAGGTTTCGTTTTGATCAGCGCAAGAGGCAAAGTATAGCGCCTCTGAACCGGTTTGGTGGTTCTTCTTGTATCTTGTCTCCTTCACGCCCGTCGGATCGTACCTGTCACCAAAGTCATCAAAGTCGTTGTTCCTCAAGTAGAGACTGTCGTCCACAACTAGGGTACACGATTAGTGCTCGCCTTCGATATGCTGGACCCACATACCAGTCCAAATCCATTCACCATCCCTATAGAACACGAACCCATAGACACCGCACTCTTCGTCTTGCTTGACGCACACTTTCTTGATCAGCTCTGGGTTGCTGCAGATGGTGGCCACAGCCGCAATGAACCAACAGTCTCCGTTGGATCCCTGAACCACGTCTGAGCTGCTAAATCCATCGATCTCGAACTGTGGATTCTCAAATATCCAGTCTATACGATGCACAGAACCTGGTTGCGGGCTATCATCCTCACCGCCAGACCTGGTCAGCAATTTTGCCGCTGCCACGAAATCAACTGCTGCAGCGTTCTGCAACAGTACATCGGCCTGGACAAGGGTCGACAGGGCATGGCCCAGCCGCTCCGGACTTATTGATGGTCCGGTAGCTGCGACTTTGTCAGCTACATCGTACCAATGCTTGAGCCCTCGGAGACAGTTTTCATCTGACAGGTCCTCGATGTCGAACTCGGGGTCTGTGAACTTCTCATTGGTTCGATGGCATTCGCGAATGATGCGGGTTACGCGCGCCCGACACTCCGCTGCTGCGGCTTCATATGATTCAGCGGCATTCTTTCCTGTCGATGTACCCAGTTTACGAGCAGGCGGAAGCAGATTCGCGTAAAGACTCGAGGGGAAAATCTGCGTGACCTTGGCCGGCTTCTTGGTGATTAAGCCGTCCCAAAAGTCATTGATTGCTTTCTGGGGAGCGTTGGCGATTTGTGTGTCAGAGCTGGAAACAGAGCTCATGTTTGCTTGTTGCTTCCGTCGGGTTCGGTGTTACAACCGCCGTTGTTGTCCTACACAAATTGTACCCTAGATCGGATGTTTCCTGTCTGATTCCGGACTTGGTATCCGGTTGCTAGTCGTAGATAAGTGATAGTAGAGAAAGGGCGAGGTAGGAATTTGAGGCTGAGGCTGACAAGCGCCATCATTATATGCTTTTCGCTGAGTTGGGGGCCAAAACAACCATGTTCGTGTCAGCCAAATGTGGACAATGTGCGGCTGAGTAGCTGCTGTGTACACATTGCGACTCCGACTGGTGCACTTCCAGCCACATGCTGATCAGGGCGCCCTATACGTCTCTGGAGTCCACCTTCCTCAAAGTAGTGCTGCATGCGTCTCAGACCGCTGATTCTGGAAAGAACAACAGCTCATGGCGGAAGGCGAGGTTGCAGGCGCAGGAGTTGACATTAGTAGTCGTTGAGAATAGGGAATGCATGCTCGATGGCGAAAGCGATGCGAAGACTTGACAGGACGGACTATTGATCGAATGGGAGATGCTCAAGGTGCACTGGATGATTGCGCTGCTAGGGATGGTTTGGAAGCCGTGGAAGCCTAGCGCACCGTGCACTCGATCGCTGACCCGCGGGGAAGGCGTGGCAAAGACGGCAGTCGCGACCAACTTCACATGACCGCAACTAAACCGCAGACCACTTTGAGAAGCGGCGGTCGAAATGCAGCAATGCGAAGTGCCCCATCCTGCGCTGCATCAATGTCCTGAGATAATCTCAAGGCCGCTGTGCCCCCTAAAACGACACCTTTCCCACGCGCCCTGTGCTAGGGCTGAAACGACCTCACCGAACACGCCGTCACGGGCGGGTTCGTAGCGGAAGACGCCTCAGCTCAGTGGATGGCATGTTGAAGTGATTCAAATGCGGTCTTTGATCCCGTGTTAGCCAAGTCGTGTCTCGGAACAGCCGTGTGCCTAGTGTGATTGCAGATATATTTGTGTTATGAAAGGCCTACGAAACATAGGATGTGATTCTGAAATGCGTGGATTAATACAAATTTCTCTTCGCTGCAATGAACAAACACCTTCGGGCTATCTTCATGCCTCGAGATGGTGCCCAACTAAATCAGTGATTTTGGTCCAGAGCATCGCAATTCTCTAATGATGGCATGCGTTTCGTGAGTGATCGCGATTGAGATGGAATGATGTTGATTGGTGTGAGGTGCGTACTATGAGCTGATATCCACGGGTGGGGACCAATATTGTAGCTAGCTACTTGCATGTATGAGCCAACTCCTCACAGCAGATGATTGGCTGCATGAGTCACGCTTGGTAAATGTGATTTCTGTATTTGAACTGCCAAGATGTACCTTCTCAGTAGATGCGCCAAAAGTTGACAGCTTGCCGACGCGTTCCACCTTGAGACAGGGTATGATAGAGACGCCTTGATGGCCGTACGAAAGATACCGAATAAGAGCGCTATACATTGCATTAGATAATTAAGGCATCGTGAGTCGGCCGTATGTGAAGATAAAAGAAAGAAACCAAGTGCCACCAGAGCGCCAGACTGATCCTGTAAATGCTGGAATTGGAGATTTAAGCCGGGGTGCAGGGGTACCGGGGAAGAATTGCAGACTGCCGGAGCGTGACGATCCCAGGCCCAGACTGAAACTGTTCAGAGCGATATCCCATTGCTTTTGTTCCCCGAGTAATGACATGGACGCCTGAGAAGGAAAGGCGACCCGCATCTGCCGCCGCAGTCCCGTGACGCCGAGGATCGAGCCACCAGAAACGCCGTGCTAAATCGATAATGCCGACTTGAGAAATGCTGGTTGAAGTGGTATGAACAGATGTCCGCCGTTGATGATAGTCCGAGGTGTGCGCGAGATAACGATGCGCATAAGAGCTAGGTGCGCTTGGACACCAGATCGTGAAGGCGGCCCGGGTCCTTGGATTCGCTAGCCGATGCCGTCGATCTGTGCTTTGCATTCAATCTGCATCAGCGAGTCAGCACCGCGAACGTGCATGCCACAAAGAAGTCTTCCTTGAAACACATCTGACGTTTAAGTGCCGAGCGTGACCAGGGTGCATCGATGTCTGTGTCGTGGAGAGCGTGTTGTGGTACTCACCTATGACTTGGCTGCACACGGCGTGCACGTCTTGAGCTTGCAGTTCTTGCATTCGTACACAAATGAATGAGGCCCCGAGTGGCAGACATGGCAATTCCATTGGATGAGTGTTGTGTCGGACTTGATGACTTGCCACGAGTGTTGGCAGTTTCCTGAGGCGGCCATTGTGACGCGGAGATGTGGTCGGAGATGTGGAAGACAATAGGCTGGACTGGAGGCATGTCAGCGAGTGCACCGGGGACAGGCAGATATGTATGCTGTGAGAGTTGATGGCTTACCAGAGAGGTGTGGTAGAAGACGTTTCGAGCCTGGCGTGGGATGTGCGCACAAACCCGAAGGTGTAAAGGTACTTGAGTCGTGGCTGGTAAAAGCAAGCAAATGCTGCAGAGGGGATGAACTAGCCTGGGAACTGGTGCTGAAGGAGAGAACGCGTTCTTGTTGCTAAACTGGAGACGCTAGAGACGCGGATCTGCGTCCGTCTTATACTGGATGCTCAGTTGCCATTGACCAGAGGGGGATTAACTTCAACTGCGATCAGAGCTGAGTCCATCTCCACCAAGAGCGGTAGTGTACAACAAGAATCAGCGCGCAGCCGTCTCGCAGCCTGGCGGCCCTGGAGGGTGAAGGTCGAAAGCGGACGGCGACTCGACCGATGGAGCAACAGGTACACTGGGGGTTACACAGCGAGGCCGCATGGGATGTGCCTCTGCTACTCGGTCAATTTGAGGCTCTCCAAGGGCAAAGCATGGTGGAGCTGGTCAGACGCGGGCTGGCTGTTCCGTAGCCGCGGTCACGGTAGCATGGCCAGGTCGCGAAACCTTGTTGCAGACGGCGCGATGTGAATGCTCCGAAGCCTTGTAGGATAGCGCTGCCGGATTCTATGTGTCACACGAAACCGCGCTGCATGCTCGTCCCGCTCGTGATGATGGCATCCTCTGCATCCTCTGCGTCCTCCTGGTTACAGGGCGCGCGGGCCTGAGTGGCTACGCCGCGCAGGGGTCGCTCTACGCCGGCCAATCTGCCGCCTCCCAGCGCCGCGGAAGGAACCTACCACAGTAGGGCGGACCGGGGTCGCAACTTTAAACTTTGCGCCTTCTGCTTTTTCCAGTCGCTCTTTCCCCAGCACATCGCCATGCATCAGCACCCTGACCTTTCTTTTCACTCCTCCACTTCTGCCGCATCAGCATCGCACCAATCGCGCAGCCGGCGCTCGGCAAGCAGACCGGCCTCTGAGACGGCCAGGAACTGAGCCGCATGAGCGGTCAACCATTCCAAACACAAGAGGCCCAAAGCATCGCCATGCAGGCGCCCTCAACCCCGTTTCTTCTCCGCTTCCTGCTTGTCTTCTTTCCTTCTGCTTCAGGCCACGATTTCGGCCGTTTGCCGGAACTGGGCCCCCTGCGTCAGCCTCCATATCGCCAGTGGTGTGAAGCCGCGATTGCTGGGGCTGCACGGCCTCCGCCATCATGAAGACTCTCAGCGATGGTCGCACAGTGGCGCACAACCACGGTTCCTGGACACTCGTCCGCCTGCCGCTCGTAGAATTTGCGGTATGCGTCAATGAATACAATTGCCGCCGGCACGGATGCCGGCGTTGGCCCATTACAGAACACGCGCAGCTAGTCACTGCACGCGAGAGAAACAGGCACCGCACCATGCACGATGGCATCCCCAGACCGGGTTCAGCTGGCCGGCGAACGGTCGCATGCAGCCTCGTCTCATGGCGCCTATGGCGTCCTGCATTAGCGGCGCGGATCTACCTGCAGCCATCAGTCAGTCTCCCTCCCAAGTCTTCATAGGGACGCGTGCTGCCACACGAACCCGCACACTTATCTCAGTCAACCGCCAGATGGCTTGCGGGAGATCCACTGTTGAATGCGTCGGCGTTGCTCTTTCTGAGACGAACGGGTCTGGCAAGCCGACCCATCATGTAACCTGCCTTATTCAGCAAGGGATGGCGGGACTGATAACAAGAGTCACCGCCAACCGCGTCTAGCAGAAATGAGCCCCTGTCTACAATCGAAGGATCAAGCTGTTTTCTGGAGTCCGCCAGTCGTATGGTCAGGAGATGCTCGGGAGGCAATGCCGCTGATCGAGACCGTCTTCCGCTTTTGCAAACCCAAAGCGATGTGAGATGTCAGTTTTGTCACTACTCGATCTCGTATTGCTATACATCTTTCCCAAGATCGCACGCGGGATGCTATGACTCCAGGAGTAAGCTTGTCCATTGCTTCTTTACCGACTCGCAGACTCTGCAGCTGTAAAAGGGCCTGCCACGCCTTGTATTGCCATGTATATGCGACCACGATCCAGCCAGACTACTACCTGAATACAATACACCCAACAACCTGAGCTTCACAACAACAAGGAACAGCCAGGACTTAGCGACGACCTGTCATTGATGGTCTCTGGCAAATTATGCGACCGGGTGTCTCCTGTCACACAAGATCGGTGTGGACCTGGCTCCCGGTTCCGCAAATGCAAGATCGGTGTCACCATCGATCAGGCTTGTAATTGTGGCGCGTCCCAATTGCGGATGAATGCGCGTCATTGCCTGGCCTGTTTTCGCTAGCTTGGTCGTGTATCTGATTGCCAAGGCCATGCTTCTCCTCTCCCCACGCGAGCCGTCGCATTCTACGCTGCTTCGGACAAAGTTCGCGGGCAGAAGAGGCAATCGCTAGCAACCCGAGGGAGCTATTCATTCTACTAGCGCTTCGCTTTTGCCGTGGAGTCCTGAATCGAACTTTCAATGACCACACCCCACTGTGTTTCCGGCAGCTTCACTAGGGCAAGTATCGTGCCGCAGGCATCCCTACTTCACCCATGGTAATTGCCAGATGTTATCTCCCCAGGTCTCGCAGACACGAACTTCAACAATCCTGCTTCAGTCAAGTCGGCCGATGTGAGGTCTTCAATAACCGCCTGCACTGGGGTTACCTTCGTACCTTTTCAGTCACTCCACGCTGTGGTATTGACCATGCAGCAGAGAACGCACAACGTTCGCTCTGTACTCTCCAGCTCCTGCGTCTACCTCGAACCGGGTCACCGGGTATGTGGATCGGTCAACGTTGGGGTCGCTATTGGCTAATCAGCAACAACCGCGCCGTTTCCCGTCATGTTCCCCATGACAGATCACATCCGGCACCATTGGAGCGTGCGCTGCAACCACTACACCGAGGCGTAACCCCGGTATTCGGAGGCGAGCAGTGACCACGAGTGGCGATCACCGATGCGCCAATAATGGCCAATCGGGAAATTTCTATATAGCCTTAGAGCCTGGAATGGAAATCATCGATCCTCCCAATCCCCCTAGATCCACAAATGGCGGAAACCGACTGCCTTATAGACGCCATCGCCTCTACTTTAAGGTGTATGCCATGGTCTGACAACTCGGCGACCTCTGACCATGTCCAACATGGCGCCACAAATGAGCCCCACCCCAGACTCTTCTCGCCCGCATTCTGGCCTGCCTTCTCACGGGCCATTGATGGTACGTACCGGAAGAACGTCGCACCACTGACCGCTCAAGCTTGTGTACTACGAAGTAGGCCAAACATCTCATCTTTGCACCTAACCAAATGCTCATTCGCTCGATCACCACAATTCTCTTCATCAAAGGTCTTTTCACGTCAAAACATATTCATTGTCGTGGCTGCGCTGTACAAAATCATACCTCCTGGCGTTGAAATATGTGCCGCTCAACGTTCCAGGCGGGCACTGTAGCAGTGGAGTAGCGTAGCAATTGGTGAAGGTACCTTGCAGCTCTTGTGACGGCTCTCAGACTACGCGGGAAGCTGCCTACTCGATGTCAATCTGCTAGTCTGCTCCGAGGCACAGGCGCAAGCCTCACGATTGTAGTCTGACAAGATCAGAGTGCCCAATTGGTTGGTTTCCTCTTTCGAGGCATATGCAGCTTGCGCAACCTTCGCCATCGAGGTACAAAAGCACCATGCAGGCGGTGAGCTTGTGCAACGTTCCCAGGCCGACTGAGTTTGGCCAAAGACAACTACCACAAAAGATACTGCAGGTAAAGAGTGTCGATCCTTGTTTTCACTGTCAGCGTCCATAATTCTCATCACGCTCGAGCGTTAGATGCGCATGCATACCATCGATCGAATTTATGGCCGACATTCCTCATGTGGCCAACCTCCTCAAAGCCGTGCTTTACATAGAAATCACGCAAACCCAGACCTTTCTTCCACATGGTCTCATCTACACTCATACATGCCAACACTGCGCGCACTTTGCTATGTTCCTCTCTGGGTGTGCCGATGAATTCTGGAAACCGCTCCGGCGCTTTCAAGATTGCAATCACCTTCTGTAGGAGGGCTGAACCGACCCCCTTCTTCATGTGATCTGGATGGCAGAAGAGCGAGAGCTCGACTGTGTGACGATATCCGCCTCTCCCACCACCGCCGCGAAATGTGCCAGCAGAACAGAAGCCAAGTACTACGTCCTGGTCATCAACAGCGACAATGTACGGCAAGCCCTGAGTGGTAGACGCCTTCCAGCTCTGGGCGATGTCATCATGTGAAGGTGGATCCAGGGCAAGAGTAATGACGGTGTTGTTGACATAGTACTCGGCGATGGAGCGGATTGCGGGGATGTCGGAGTGTTGGCAGGCACGAAGGCGGTGCGTGGTGCTTGTGAGAGTCATGACTGGCTGTGTCTGCTTGGTCGCGTGCCAACGCAACAGAACCTGTAGAACGCTTGAGCGCGGCGGGAGGGTGCATAAAGACTAACGGGTTGCAAGACACACTGTCCTCCTGCCAGACCTGTGCTCTTATATCCTCTCAACCTGGTGCTCGGAGTCATATAGAAGGCGCCTTATCGCTAGGCCTGCACTGGTGACTGCGACTCAGGGTCCCGGTGGTAGCTGCCGTTCTGGGATGTGGGGTGTCTTGGCGGGCTAGTCTCTCCGAATATCTGCTGAGCTATGACGGGAAATTTCACCAGGCCTCACCAGCCTCCAACACAGTTTGCCCACTACGAGAACGTCACGCTTCTCGGACCGCCGACCATGCGCGGCGCCATCGTCTTCAGCGGGTCTTCGCACCCCAAGCTGGTGGACGGCATCTGCGACCGCTTGGGCATGCGCCAGGGCTCTGCGACGCTGGGCAAATTTAAGAATGGGGAGACGTCCGTCACAATTCGTATGTTCGCAGCCTATACCACTCCGTCTCCGCACATCCTGACATTGTGTAGACACGTCAATTCGCAACAAGGATGTCTTCATTGTCCAGAGCGGAAGCGAGAGGTTAGTCCTTACGCCATAGGCGATACCACTGCTAATAGCAGCAGAATCAACGACTCGGTCATGGAGCTGCTGATTATGATATCAGCGTGCAAGGGCGGCTCAGCAAAGTCAATTACAGGTACTGCTGCCACCTAGCAAATTCTTGCAGCACTGACTCCTGCTAGCTGTCATGCCATACTTTCCTTACTCGCGCCAGTCGAAGAAAAAGCAGCACCGCGGAGCCATCACTGCACGCATGGTCGCGAACCTCCTACACATCGCCGGCGTTAACCACGTGATAACGGTCGATTTGCATGCCTCCCAAATGCAGGGTTTCTTCAAGTGCCCTGTCGACAATCTCGTCGCCGAGCCTCTCCTTGCGCGCTGGATCCGCGTGAACGTGCCGAACTGGAGAGAAGCTGTGGTGGTTAGCAAGAACCCTGGTGGAACAAAGCGAGTCACGTCTCTGGCAGACGCGCTCAAGCTCAGCTTCGGCATCGTGACAACTGACAGGCGGAGAGCAGGTACGGCAGTGCACTGGAACGAGAGCGCCATGTTTGAGCAGTTGAGACTTGATGGCGGATACGAGCCAACATTGCTGACAGATCCGGCAATCGAGCTGGATGTCGAGATCACCGCAGTCAGCAAGATCCCTCAAGAACAGCGGAATGAAGCAGGCAAGCCGAAGCCAAGGGGGCGTGCACCCTCGAATCCCCTACAACGGCGGGCAAACGGCGTGGCCGAGACGATAGGAAGTCCATTGTCCAAGTCGATGCGAGCAAGCTCAATCGTTGAGCCCGAGGTGCCGCTGGAGCCGATCCGAACGAACGTAGCCAATGTCCAGGAAGAAGTCGAGGAGCAAAGCGCAGATGAGAGTGCTGAGGAGTACACTGACGAGGTATGTAACGTCGTCTTTTCCGTGACTGTATACTGACAACAGCAGCGCGCCCGAAACGTCATTCATGGACGTCTTGTGCAAGGCCACATAGTTGACGACTCACATCCATCCCCTTCCATGTCCGCGACTTCCCACACCACCTGGCGGAACCGCCCGCCATCTGAGGGCGACGACGACATTCCTTCGCACATGATGTCTTCGTTCATGTCTACCGCATCGTCGACCCGGAATAAGGATACCGAGCATTCGCATGCACTAGGAGGTACGTATGATGCGGCAGCGTCTTCCGAGGACGAAGAGGAGGACCTCATAAACCCGGAGCTCGAAACTATGGTCACGTTAGTTGGCAACGTAAAGGATCGGCCAGTTTTCATTGTGGATGATATGATGGACAAGTCTGCGTCGTGGATCGCAGCTGCCGAGACAGTCGTCAAGCGAGGTGGTGCCACCAAGGTATACTGCTTCGCAACACATGGACTCTTTGGTGGTGATTGCCATGAGGAAATGAACAATTGCGACGTCATCGACAAGATCATCATCACGAATGCGTTCCCAATCCCCGAGCATAAGCAAGACCAAGCGAGGGACAAGTTGGTCGTGATCAACATCGACAATCTGCTTGCCGAGGCTATACGACGGAATCACCACGGTGAAAGCATGTCACAGCTGTTTATGCATTACGATTAAGGCAGATCAACCATTATCAGGGCGGTTGAGGTGCATCTGTATCATTATTCTATTCGGAGTTTGGAGCGGTATTGGCGTTGTACAACACCCACGGGTGGTTTGATTCGAGATCTGGCGCAGCGGCAAAAGCTGGTGCGTTGCACGCACGCGGAATGACTTACGACAAACTAGGATACCTTGTATGGTTTTGCAAATGGTAAGAAGAAGCCCTTCAAGGACTGCATGCTATTACTCACTGGCCTCATATTCATCACTTGCCCATGACCCTTTGATTCGCAATTTCGCGTTTCCACTCCTTTCCTCCAAAGTCAGGAGTCAATACATGAGACTATATGTCACCAACGATGCAGGCCTTGAGCCTGCAGGAGTCCTGTTCTGATACGGTGCACTCTTAACGGAACGTTGGAAGAATAAATGCCACCGAGGACGACAACTACTGGCTTCCCAAACCCTGAGCTTCGGCTGCGGGTCATGGGTGTCGGATGATTGGATTTCTCGCACATGCTTATCTGTTGCTGGCATTACTTGACGTGCTCCCGAGGTGTAAACTCGATGTTAGATGCGCTGCAATCATGTGTACGTATAAATAGATAGTCGTAGTCTTCGTAGACATGGAAAGATCGTGTCTGGCCGTGTGGTGAAGGCTTGCTGCAGTGAAGTTATACCTCCTTCGTTACCAGACTGTACGAATCGCAAAGCATAGTATAACTAGACTTCCCATCTCCAATATATTG
>TARA_R110002003_G_scaffold108_8_pt1 | contig 23261 bp, 11 predicted proteins | sample TARA_R110002003 | Tara Oceans TARA_R110002003 (sample SAMEA4396441) | marine metagenome | biome: Westerlies Biome; feature: [SRF] surface water layer (ENVO:00010504); material: water (ENVO:00002006), including particulate matter (ENVO:01000060) such as... | depth 5 m
CGTTGCATGTACAGCGTCTCGTAGATGTGTTCCAGCAGATTGAGACGCACGACTCCGTAGTTGGTTCCTTTGTCTTCCAGGAGGGTGGTGCTGCGGAGCTTGGGAGCTTGGTTGTAGGTGCAGTCAATCCGCGAAGGGTTGAAAATCTCGTTGACGCTGGTGGCATTAGTATACAATCCGTACGTAAATGACCTCTTACTTACAAGGGTGAGTCATCGCTGGGTCGCAGAGCCCCGCCCTTGATCAACAGCCGTGTCGTCGCGTTGGGATAGTTCGCGTGCAAGAAGTCGAAGATTTCGGCCGCACTTTGACCATTTCCGACCACTGCAACCTTGTATGGCGCTTGATGATCTTTGAAAAGCTGCTTCGAGATATACTGGAACTTAGAGGAGTGGATCACCTTGGGATGGTTGCTTGGGAATGGCTTGGGGATATTGGGCCTGCCTCCTGCCGCAATTACCACGTGCTTTGTTCTCCGTGTCTCCATGCGGCCAGTCTGATTGTTGCGAGAGACGACGCTGAAGGCTGTGATCTCCCCACTCGCCGACTTCTCAGGCATCACTTTAACAACCTCCTGATCGTACGAGACCACCTCTTCAAACCAGCTTGCGCACCAGCTCATGTAGTCCTCATACTCGACGCGCGCTGGTAGAAACGTGTTCAAATTGGCGAACTCGACCAACCGATGCTTCTGGTGTAGGTAGTTCATAAAAGTAAACTCGCTTCTTGGGTTGCGCATCGTCGCCATATCTTTCAGAAAAGTGATTTGCATCTTCGCGCCTGGAAGAAGCATACCTGCATGCCATGCAAACTGCGACTGCTTTTCAAGGAATGCGACTTTGGGAGGTCGGCCTTGAAGACCAGGCACATCATCGAGTGACGGATCTGTGCCGTCCAAAGCGTCATGTAGAGCCACGCCAATGGCCAACGATGCTGGACCAAACCCAACGCATATCACATCATGCAATTCTTCCTCTGGTGTATACCGAAGATGCGATCGGTTCTCGAAAGCAGGGAGCGTGCTCTCTTCCAGGTTCTCTGAAAGGAAAGCAGTGAAAGCTTTCTGCGCGGTTGGTGCAGAGCTGTCCGACATGCCTTGTGAGACTTCGGCGTGTGGCGTCATATTGGATGGTGCAGGGTGTGAATCCAGTGGGTGAAGCTTGGTAGTGTAAGTAAGAATGATTCAGCGTCACAAAGATTGTTTGCTTACCACTAAGTGTGAGCAGCGTCAGAGTGACAGCTGAATTTCCGTCCTGTGATACAAGGACTATCAAACGCTTCGATCGGAGGAGAAACGTTTTCGTGAGTACACAGCAAACTGTATTGGGTGGTGGTCAGCAACTGGGACGGTGGCCGATGACGTCTACATTAGTGCGACGTGAAGCTCGAAAAGATCCGGGGTTCTGCCTTGAGCATTGTGGACGTACCTAAGAGATCTAATCAGATAGAAAGCAAGCCTCGAGCAGATGGCAGATCCGTACTGCTGCCATCGCCAGATTATGAAGCGGCCCTAGACGGCTCCCACCCTCTCAAGCCTCTGCGCCAGGATAACCCGGTCGGCACACTTGTGCTCAGCCAATCCATGTATATGAAGGGATCTGCGAAGCTCGCCAGAGCATGGCATGATGTTTCGCTGTTGGCTCGTGATTAGACTCTTACGGCCCGTTCCAAGCAGCTGTCTGCATGGAACTTGCTAGGATGTCAGAGATCAAAAAAAATCTGATAAGATTGCCCAGAGTGAAGACGGGTCAAAGCGGAGCCCGACCAGGATGGCTTGGTCATTGTGCAGGCAAAATTTTGCTGATGCGCCCCGCAAACACGCACTGATGTGTGCCGGGCGTGCAGCGACAGCGTGGGATGGTAGGTGCGGATGAAAGCTTGGCACCTTCGGATCGCAAGACGGAGCGAAATCGGAGAAAGATTATCAGATGAGATGATGACATCTAATCAGATGCAATCCACTATCGACACTTGTTACGTCGTCGTGTATGCAGGGCACCGTCGGCGTTGCAGCTGGCTTGAGGCTAGTGTGCCGCAACTGCTGATCATTTACAACATACAACATTTAATTCGGTAGATGTGTTGGATCAGGCCGATACATGACGACTGAGGCGCTTGACTTGTTCTCGAACTATCTCCGACCTGTTGCAGCGCTTCACGAAATCTAACCAAACGGGTTTCGCTACGAAACGATGCTAATGGTACATTCTTGGTATTTCTCGGCTTGAGGTCCTGGCCGGGTTGCATTACTGTCGTCGCATGGGTGTGGGTGGAGCTACGCAGGGACGGAGCTGGACTGAAGACTAGCTTTTAGCTGAAGCAGATCTAGATCCATTGTGGTAGGTGAGAACCTGAATGATAATGGTACTGTACATGTAATGCGAAAAGCTCCCCACGGAGGTGCTCGGTGGCCAAGAGTGACAGGAAAAGAACGTGCATCGCTAGCTGTACTGGCCAGGCTTGGAGAGGTTTTAGTCCAGCTCTTGTGCCGACACCATCGTAGCATAAGTGCCGCCCATGGCGACCAGCTCATCATGCCGCCCTTGTTCAACGATTCGTCCAGTATCAAATACGAAGATGCGGTCCGCATGCTGTACGCTCGCCAGTCGATGAGCGATCATAATGGTGGTACGACCTTTGGATGCAGCAGCGATAGCTATCTTGACATCTCGCTCAGTAGTGGCATCAAGTTGAGATGTAGCTTCGTCAAGTAGCAATATCTCAGGATCTCGTATGAGTGCTCGAGCGATTGCCAGACGCTGCCGTTGGCCACCTGATAACTTGGAGCCATGCGCACCGACTTCTGTGTTGTAGCCTTCTGGCAGACTCATGATGAAGTCATGCAACTCGCACTTTTTGGCAACATCCATAATCTCTGTGTCGCTGGGCACGGTTCCGGGACGTCTACCAAGGCCAATATTGAACTTGACCGTGCCCGGAAACAGGTCGGGTTCTTGTTCCTGCAGTATAGTCAGTCATGCGATCCTCGAGGGAGCATAATGTGCCGAGCTAGAAGAATTTACCACAAGAGCAAGACGTGCCCGATGGGTCTGAACGGCTTCTCTTCGAATATCCTGACCGTCCAAGAGTACCTGACCAGTCGTAGGATCGAAGAACCGCTCGATCAAGTGGATCGTACTAGACTTCCCCGCTCCAGAACGACCGACAAATGCCACGTATTCTCCCGGTCGTATGAGGAACGACACATCATCAAGTGCGGGCACTTCTGGTCGAGAGTCGTAGTGTAGACTAACCCCGCGGAACTCCAGCTCTCCCTTCGTGCCAAATGTACCATATGCAGCCGAGGAGCTTGCCAGTAGAGCGCCTTGCTCCCTCAGGCTTGCATTACTGGGCATTCTTGTAGGCGGCAACTTTTTGATGATCGTGGGCTGTTCATCATGGAGCGAGAATACACTTTGTGCGGCAGCTTTTGCTCGCGTCACTTCTGGAGCGAGGCTGAAGAGCTGGCCAGCCGACTGTGCAGAAAACAAGAGTGCGGGCAAGACAATGAAGAATTCCTTTTGGCTATAATTGCCATTGCGAACTTGCTGAGATCCCCTGTTTGACTAGAGTCAGCTGTATGGTCTGTGGCGGCAAATGTTGGTGGCCCATCGCTAGAGGTCGTCAAAGACTCGGGACTCACTTACCACCAGTATGCTAGAGAGTACACAAAGTAGGTTATTGCTAAGGAGAAGGCAAGAAGGACATTACCGAGAACACTGAACCTGAGATGCTCCTCGTACGGCTTTTGAATCGCGGCTCGGTAGCTCTCTAAGAAATGTTTTTCCAAGCCGAACGCTGCAACGATTTGCATCGATGATGTGGCTTCGGAAGCGAGTGCCGCAGCGTCGTTGTACGCCGTTTGATGATGCTCCTCTGCTATAGCCAGGATGCGAAGGCGGAGGAACCCTGCAAGAAGCATAACTGGGACAGCAGCTAGCAGAACTATAGCGATCCTCCATGCTACAATATGAGCCAGAACGATGCCACCGAGGACCGAGGTTGCTATTGAGAATATTGTGCCTAAAATGACACCGGAAAGGCCACTTATAGAACCACTGTCCATATTGATCTTGGCCATCAGAGAATGGTGGGAGTGGCCAGGTTTTGAGAACCATGCTATGTCCTGTTGTAGCACAGTACGGAAGGACAAATCTCGGACACGCAAAACTAAATTTTCTGAGACCATACCAAAGGCTGTCTTACCAACGCCGTGGGAAAGGAGCGCGACAATGGCGAGGCAAAAGAATAGTAAACAGAAGAATGCAACTCTGGCTGTGAGCTCGTCTGAGCGGGAGGTGTCATTTAAGAGCTCCACCAGATTTCCAAATATCAGAGCCTATGAGGTAGTCAGTACGAAACATGCGAAAGAGGGCCACCTCTCTACGCCATTGCCGAGCTTACGGCTCCAAGACATTAGGACGCCATTACGAAGCACATTGCCCAAAGAGGTAGCCGAGGCGGCAGACTTACCTCTCCGATGATGACAGCACCACTGAAGATGGAGCACACCAGGCCGATCACGATGGCTGGATATTCCTGACGACTCATTGCAATGCACCGCATGATCAACTGACCAGCACTGAATTTCGGACCGTCGATGACCGAGGGTGCCTCAAGAGAGCTGGATGTTTCTGTGCTCCCTTCCGAACGAGATCGTTCCTTGTAGGCTGAGCGAGAGCTGGACAACATAGATGGGGCGGTAGACGTCTCGCCTTTTCTTTCGAACTGCTGCGCCCGGGCAAGCTCGGCATAGACACCATTAGCATGTACAAGCACATCATGATGGCCCACTTCTTCCACGGCCCCTTCCTTCATGACAATGATGCGATCAGCGTTCCGTACAGTTGCCAGCCGATGCGCGATGATGATTGTCGTTCGTCCGTTGACTGCCGAAGAACGCTTGAGATTCTCGAGTACTATGGCCTCGCTCGTACCTAAGTTGTGGATCAGCCGGCTGTTGCAGACATTACCACGAGACCTTGTCACCAGGCCATATAATGATTCGTGTACTATCAGTCCAACCTCTTTTCGAATTACCAACTTTCACCACTATGAAGGGCGCGAATCACGACGGCGTCTGGTGTTGCTAAGTTCTGCAATTACAGGAATAAAAGCTGTAGAACCGCGCTTTGCGTCGGGAATAGAAAAGCTAGTATAAAGAAGAAGAAGAAGAAGAACATACCGTCCATAGCGCTGGTGAACTCGTCGAGTAACAGCAGAGAGGGGTTGGCGACCAAGGCTCGTGCGAGTGTGAGACGCTGCTTCTGGCCACCGGATAACTGAGAATGTGGTCCAGAACCAATCCTCGTATGGATGCCATCCGGAAGTTTTTCGATGAAGTCGCAGTGTGCTTCCGTGGCTGCCTCCAAACACCTAGCCAAAGCCTCTTCATGCGATAATGATTCACGCAACCCAATTCTGATGTTCTCAAAAATCGTTCCCGTGAACAGCACTGGATTTTGCGTCACTAGTGCCATTTGTGATCGGAGGGTTCGGATGTTGAACGTCTTGATCGAATCATGTCCGACCGTGATGGCACCGTGGGTAGCATCATAGAATCGCATAAGCAACGATGTAACCGTAGACTTCCCTGAGCCTGATGGACCCACAAGTCCCGTCACTTGTCCAGGCGTGAAGTGCAAGTTGACTCCATTCAAGATGCGGGCCGTCGGGCGTCCTGGGTAAACGAAAGAGACGTTGGAGAACACGATGTCCTTCTCGAAGTGTGACTTGTTGGCCGGCTTCCCCTTGGCCGAATACACGTCGATATCGGTCGTAGGATGATCCAAGACCTCAAGAACAGACTGACCAGCGGCAGCACTCATTGCAAATGTTTGTATGAATGGCCCGAAGCTGCCGACGACGAAGGAGGCGTCGAGGATCAGGAACACCACTGCATAGACGGTACCTGCTTCTGCACTGCCGTCTCTGAGACGATCGCCATACCAGAAAGCCAAGGCGTTAGTCGCGTAAGCCACGAAGTAGACGGACCCTAGCATGAGTGCCCCAGCAAGACTCTTTTTGACCCCGACGCGTAGAGCTGACCGCAAATGGCAAACATGCTCTTCACTCAATTGGTCAGACAGTCCAAACGCTTGGACGATCTGGACTCCTCTAATGGCACTTTCAGCAACGGATGCAGCCTTTTCGGTAAAAATTGCTGCTTGTTTTGAGAATTTCGAAACTGCCTTGGTTCCGAAGAAGACAACGGAGGCCATTGACGGTATAACCGTAACAAACCTAACAAAATCAGCGTGTCCCTCCGGTTGTGACCCCTGGAAACCAAGGGTGAATGACGGGGCTCTTACATCACGCCAGTAAGCCTAGCATTGAGCATGAAGCCCACCGCAAATGCAGATACAAAGTAGGAGATTGAGGCGATGAATAAGCCCACCTTCTCTGAAGTGCCGAGCTGTATGGTCTGAGTCTTTTCCGTGAGTATGTTTGACAAGTCGGGCGAAACAGTGTCGAAATATGCCATGTCCATGCCTAGCGCACGGTGCAGCAACCTTTCGCGCAATCTTCGCGAAACTCTCTCGCCGATCACCGCCCAACACACAGCCCAGCCCCAGGTTACAATAAAGTAACCAACCGCCACGGACATGAGGCGAAAAAGGAGAGCCCTGAGCTCATCGGCAGGAGGCGGGAAATTGTTGATTATTCGGCCCAATATGATGCCAATGATGGGAAGAGGAATGCCAGCCGCCATGGCGAGGAGGATTCCCAACACCAAAATCGTTCGAGATTGCAGATCGTCCAAAGGCCGATAGAGAGCAAAGTACGAGGTCTTGAATGGATTGAGTCCCAAGATCTGGCGGATGAAGGCTTGGCGAATGGCGATTATATCGGAGGCGAATTGTGGTTGAACGGTGATCAACGACGGCTCTGCATGTCTCTCCCACTGCATACTGCGTCGCCTAGAGCCACCATCCTGGAGGGCGCTATCCTCGGAGTCGAGTAAGGGTTGTGTTTCGTTGATTTCCGAACTGTTGTCCATCGCGATACGGGCGCCGCGGAGCACGGACGGTTCCTCAGAGACTTGCATGTTGTCAGCGCCTCATGGTCTTGTGGAACGCGTGTACAAGAAGGCGGCGACTGCCTGTGCTAATGAGCGTGATGGCCATGGGATGCCATTGATGTTTGCGAGTCGCGCCGATGCGACTTGGAGATTGCGACGGGTCCATGACGGCGAGTGCAAAACAAGGCTAGACAGCCACGTGACAGCCTTGGCATCTGGCACGACATTTGAGGGCTCAGCACATCTCCCGCTGCAGGTCCCAAGGCACGCATAAATAGTGTTTATGATTGCTACTCTGCAGGAAGTCCGCAAACACAAGCTTCTACACGACCATGTACTAGCGCGGCCAACTCTGCTCAGAAAGCTTGTGGATAAGACTCGACGCATGCCGACTATGGATGCTGGATTTGGAGCACCCAAGAACAACAACACACGAAGCACCACGAAGTAGATGCTGCAAGCACGGTAGTCTAACCGAGCGCGGTGAGATGGAAGCCATCAGACGTCTCGGGCGGATGGTGTGGCTGGCACGTGCTGTCTTGTCTTGTCAGAGTGTGTCATGGCGCCTTCGCTCGAGGGGTTCCTGAAGACTCCTGCACCCACACCACACCGACATCGGGATCGTACGCGTTTGTCCAAAGCTCCGATCTGCATTGTCAACGCGTCCGCGCTTGACAAAGAGATTTTGAGGCCCGCGTGGGACGCTCGCGCTTCATGCGCTGAAATTGAAGAGAAGGGAACAGCGTCCGGAGCGGCAGTTTTCATTGGAGGCTCGCCCTCCACGCCGTCCCACCTGCCAAAGCCAGCAATGCCATGGTGGAGCCTTGATCTGGCCTACTTCCGCGCTTTTCCTCGTCGACTCAAGCTCGCTAAAGGCATGCCTGGCTGTGTTCGTGCTGTTGGCATCTGATACCGTGTACGCACGTCTTTGCTTGCACTAAGACTGATGAGTCGCGCCCAGCATGTATGACGCTGCTCTGGCAATCGATGCGCAAACCATCAAAACGAGCCACCAGGGACACGTCCATTGTAGCGCGCTTGGTTGCAATTGCTCGCGCGCTCGTCCTCGCAGTCTGATCCTGCATACCTTTGAACGAGTCCCACTTGTCCGATGCTGCAGCTTTCTCTTGCGTCGCGTTCGAAGCCCGGCCGCCTAGGCACCCTCGACGTCTTGCACAGGTCATTAGTGAGCTTCGATACACTGCAAGGTGAGACCACCTCGTCCTCACGTGTACGCCAGCCTCACGAATACTCGTCAAAAGGAACCTGAAGCGTGGCGACCAATCATCGCTCCGCAGTTTCTCATCCACGAAGCCGTGCCAGAGGACGACATTCTGCGCATGTCTGCAAAATTTACATTCTCGAGTAATACCTACTTGCTACTTACTTGAATCAAGGTTCTGGGCTCGTTGCTGCGAGGCACAAGTTGACACAAGTTGAGCTCATCCAGACACCACCGAACGAGCAACCCTAGAGTCCGACAACTCCAAAATGGTGTGCATCCAAGAGAACACCCACGATTTATCCATAGTCAACGCACAGCCTTCCCTGATCCCAGGGCCAACCCTGCTGCACGATCTCGTTGCTCCTTCTTCTAGTGCAACTGCCATCGATTTCCTGGAACATGGATCGAAATGGCAAAAGTTCTCGTACGAAGCACTGCACACCTTAAGCGATAAGCTCGCTCACAGGATTACGGGGTCTTTGGCGAAGCTGAAAGACGCCTCTCCCATCATTCCGGTGCTTTTGCCGCAGTGTCCCGAGCTCTACATCGTACTCCTGGCCATCTCGAAGGCAGGGAAAGCTTTCTGTCCTCTGGATCTCGACACACCGGCAGAACGACTCGAGTTCATCCTTAAAGATGTCTCGGCGGGCTTGCTACTCACCAAATCAACGATCTGCCCATCACTGCGCTTGCCTACAGATCTCATCACCTTACACGTTGACCACGATCCGCTTCTGCATGATGAGGGGAGACAAAACCTACCCATTGCACAACCGGAAGATCTAGCATATGTTCTCTATACGAGTGGATCGACTGGCTTACCAAAGGCTGTAAGCGTCTCTCATCGCGCCGTGACCCAAAGTTTGTTGGCACACAATCGCCATATCCCCGCATTCTCTCGGTTTCTCCAATTTGCAGCTCCAACGTTCGACGTCTCCATCTTCGAAATCTTTTTTCCCTGGTACAGAGGCGCCACACTGGTCGGCCGAACACGATCCGAGATGCTCGACGATCTCCCGCATACTATCCGCACTCTTAATGTGGATGCCGCCGAGCTGACCCCAACGGTAGTGAGCAATCTGCTCGAGGGTCGTTCGAGTGTGCCCAGTCTAAAGCTCCTGATGACCATTGGTGAGATGCTGACTCCGGACGTGATTGAGGAGTTTGGAAGCACCGATATGCGAGACAGTATACTATGGGCGATGTACGGCCCTACCGAGGCCACGATACACTGCACTCTACAACCCAATTTCTCAGCATCTGCATCCACGACCTCGATTGGATTTCCACTAGACAGTGTTTCAGCCTTCATCGTAGCACCAGCTCTTGAAGACGATGTATCCGCGACCTTCTCCATTTTACCAGTTGAGGTGGAAGGCGAGCTTGTTGTGGGAGGTCTTCAGATAGCAGAAGGGTATCTTAATCGACCGGAACTGACTGCTACGTCCTTCGTGCATCATCCGGCCTATGGGAACGTATATCGAACTGGCGATCGCGCTAGACTGCGCCGTGATGGCACGCTAGAGTGCTTGGGACGCGTCATCACTGGCCAGGTCAAGCTGAGAGGACAGAGAGTTGAACTTAGCGAGGTCGAGCAGATCATCATGAAGGCTGACCATGTTCGCGCGACCGCTGTCATGGTAATCGAAGAGCTGCTGGTCGCTTTCTGTGCCGTTGGTAACCATGAAGTACAACGCGCCGATGTTTTGCAGATGTGTAAGCGCTGGTTGCCAGAGATCATGATGCCATCTCACATGCTTTTTGTGCGTACCATGCCACAGCTCCCATCAGGCAAGATCGATAAAGGCTCCCTTACCAAACTATATCAAAACAGTTTGTGTGGCAACGGGTCCACTGAGGTCATTGGCGATGACTTCGCGGGTCATCCCGTGCTAAGGATTCTAGGATCTCATCTCGGCCAATCTCTTACTTCAGCTTCGAATCTCGTGTCTGCTGGGCTCAACTCTCTTCAAGCCATTAAGTTGGCCTCGCAGTTGCGCGCAAATGGCTATGACATCTCGACGCTACAACTACTCTCTGCAGCCACTATCGAAGATCTTCTTCGAGCCACATCAACTTTACAAGCTCAGAACGATACAAATTCGATTACGCTAGTCAGTCCTGCTGATGATGGAACGAAGGATATTCCGGCATTGAGGAGACGGTGGCCAAATATTGCCTACACTCTTCCCTGCACCGAGCTACAGAAAGCAATGCTTACTGAGACTATCATTAGGCCAAGTGCTTACTGCAATTGGGTTGAGGTAGAGATTGCGGGAACTTACACATTCGAAGAAATCTGTGAGGCCATCTGTCATCTCGCGCAGCTCAACGAGATATTGCGGACTGGGTTTTACACCGGGACATATCACGAGGGCACATTCCTTCAGATTGTCTGGAGAGGGCTGGAGCCGTCACAATTCCGACAAGTTAATAACTTTTCGAAACGATTCTCGCTCGGCTCGTATGAGTCGCTACTGCGACCGCTGTCTATACAGATCAAAACGAGACCTGGAATGTGTAGAATGCTAATCCAGATCCACCATGCTTTGTATGATGGTTGGTCTCTAGATTTGATCCTTGGAGACCTTGACGACATACTCCACGGCAAGAGCATTCCACACAGGCCACAGTTCCGGCAAGTGGTGCAATATTACGAAGGAGACCGGGCAAGAACTCAAGAGAAAGCCCAGCGATTCTGGAATGAGCTTCTTCAAGAGCGGGCGGATCCGTCATTACCAAATTACAACGGGAAAGTTGTCGAACTCAAAACGACCAGCTCTTGGCAGGGCCGCTCTGCAATCGAACCACAGGCATTGTTCCAACGGTCTCGTGAACTCACACTTAGCCCGCAAGTATTCTTCCAGACTGCCATCGCCTTTGTCTTGAGTTTGTATACCGGCTGCGAAGACGTTGTCATCGGCAATGTTACCTCTGGTCGCACAATTCCGGTCACTGGTATAGAGGACATCATCGGTCCATGCATTGCCTCACTCCCCTTTCGACTCCGCTTCCGAGACCTGGCTGATGCTCATTCGGCTCTACAGGAAACGCACCGTTTGAATCTCGCTAGCTTGGAGCATTCCTCGTTGCCGTTGCGTGCTATCGCCAAAGCTGCAAACGTGCACCCTGGATCACACTTGTTTGACGTACTATTCGTGTGGCAACAACCTCTGAACTCAGTCTCGGGATTGACGCCCTTCCTCCATGTAGTCGACAGTGCGGATGACTTAGAATGTAAACTCACATTCGAGGTCGAACCTCATTCGGATTATTTCTCATTTCGTGCCACTTTCGACCCAGCCACTATGCCAGAAACACAAATCCAGTATTTGTCACGACAGATTGACGAAGTAGTCAATTTATTCGTCGACGATATAGCTTGCCCGATTTCCGATTTATCGAAATGCTTCACAACAACCACCCGCTCAATCGCAAATCCGCTACCCCAACAGGCGTCACATGAACATGGGCCGTCTCACGCTATCGAGAAATGGGCATTGCGTACACCAGATAAAGAAGCGATCATGTTCGGTTCCATCGGTGACGGCGTCATGCGAGTCATAGCTACGGTAACATATGCTGCGCTGAATAGGAGCGCGAATCAGCTTGCTCACTACCTAGGAAGCCAAGGTGTACGGCAAGGTCATCTGGTCGGTGTGATCATGGAGAAATCCGTCAATCTCTACACTTCTATCCTTGCCATTCTGAAGCTAGGTGCGGGCTACCTCCCTCTGGTTCCGGATTTGCCTCGCGAGAGAGTCAGAACAATATTTAGCAATGCTGAAGTTGATGTGTGTATTTGCGATCCATCATCATCATCCCAGCTACGGAAGGACACCTCCTCTAAAATCATTGACTTTCACTCCGTCGACCTCTCCGCCTATTGTGACCAGAACCTTGACATACCGTACGACGGCACTCGGGTCGCTTATGCCGTGTTCACTAGCGGTAGTACCGGCACACCCAAGGGCGTCCTCGTCACACAAGAAAATCTTATGAGTAACCTGGACTGTCTAGCTACCATATACCCCTCTACAACTCAATCGAGGTTGCTCCAGGCATGCTCACAAGCCTTCGATGTCTCTGTCTTTGAGATTTTCTTTGCATGGCACGTCGGCATGTGCTTGTGTTCAGCGACAAAGGACGATATACTTCTTGACATCGAGGGCGCTATCAATCACCTAGGCATCACCCACCTCAGTCTTACGCCGACCGTTGCAGCATTGGTCAATCCGAATAACGTCCCACGAGTCGAGTTCCTTGTCACAGCCGGAGAAGCTGTGACAGAGCATGTACGACGGACCTGGGCAGGTCGGGGTCTCTATCAAGGTTGGCTTCTCATTCTTATCTCATGCATCATTGTCGGCTGACAGACAATTTTTTCTAGGTTATGGGCCTTCGGAAACAACGAACATCTGTACTGTGCGTCCTTCAGTTTCGACGACTGACCTCATCAACAACATCGGGCGACCTCTCGATAACACATCGGCCTTCGTCATCGATCCTAATGACACCAATATCATGCCCCGCGGCGCTGTGGGTGAATTATGTTTTGGAGGTTATCAGGTCTTCAAAGGATACTTGAACCAGCCCGACCTCACTGCTGCGAAGATCATCCAACATCCTCACTATGGGCGTATTTATCGTTCTGGAGACTTGGGGATACTGCTAGAAGACGATTCTATTCTTTTCATGGGCAGACTGGATGATCAGGTCAAGATACGGGGCCAGCGAGTAGAGCTTGGAGAGATTACATCCGCCCTGCTGGATAGAGATGATGTGCGAGATTGTTCGGCCATTCTGCTGACTAGTGACGGTCTATCAGACCGACTGGTTATCTTCTGGGTACCTATTGTGGCTGCGACTGCGGAGTTCAACGTGCTAAACCTACGGGCTTTTCGTCCGACCATTTTGGACATGTTTGCGTCTTTGTCAGACCGCCTTCCTTCATATATGGTGCCTTCGCATCTTATCCCCATCTCACGACTACCAATGACTGCGCAAGGCAAAATCGATACACGCCTTCTTCGTCAATGTTTCGCAGGTCTCGATGAAGAGCTTTTGAATTGCTCGACCAATTGCCAAGATACGATAAAGGATGCAAATATGGCTGATATATGGGAGATCAAGGCCAGAGATTTGCTAGCGGATACTCTTCACATTTCACCAGAGAGTATTCGTCGTTCTTCGTCATTCTTCGCTCTGGGGTTAGACTCAGTGTCGGCGATCAGCTTGAGCAATGCATTCAGAAAAGCAGGATTGGGCGAATTCTCCATCACCACCATCCTCAAACATCCTACTATAGCATTTCTTGCTGCTGCAGGACCCACAGGTACATCTCTAAATCGACATTCGGGCGGTCCTACAGTGCAGCCAGAGGAAGCACTCAGCCCAGATGAAATTTCGCGCATCCGGCAGCAACTTGGGGAGAGGTCACAGTTCTGCAAAATCCGGCCTTGCACGCCACTCCAGGAGGCCATGCTCTCAATTGGAGGATCAAATTCTAGATCATGGTATACCAATGCGATGGTCTTCACAGTTCATGGGGACCTGAGACGTCTGCAAGACTCTTGGGTCCTGATGCTCGAACGACATGAGATCCTCCGGACTTCCTTCATTGCTACAGATGACCCATCTCATGCCTGGGTTCAGGTGACTTGGAAAAATGCGAGCATAGAGTGGGGCACGATAGACTTCTCTACTCGTCCTCGCCAACAGGCCGATGAGATGGTCGCCAACCTCATGAAGGCCAACAAGCCGCCTGTCTGGCTAGCAATCGGGACAGAGCGGCAAACAACTAGTCTACTTTTCTGCTGTCATCACGCTTTGTACGACGGAACCGCCATGCAAACACTGCTCGATGAGATCCAGGACGTTTACCACTCTCGCGAACTCCTGCCACCCGTCTCGTACGACTTGTATTTGCAGCAGATGCTGTGTCAAGACCTCGCATTCGCAGATCAATTCTGGACTCGGTCGTTTGAAGACTTCGAGCCCTCTTACTTCCCAGATCTCACTGGCAAAATTAAATCATCGCAACACGAGCAAGCGACATGGCAAACTCGACTGCAGTTACCCCTCAGCGAAATACGTCAAGCATGCCAAATTGCATCCCTGTCTTTACTATCCGTAGTGCAGGCGACATGGGCCAAGCTTCTTCACTTTTACACGGGAGAGACCGATGTATGCTTCGGAAATGTTGTGAGCGGACGGGCCTTTCCAGGCCATGAACTAGATCGCCTAGTTGCACCTTGCTTCAATACCTTGCCAGTCCGCCTCAACTTCGACTTCCAAAAGGAAAATGGCGCGTTGGCAGAACAGATACACACGTTTAATATTAATTCCTTGGATTACCAGTTGACACCACTTCGGCGTATTCAGAAACTTGTGGTCCACGACGGGAGAAGGCTTTTTGATACTCTTGTCATCCTACAGCAACCGAATGAGCCGCTGGACAAAACCATATGGACACTCAAAGAAGATTCCGGGGATATGGACCTGCCTTTAGTCTGCGAAATCACCCAGAGCCAGTCTGAAGATAGTCTTGATGTGACTCTCCACTATTGCAACTCCATTATATCTGCAGCGGAAGCCAAGATCATTGCCAGTACCTTCGAATGCAGCCTGGAAGATATTATCAAACATCCACATGCGCCAGCCAATGATACAATTTGCCTCCACTCGCAGCTTCGAGGTGAGAGTAATCTGGATTACAAGAGGGCAAAAAGTGAGACTACTCTTCTTCACCACGGTTTTGAGAGCAACGCAATGTCCAGCCCAAATCGGATCGCCCTTGACTTCATGCACATCGATGGATCAAGGACCACGTGGGCATACAAGAAGTTGAATGAGAGGGCCAATAACATTGCGCACGCGCTCATCGGTAGTGGTGTTAAGCCTGACGACATTGTGCCCATTCACATCTCGAAAAGCCCACTGTTCTACGCCAGCATACTAGGTGTTCTGAAGGCCGGTGCAGCTTTCGCTCCACTTCACCCTGGGCTTCCCGAAGCGCGCAAAGCGCTTATGCTTGAACAGCTGGGGGCAAAAGTAATACTTAGCTCTAAGGAGCTCTCAAGCTTTAGAACTCCCGCCCCCATGGATGTCCTGGATGTTCAAGGTCTGCATCACAGCACAGATGGCAATCCTGTCACGCCGCAACTCAGCGCGACAAACTTGGCGTATTGTTTGTTCACGAGCGGCTCGACAGGGACGCCAAAAGCCGTCAGCATGGAACATCGCGCACCGGTCCAAACGATCGAGTCTTCTAGAACGCTCATACCTTGGAAAACCTCTTCACGTCTTCTTCAGTATGCTGCTGTGACCTTCGACATGTGCTACTACGACTGTTTTTTGGCGTGGTCCTATGGGTTCACACTTTGCGCTGCCGAGCAACATTTAATGCTGGACGAACTGCCCCAGGTGGTCGATCTTCTTAACACTGACTTGCTGGACTTGACTCCAACGGTAGCAGCCACGCTCACCAGACACGAGATACCGAAAGTCAAGTGGCTTTACTGTATTGGTGAGGCAATGACGCAAGGTATTGTCGAAGCATGGGGAGACGCGTGCATCAACTCTTATGGGCCCACTGAAGCGGCATTTTGTACTACGATGCATCCAATCTCCAACGAGTTCAAGACTGCTGTTATCGGCAGGCCATTTTCGAGCACTTCCTTTGCCGTGTTCTGCGCAAATGGGGAACGACCACTGCCTGTGCTCAGTGTCGGAGAGCTATATATAGGAGGTGCACAACTCGCGCGAGGCTATGTAGGTGCACCGGACCTGACCGAAGAGAAGTTTGTGAGCAAGTGCGGTCAGAGGTTCTACCGCAGTGGCGACATGGTGCGAATGCTGAGTGATGGCAATTTCGAATTCATTGGCCGCACAGACGATCAAGTCAAGATCCGAGGGTTGAGGGTTGAGCTGGGTGAGATAAATCATACCCTCCAGAGTTCCCATCCCTACATCACAAGCGCTATCACACAAATTCTGAAGAAGGACGCGTCAGCGAAAGAGCAGCTTGTGGCATTCCTGGTTACTAATCGTCCTTACCATGTCACAACGCGAGAAGAAATCCAACGTCAACTTAGACAGAGAGCGCAGGATCTTCTGCCGACATATATGGTTCCGCAATTCTTTCTCTTCATCGATAGTATCCCGCGATCGCTGGCTGGCAAGGTCGACAAGAAGGCCTTGATCGAGCTGTTCCTCCATTCAGTTGAGAGCACCAATTTGACTAATGGCACCTATTCGCAAGACGTTAACCACCAATGGACCGACGTTGAGAGTCATGTCAGAGAGGTAATTGCAAGACTTTCTCGGACAACTTTAGAAGGAATATTGCCGACAACCACGATCTATCAACTTGGTCTCGATAGCATCAGCGCAGTCCAGATTGCTGCAGCACTTCGCAGGAGAGGTTATGGTTTGAACTCGGGGGAGGTCATGAAGTATCTAACCTGTGTCGATATTGCCGCCCACATCAACCTGGCGGACACGAGCCGTCAGCAAACAGCTTCACACATCGATTTTGCGTCTTTCGATGATGCACATAGGTCTCACGTGCTAACTGCACACGACCTTGCTGACGAAGACGTTGAAGCCATCCTTCCTTGCACACCATTGCAGAAAGGCATAGTATCCCAGATGCTCGCAAAGCATGGTGAAGTGTATATTAACTACCTTCGTATGAGACTGCAGCAGGACGTGAGCTTGGAAAGGATGAGAAAAGCATGGCAACGAGCCATGGAAACGCACCCCATGCTAAGGACCGGCTTCGCACATCTACAGCATAATGATCACTCGTTTGTAATGATCGAGTATAGGCCTGATGCCGTCATCCTGCCATGGGACATCGTTTCGCATAACAACGTATCCGAATCAGCCCAAAGATGGGTAGCTAGACTGCGGAAGAGAGCAGCAGACGACCTTCACCGCCCTCTCTGGCAGATCAGGGTCGTCCCTGAAACTGACGCTGCATACCTTGATCTTGCCATCTTTCATGCGCTGTTTGATGCACAAAGTTTGCAAAGGATCTTTCAAGACGTGGTAGCTGCATATCACGACCAACATATCCAGCCGACGGCGGCAGTTGGACCGGTAGTCGATGGCATTCTTCAACGAGGCAATGATCACGATGGGCAAGGAAGTGAGTTTTGGGCTGAACTGGGCCAGCAAGCCACTCCATGCCGCTTTCCCAATTTGTGTGTCCTCAGAAGTGGCATGGAGCCGCCTATGATCTGCACGCATCGATCTGCTGAGTCCCTCCATAACATGGAGAGTGCATGTCGGCGAGCGAATACGACTATGCAAGCCGTCGGTATTGCGAGCTGGTTGTCTCTAATAGCTGCTTATACGGGAGAACCCGCAGCCACTTGCGGAGTCGTTCTTGCTGGTCGCACTTTTGATGCTGCAGAGAACGCCGTCTTTCCGTGTATCAACACAATCCCCTTCTCGCACACAATGACGTTAGATCTGAAAAATACTCTTGAAAGGATCACCAAATTACTTGCTGGTGTACAGCAGCATCAGCATGTTCCGTTGAACAATATCCAGAAGCTTATGGGTCATCCGAATGAGCCCCTCTTCGACAGCATTTTTGCATACCAAAAGCTACCCTTGAAAGATGGCGAGATCGATCTATGGACCATCGTGGATGAGGAGGCCACCATTGAATATCCAGTCTCTATTGAGCTTGAGCCGATAGGTGACCGTCTGGAGTACAGACTTACGATCATGCCACACACGATACCACGACAGCAGACTGATATGATGCTTATGCAGCTCGATCATCTCATGCAACGCTTCCTCTCTCCCACGACATCTCCCGAACTCTTCGACAAGTCAATCTATTCTGTTACTCCAGCCAAGGAGCCCATCCTGTCATCTGAAATTCGATTACTTCACGAATTCGTCGAGGAGTCTGCCACGAAGTATCCACAGCGTGTCGCTCTCGAATTTGCCGATCGCATCGACAAAAGCCGCTGTTCTGCGAGGAGCTGGACATACCACGAGCTCGATATCGAAGGAAATAAGATTGCACACCTGCTTATCAATAATGGTGTTCATCCCAGAGATATAGTTGGTGTTTGCTTCGACAAGTGCCCTGAAGCTTCCTTCGCCATACTAGGTGTTCTAAAAGCTGGGTGTGCTTTCGTTGCAATTGACCCTGGAGCACCAGCTGCGCGCCAAAGATTCATTGTTCAAGACTCCGGAGCTCGCGCTGTTCTGTCTATGAGGGTGCAGTCTGCTAAGTTCGCAAAGGACGTCCACGTGCCCGTATTGAACCTCGATGAGACGACGACAAAGGCATTATACAGCAGTCGACCCGTACTAGAGAGACATATCGACCCCCAAGACCGCAGCTACTGTCTGTACACCAGTGGTACTACCGGCACGCCCAAAGGATGCGAATTGACCCATGAAAATGCCGTGCAGGCGCTTCTCTCCTTCCAACGAATCTTTGCCGGTCATTGGGACCCCACGTCGCGCTGGCTGCAATTCGCGTCATTTCACTTCGATGTTTCCGTGCTCGAACAGTATTGGAGCTGGTCTGTAGGCATATGTGTGGTTTCTGCACCGCGAGATGTCATATTGGAAGACCTGGCCACCTCAATCAGCACGCTCGGTATTACACATATCGACCTTACACCCAGCCTTGCCCAGCTTGTGCACCCTGATCAGGTGCCGAGCTTGTGTGAAGGGGTGTTTATCACAGGAGGCGAGAGCTTGAAGCAAGAGATATTGGATGTATGGGGCCCGAAAGCAGTGATCTACAACGGATATGGACCGACGGAAGCGACCATAGGCTGCACCATGTACCCGCGGGTCCCTGCTGAGGGCAAACCCTCGAACATCGGATGGCAGTTCGACAATGTAGGCACCCTAGTACTACTGCCCGATTCGGATGTGCCCGCTCTTAGAGGTGGTGTTGGCGAGCTCTGTATCTCAGGCAAACTAGTCGGCAAAGGATACCTCAACCGTAAAGAACTGACGGAAAAGAGCTTTCCATACCTGGAGCGGTTCACAATGCGTGTATATCGGACAGGAGATCTCGTCAGAATACTGCATGACGGCACTTTCGAATTTCTTGGCCGCGCCGATGATCAAGTTAAGCTACGGGGTCAGCGACTAGAGGTAGGCGAGATCAACTCGGTCATTAGACGATCGGATAGGCAGATCACGGATGTTGCTACTCTAGTCCTCAAGCATCCTCGACAGCAGAAGGAGCAACTCGTTTCATTCATCGTGTACAGTCGACAAAAGGGTGAGCCTTCGATCCTGATTGATAACCCGTTCGACGTGCCTAAAGCGAAGGAGGCCTGCCATATTCAGCTTCCGCCATACATGGTGCCGACACATTTTATCTGTCTTACTTCCCTCCCACTCAATGTCAACAACAAGGCCGATGCGAAGAGGTTAAAGAACATGTACAGCAGTTTGTCGCCTACTGATCTACAGAAGCTCTCCCTCTCGTCTAATGAACATGATCAGGCATGGTCAGATCCTGAACAGAAAATTAGAAATGTTGCATCAAACGAGTTCAACGTTGACAAAGCCGCCGTCGGCAAAAACACCAGCTTCTTCGAACTCGGCATGGACTCAATATCGGTCATTGGCCTCGTAAGAGGGATGAAGGAAGCAGATTTCGGTGGTACGACTGCATCTCTAGTCATGTCTCACCCAACTGTTCGACGACTCGCAAGGGCCATATCTACAGACGCTTCGACGGTGAATACCCGTGCTTCACTCCTCGCAGCCCGGCAAGCAATTGCTGCGACGCAACATCGCCATCGGCGAACTGTTGCTCGCTCTCTCGCGATCAACACGTCTGAAGTTGAAGCGCTTGCGCCATGTACACCCCTGCAGCAAGGCATGATTGCGAGATCTCTGGAGAGCGAGAATGGGCTCTATTTCAACACCTTCCACATCGAGCTGGGCCACAACATGGATCTTCGCCGCTTCCGAGCAGCATGGGAGGCTGCATTTGACTCTTTCCAAATTCTGCGCACAGTCTTTGCAAATACCGAGGACGGATATGTGCAAGCAGTACTGAGCAATGTCGACTTGCCGTGGATCGTGGATGCTACGATCAAACGTGAGTCAAGCGAAAACCATCTGGCCAGACTAAGATCGAAGTGGGTTGAAGTGAATCAACAAAATCTCACTCGGCCTTTCGAACTCGTACTTATCTCTAATAGTGGGCAGCAGCTATTGCTGGTTCATATCTTCCATGGGTTGTACGATGGCATCAGCATCGAACTGATCTTCAAAGCCGTCTGGGATGTCTACAATGGACTTGCATTTGACAAGGACGCGCCTGACTTCTTCTCGGCACTTGCGAATGGACCATTAAGGGTCATAGCAGGGGCTAAAGAGTTCTGGCAGAAACACCTCACATGCAGCTCCCCTTACGTATTCCCATCGCTGACGTTGCGCTCAAGCGACGAACCCGTCAAGGTCATCAGAGAGCTACGTGATCTGAGTCTCTTCGAGGCAGCCAGACGAAAGCTTAACGTCACTGCTCAGGCTGTTGCTCAAGCTTGCTGGCTTCATGTGCTCCTGAAGCATATAAAAAACGCGACAACAATTGGAATTGTGGTATCAGGTCGGAGCATTGATCTTGAAGGTTCCGATCGAATCGTTGGGCCAATGTTCAACACTATTCCATATCAGCATCACCCTCAGCGAGGCGAAACTTGGGTCTCATTCATTAGGAGAGTGCACGACTTCAATGTTGCTGCCCATCCGTACCAACACACCGCATTACGAGACATTGCCAAGTGGTGTAGGACCGATCACCGTCAACCGCTCTTCGACACCCTCTTTGTTTATCAAGTCAAAAAAGCGGGGGGATGGGCAGACAATGAGATGTGGAAGCTATTAGATTCGAATGCTGTGGGAGACTATCCTCTAGCGCTTGAGGTTGAGCAGGCAGCAAATCATCAGTGGAAGTTAACTCTAGTTGCTCAAGGCCACATCGCAGATGTGCCGACATCAAATAGGCTACTCGATAGCTTCGAGGAAGTGCTGCACCAGGCTATTCAGGATCCGACCATGATGACTGATGCCACCACTGACACAAATGATTGTATCAGTAGTGGAACCTCCACTGGAACTCATCAAACAAATGGTTTGTATCGCATGTCTGACTTCGAATGGATCGACAGTGCCAAGATCTTGAGAGAAGTGCTCTCGAGTCTCACTGGAAGCGATGTTGAAGAGATCAACGAAACGACGACGATATTCGAGCTGGGACTGGACAGCATCGATGCTATCAAGATGTCATCAGACCTCAAAAGGCATAACGTCGACCTTGCCGTTAGCGGTATCATGCGTGGCTTAAACATCGCTGGGATGTTGCCTAACATCAGAAGCATCAGTGACACGAAGCAAAGACAAGAATCCACCGAAGCCAGACTTGTGACTCTCAAGGCGGAGCTTCTAGGTCATGTCGAAGACCAAACGACAGATATGACACAAGTCGAATCAATTCTTCCGTTAACACCTCTGCAAGAAGGTATGGCCGCAGAGATGGTAGCATCTGACTTCGCAAGATACTATAACTTTGATGTCATGAAACTCAGCCCGGAGACTGATAAGGACAGGCTGCGCGACGCTTGGACCCAGGTTGTGGGAGCTTCACCAATACTGCGCACCTCTTTCATCGAGATCGAGGATCCAAACATCAAGGCTTCATTCGCCCAGGTGATTCATGTCCAAAGCCATGACTTTTGGAGTCAGAGGAGAACGGATAAGGAGCCTGACTTCCCTGCATTATTCAAGGAATTTCGCGAGAGAGCCATCGAGTCGTCTCTGTCAGAGCCGCTTCTCCATGTTGTACTTGTTGACGCACCAGCCAATTCATATATCGTACTAGCCATAGCGCACGCTCTATATGATGGATGGTCGCTTGGTTTGCTACACACCGATGTAGCGTCCGCTTACGAGGGCCGCTTGGAACACCGTCCCTGCTATCATCCTACCTTATCTACGATCTTGTCCACATCCGAAACCGATGCTGTCGCGTTTTGGGGTGACTACTTGTTCGAAGCGAGGCCAAGTACTTTCTCTCCAGGTTCTCAACTCCAGGCTACCGCGTCCAAGGTAACTCATCGCCTGGAACGCAGCAGTAATGTGAATGCACACGACGTCACGCAGTTCGCGAAGAAGAGCCATGTCTCCCTTCAAACACTTGGACAGACAGTGTTCGCTGTGGTCTTAGCTTCCTACCTTCGTACGCTGGATGTGACTTTCGGATCTGTACTTTCCGGTCGCGATGACGAGATGACTTTACAGCTCATGTTCCCCACAATGAATACCGTGGCCATTCGCACAATTCTTCATGGGAATCGTCTCGAGTTGCTGCGGCATGTGCAGGACAGCTTCATGAACGTCAAACAGTATCAACATTTCCCGCTTCGTAAGGTGCTTGCACTGGCTGATGCACATGGTGGTTTGTTTGAGAGCTTATTTGTATATCAGAAGAGCGTGGATACAGATGAGAAAGACCGAAATCACTTATACACAAGTGTTGAGGGTCACAGCGATGTCGAGTATCCTGTCTGTGTGGAGATGGAAGTAGTGGAAGGCGAGCTCAAGTGGCGGTGCGCCGTGAGATCTGACGTGTTTGATGAGAGAGGTGCGGTGGGACTGTTGAACCGACTAAACAACGTTCTCGAAGAGATTATGCAACGACCAGACAACCCTGTCATCGACTTCACCGTGGAAGGGACCTCGGTGTGTGGTCTACCGCCATTCGAGGATGATAAAGCAAGCACTTCACTCCTCGAGAGCAAATCTTCCGAACAAAATGGATCCTTACATGAGGGACTAGCACCATTCATACAGACCATTCGTCAAGTTCTAGCTTCTGTTTCTGGAACGCCGGAGGATGAAATCACACACGACACAACTGTCTTCCATATCGGCCTTGACTCGATCAGTGCCATCAAGGTCTGCTCTCTTCTCCGTAAGAGAGATATTATCCTTGGCGTTAGCGACATGCTT
>TARA_R110002003_G_scaffold357_8_pt1 | contig 23243 bp, 23 predicted proteins | sample TARA_R110002003 | Tara Oceans TARA_R110002003 (sample SAMEA4396441) | marine metagenome | biome: Westerlies Biome; feature: [SRF] surface water layer (ENVO:00010504); material: water (ENVO:00002006), including particulate matter (ENVO:01000060) such as... | depth 5 m
AGCAAGTCTGGAATCCTTATGGCAAATTCGTGCAGAGACGTCCCCGTCAATACGTGTTGACCTGCGTCGTTGCGTTTGTAGATCCCACGTTCGTTCCTGTTCAGTTCCAGACCACTTGAGACGGAGCCAGGAATAGCTCACCCGCTAAGCCGCATACAGATCTACCGTTAGGCAACCGTTACGTGTGTCGGGGATCCACCGGCACCGCCTCCTTGGCTGACCTCGCCGCTTCACAGGTGATACTTCAGCCTGCTTCTCACCACAGTGTACTTTCCTTTCGCTCACTTTCTACTACTTCCACAACTTTGTTTCTCTTATAGCTAGTTCTCACCTTCTTTCACAACTGGACAACACACAAAGCACTATGATCGCAGACATCGCTCGCCGCGGGCTTAGCCAACCACAGGCGGTTGCATTTGTCAAACGCGCCGTAACTGCGCAGGCTGAGACGCCAGAGGGAGTTGAGGTCCCTGTATGGGGAGGTGTCTTGCTCTATGTTACCTTCATGGTTGCTGCTGTGGGCGTGAGCTTGGTTAGTTCCCTTGTCTATGCATCAGACCTCAACTCGCCATAAGGCTGAGGGCATCGGTCTGTCATTCAGTATATCTGCTAACAATCACATAGCTCTCCTACATGCTCAACGAGGTCATTACCACGCTCTGCATGGTTGAGTCCCCCATCGCAGCCATCACCGTCTCCCCCTCCACCCACGACCGCGCCGACAAAGCCGAGAAGGAGGGTCTCCTTGAGACCGGACCCACCATCACTCTTGTCAACCAGAAGCCCATCACATCCAGCATCCGCGGCACCATCAAACACTTGGTCGCACATGCCGGTCGCTGGGCCCGTTTCCGCGGCTTCAAGATCCACATCCTGCACTCGATCCTCTTCTCCACCGTCTCGACCTTCTTCTCCGCCGCACTTCCCCGCGTCCCAGGCCAGATCATCTTCGTCGCTGCACTAAGCGGCGCGGCCGTCGCAAACATCCACGCAACATGGACCCACAAGGTCGTGTCCATGCCGACCGACAAGTCCTTCTGCGCCCGCCTCGTGTCCAAGTCGCAGTGGAAGACGCTCGCTCTCCCCGCCGCCATCGAGGCCGCAATGCCATACATCAGCCTGTACCTCACCTGCGGCGTCGCAATGCTCATGGGCCTGCACAAGCTTGACCAGGAAGACATTGCCGCATACACCGGTACCCAACTCGCGTGCCTCGCTGTCCGTCTCATCGTCGCATTCGTCTTCATGATCGCATGCACGCTCTTCCTCTGTCTCCCCGCCATCGTCACGCTTGTGCGCATCGAAGCATCCATCCTCCCCGAGGACCAAGACACGATTGTCCCCTTTGACCGCTCGTTCGGCGGCAAGGTCGTCAGCCAGATGCACGGCGGAAGCGGCAAGATTGGCTTCTTGGATGCGTGGCGCAGCTTCAACTGGGAGGCGAGGCGTCGTCTTATCAAGCTATTCGTCAAGGTGTTTTTCATCCTTGCTGCGCTGCTGTTCGTCGTTGTGCATGTGCTTATCGGCGAGATGATGTTGGTCTTTGGCACCGACGGTCTGGGCAAGGCGTTGAGGCAGCAGCCTCTGCAGTTCTAGATATTGACTCTCGAGCCAGTGGAACGGGACGGCAAGGACCACTGGTGTCAGCGGTGCCGCTGAGTCATTCTGGATAAACGCATCTGAACTTAGGATGCTGGCATGGGGCGTAGCTGGAGTTGGAAACGACTTTCATATCTCTTATCATGTTGGTTTGTCTTGTCTGTATTCTATACTGGGCCCACATCGCCGTCTTTCCTTAGCCTCGGGGATATATGCACCATACAACACAAATAAATATAGTCCTTGCGCGGGAATCCATTCAAGCATGTGCATTGTCTCCAAGGTGACATGGCAGCTGTGATGGCTTACTACAGGACACCGACATAGTTACAGACATGGAAAGACCGACGAGCCACGAAGACCTAGTACCATGATGCACAGCTCCGGTGCTAATTAGCCCCACGAAAGCTTTGCGGGATTGCCTTCACATCGCCGAGAAATGATCTGGCTACTTCGTCTTACACGCCACACTACATTCCAGGGGCAGTCTTTTCATCGTGCTGCCTTCTTCGTGGCATGTTCCATTTGTTCTCGATTTGAAGGTAGACAGCATTGGCTCTAACGGGATCGATCACTCACGCCGTGCCATTCACTCGAAAATATTGCCATGAACCCTTCCGCTCATCTGCATTCATTCATTCGTAACTAACCAGTACCATTGGTTCTCCGCGATGCCCGGAGGGAAGGAGGGCCCTCGATCCAGTGCGCACCATATCGCGCTCGCACCAACGCCATGCTATGCTAGTCCTGTGTACCCTCTGTAAACCCAATGCGCCCATGCTAACCTAACCCATGTCATGTCATGTGAAGTAAAGTAAATGGGAATGAGAAACTGGGTATATACATATACGCCTTTCCTCGTGTGCCGTATGCCGTAATGCGCCATTGAGATTCGTCAACGCGAGCTCTGATACTATTCTGCGTACTACGACGCCATGCTGTCATTGCGTGTACTCGTGGCACCTTGGACTTTTGATATCGCGACGGAGCTATGCTGCATGTCTGTGTGTTCGTTCGCGCCTGCGGTTGTGTGTGCAAAGTCTGTTTCCTCGACGGCGGGGATGCTTTGTATTGATGGTTCGACTCCTTGCGCTGTTTCAACTCTTTGCACAGGAGGCATGGCCTTTTGTTCATTCGCTGCTGCCGCAAGAGCGTCTTGTCTTGCCTGCTCCTGCTCCTGATCTCTCTCTTGCTCCAGCTTCAATTCGTGCTTCGCGTTGTCTTGGCCGGTGATGACGCCCTTGAGCACGACTTCCAGATCTGCCAGTCGTACCGGCTTGATGAGGAAGAGGTTGATGCCGCTCGAATTCGCTTCTTGCTGTATCTCTGAATCCGCCACACCCGTCAAGGCAATGATAGTGACCTTCGGGAGATTGTTTCTAATCTCATGCGCGCGAATTTGGCGTGTTGCCTCGAGGCCATCCTAGAGACGGGATTAGTGTACATCTTTAGAAGGTTCATGAGCATTGCTTACCATTATGGGCATATTGATGTCCATTAGGATGACGTCAATACAAGCTGATTCGTCTGGAGCATGTAATAATGGTGCAGCAGAAGGGTCGGGTGTCTGGGCAGCCTTGTATGCTTCCAGCGCTTCCAAACCATTCACAGCAAGAACGTGTCGATGGCCAAGTTTATCGATAAAGGTTCGCAAGAGTCGAAGGTTGATTGGGTTGTCGTCCACGGCCAGGCAATTCAGTGCACGTACCGGTTTGGTGTAGATTGACTTCTTAAGTGCATGAGGGGTGACGGACCGGATTTCAGGAGCGCTACTCACCGAGGAAAAAGCTGGCCGGGGCGGATCGAGAACATGGGCAAATGCATCTGATTTCTGGGGCGGGTCACTCTCCTTCAGACTGAGATGGGTCATCTGAGGCAGCTCTGTATCCACTTTGGTCGTCTGAACTATGACGCGGTTGGCATGGCGATCCAGACACGACGTGAGCGCCTTCGCCATCTTGTGAGGACCAACAGGCTGGCCAATGCATTCGAAGATAATGCCTGGCACAGTAACCGCGGTAGTTGACTGAGCGGAAGCCGCGCCCTGGCATAAAACAATAACCGGTGCAGTCGATGCTGTTTCAGGGTCCTTGCTGTGTTGCGCACGCAACCACTTTGCGCAAGTCTCTGTTGCGACCACCAGATCAGGCTCTTCGTTGTTGTCGCTCCGCTCCATGCCAAACCAGTCGGTACAGAGACTATCCAGAGCCTTCAGTGACAGCTTCGTTGCTGTCTTCTTCTTTAAACTCTTCACAAAATACTCTTCCTCTTCATCGAAGCCAATAAAACGCACCTTCATCCCTTTTGTGCGGCTCGCAATCTCTAGCAACTGCTTTTCCTTCTCATGCTCAGACCCAGCAGCGCAGAAGGTTGGCGACATAGCCGATTCTTTCAATGGGCAGGTCACAGTGAACTTTGTGCCTCTGCCCTTTTCGCTTCTGACCTCGACCTCACCACCCAAGGACTCAACAATCTGCTTCACGATACTGAGACCCAGACCAGTGCCTTGGCTCAGCGAATTCTCTTGTGCAAACGAATGAAACAGTCGATTGTTGACGTATTCCTCAGACATGCCGATGCCCGAATCGGTCACTGTAAAGCGAAATTCGCAGCACTCGTCCGAGGGATTTCGCTTTGGCCTCGTCTCGAGTTTCACCTTGATGTAGCCGGCTGGCGTATACTTGAGGCTGTTCCCGAACAAATTCATGATGACTCGTCGCCAAGCGCCAGGCTGCGTGCGGAAGACGTAGTTTTCGCTGCGGTTAATGTCGAGTATGACGGATATGGCCATCTTTTCGGCATCCTGAGGATACACGTCATAGCTCTGCGCGGACGTCCTCTGGTAGGTGTAGCCTGCAAAGACACTCTCTACCACATCCTCGGTCAAAACACCCATATCAACATCGTTAATCAACGTCATTATATCGTTCGTATGAGCTTGGCCGGGAACAATCATGTGATTGTTCGTTTCTTTTGACGTTTTGAGGTTCCGCGAGTCAAGTTGTTGATCTTTGCAAAATCCAGCACGTGATTGATGGTCTCTAGCAGTGTTTTCCCGCATGTTTCTATCGTTGCAACATGAGATGCTTGCTGATTGTCGTTGTACGAGTCTTTCAAGAGGTCGGTCATACCGAGGATGCCATGAAGTGGGGACCGTAGTTCATGGCTGATGGAAGAGATGAAGTCTGCTTTGGCAGCGTCCGCCAACTTCATGTCTAACCTGGCTACCTCAGCCATGACCGAGTTACTGAAAGCTGCAAGGTAGCTTAACTCCTGTTCGGAGGTGAACACGCGCATTGGATCTGAGCTCCATATGAAAGCACTCGCAAACCATCGATCGCGGTGCGGGTCCCATAGCGGATACAGGACAAGGCTTCTCGCTCTCGGAAAAACTGTTCTCAAGTAATTTTCGTCATCTAGGCTCCGCATAGACTCTGACTTTCGCGAGGTGGTAAACGGAAATCCGTCAGCCGTGTCAAGTTCGCCGCCGGCGGAGGGCGAGTTGAGTGGTGGGGAGCTGGAGTCGTCATCGAGATTGAAGATATGGCCATGTGGATAGGAGCGCAGGAGATGCCGCAACACACTCTCGGACATAGCGTACTCAGTATTGACTGGCGAATTGGCGTCACGATTGTTCTTGCATAGTGCTGCGCCGAGGAGAACGCACGGCTTGTCAGGTTCCGGTAGCTGCTCGGAAAAGAAGTCGTCGTCCACAAGGCCTCCAAATGTGCTGATCTTGGCGTCAAAAAAGGCAGCGCCCTCTGCCTCGGTTGCGTCCACGATCATGTTTGCAGCTCGGGTGAAGGCAGCCTTGATCTCGGGAGCGGCCCTGTCCTTGTGGCCATCATTCGTCGAGGATGATAGTTTAGTCGATACTTCAGGCCGTGTTTCGGATAGAGGCTCCTCGGTGGCCGGTGTGATTGCAGCACTTGCAGTTTGTGCGCTTGAAGGCGAAGTATTGTCGGGGCTTGCAAGACTCGCAAGACTCGATTTGGGTCCGTCGTTCCCGTCAAGAGCAAGCAGCCCATCAAGGGTGTCGAGTGGAGCATTGGAGCGTCGGCGCTGCACAGGTAGCGCTTCTGGCCCTGCAGATGTCGGTCGTTCGATAGCCGAGTCCCAAGGGTCTGCCCACCAGTTCTCCAGCCCACTCTTCCCTTCAGCGAACGAGCCCAAGCTCTTGACCATGATCTTCCCTCGCCGCTGATCCTCGGTTGCTCGAACCATCTCCAGGTGCCGCATGACAGTACCGGCCATATCCTTGAGGAAGACCATCTCTTGCGGTTTCAGCCCATCCCGTGGCTTGTCGTCCAAGACGCAATAAGTCCCAATGCTGTGCCCGCTCGGGCTCCTGATAGGCACACCGGCGTAGAAGCGCGAGTACGGCGGCCCGGCAACGAAAGGGTAGTGCTTGAAGCGCTCATCTTTAGACAGATCGTTCACAACCAAGGACGGATGGTTGCCAAAGTCGTTGAGCAGACTCGAGTTCTCCCAGCGCAGGTTGACCGTGTAGTAGCACAGGCTCATCTCCTTGGGGAAGATGATGTTGCCCCAGCACAGATCGTCCTCGCTCACTTCGGCCTGTCCGCTGTGTATGCATAGCGTGCGGGTTGCTTCGGCGAGTATGTAGCAGTTCTTGCGGTCGAAGAAAGAGATCAGAGCGCGGCGGCAGTTGAGGCGGAGGGCGCCCAGCTGCGCAAAGGCGCTCAACGCCTTGTCGTCTGGCGGGTGCGGCGAGAGAAGTTCCGACGGGTCAGGCGTGGCCGGCAGGGTGCCTTCGCGGACTGGCGACGGCGAAGACTGGCGGTCCAGCGGTCCACCCGACTTGGGTCGCTGGGGATAGTACCTGCGACGATGAGCTGAGGGCCGCCTCGTGGTCACAGGTGCCGCATAGCGACATGCACATGCACCTACAGGTAGAAATTGCGCTCCTTGGCCAGATCGACGTGCTCCATCTTCTTGCGCGCCCGGCCATGCGTTCGTGAGGATGCAGGGTCGAGCCGGTCAGCCATGGCGACTTTTACTGCGTTACCAGTCCGTGGCGGCAATAGGGGGGACCATGCCTTGCGCGGAGCCCTGGAGTAGCGACAGCCGCAAATGCAAATGCAAATGCAAATTGGCAGCGAGGTCTGTTGGAGTCTGGGTCGTGGTGGGCAGCCGCCGCCAGGCAAGCGTCGAACGGCACTAACGGGGCGGAGCGTTCACGTCAGTGGAAGACGGCCAAATGCTCCGTCTGGACTCTAGCGGCCTTGGGCGGCCTTGGGAACTGGCGACGGCGCACCGGCGCTTCGAAAAAGATTTCGGCGTCCGCGTTTACAGACGTCTGGGTCGTGTAAGAATAACGTCATTGGCGAGCACGGGTCGCGCAGCGACGGACACACTCAGCAGCAGGCGCAAGGCTGCGGCTAAGCGGCCGCGCCGGTCTGCGCTCAAGAGGCTCCGCTGCGTGCATGCAGATGGTTCCTTTTCCCGCGCACCATGGGAGACGACCGCGTTGGTGGGTTGGACCGAGCCAGCTGCCCCTCACGTGCCCCGCGCTATCACCGACATCCTCCCGATCTGATACACACGGGCCTTCCACACATTCGATACCTGACTCACATGCGCAATCGCACACAGAAGCCCAAGGGAATGCATTAGGAGCGCTCTTGTGTCATTGGGCCTCCATAGTCAAACTTGTGAACCACGCCATATCCCGGCGCAAACTTGACCTGAGCTGCCGCAGTCACAGTACCACCCGCCACCTCCACACGCAGCCAGAGCAATCACGATGCGGTTGATAACTGTCGCCACGTGCTCTTTGAACCAATGGGCGTTGGACTGGGAGCCAAACTGCGAGCGAATCAAGCAAAGCATCCGCATCGCAAAAGAGCGCGGAGCATCTCTGCGCACAGGACCCGAGCTGGAGATTACTGGATATGGATGCTTGGATCACTTCCTCGAGGTGGATGTCATCCGCCACTCCTGGGAGATGCTATCCAGCATTCTCCTCGACCCAACATGTCATGGCATCTTGCTCGACATAGGCATGCCAGTCATGCACAATGGCAACCGTTATAATGCGAGAATCATTTCGCTCGATGGCAAGATCCTTCTGATACGGCCGAAGCTTTATTTGGCTAACACAGGTACTTGGCCTTTGTCAACGCCAGAACCACATAAGAGCTGACTGTGGCAGGCAACTATCGCGAGATGCGTTACTTTATCCCATGGAATCGCCCGCAGCATGTTGAAGAGTACGAATTGCGCGAACTTCCGCAAGCTTGCTTGGAGCTACAGGGGTCGACTACTGTGCCCATTGGAGATGGCCTGATCACTGCCAACGACTGCACTGTTGGGGCCGAGACTTGCGAGGAACTGTTCACCCCACTCAGTCCACACAATGCGCTCTCTCTTGCTGGATGCGAGATCATAACAAACAGCTCGGGCTCTCATCACGAACTTCGGAAGCTGGATACACGCATCTCCTTGATCCAGGAAGCCACGCGAAAATGTGGTGGTATCTATCTCTATGCGAATCAAAAAGGCTGTGACGGCGATCGACTCTACTACGATGGCTGCAGTATGATCATCGTCAACGGCGAGATCAAGAGCCAAGGTGCCCAATTCAGCCTCGACGACGTTGAGGTAGTTGTAGCCACCGTGGATCTCGAGGAGGTTTGGAGCTACCGCAGCAGCCCGTCTCGTGGCATACAATCTGTCGCACAAGGCCCGTTTGAAAAGTTCCGTGTCAATTTCAACCTATCCGACCCCAACAGCGACTTCGATCCCAGCATCAAGCCCACTCGATCTCAGCCGCTAAAGAAGCATTGCCCCGAGGAAGAAATCGCACTCGGACCTGCGTGCTGGCTATGGGACTACCTGCGTCGATCTGGTGCAGCAGGGTATTTTATACCTCTCTCCGGAGGCTTGGATTCCTGCTCTACTGCTACTCTGGTCTTTTCAATGTGCAGAGAAGTCTGCAAAGCTCTCGAGCAAGGAAACGAGCAGGTCAAGACTGATGTTCAGAGGATAGCGGGACTTGTACCAAAGTCGCCTGAAGAGTTGATGGGAAAAGTCCTGTCTACTGCTTACCTTGGAATGGCTTCGCAGTCCAGTCGTGAGACGCGGGACCGAGCACGAGACTTTGCAGAGAGGACCGGTGCTCACCACACGAACCTAGATATTGACCCTATCTTCTTGGCTTTCAAGGAGGTCTTCGCAAAAGCAACAGACTTTGAGCCGTCGTTCGACGGTCAGAAGAGCGAAGATCTTGCGTTACAGAATCTACAGGCCAGGAGTCGTATGGTGCTTAGCTACATGCTCGCTCAACTACTACCGACAGTTCGCTCACGACCTGGAGGAGGTGGTCTTTTGGTTCTCGGCTCTGGAAACGGTATGTTAGAATCTCTCATATTTCGCGTTTGTGTTTCGCTACCTATGTCCTAGAAGAAGGCATATACCCACTGTCCAAGAGTCCAACTAACTTCCTTGCAGTCGACGAATGTCTCCGTGGCTACCTCACAAAATACGACTGCAGCTCCGCCGACATTAACCCTATCGGCTCCATCAGCAAAGTGGACCTCAAGAAATTCCTCCGCTGGGCCATCACCGCCTTCGACCTCCCCATCCTCGAATCCTTCATCTCCGCCACCCCCACCGCCGAACTCCGCCCCATCACCGAAGCCTACGTCCAGTCCGACGAAGAAGACATGGGCATGACGTACGCCGAACTATCGGTGTTCGGCAAGATGCGCAAAGAGCATAAGCTGGGTCCGTACGGGACGTGGGCGCGCTTGTGTCACGACTGGGCGGATCAATATACCCCGCGTGAGGTCGCGGACAAGACGAAGCGTTTCTTCCATTTCTATAGCATCAACCGCCACAAGATGACGACGTTGACGCCTGCGTATCATGCCGAAGCATACTCGCCGGACGATAATCGCTTCGATCTAAGACCGTTCTTGTATCCGTCTCTGTGGAAGAACTGGAGCTTCAAGAAAATCGACGAGGCAGTGGAGAGGCTCGAGGCAAATGCGAAGAACAAGGCGGACGCGCAGAGCTAAAGCTAAGCCTGAAACGGTGGCATTGTGTCGGATGTGAGACAGTTAAACCAGAGTCCGGGTGGGCGTTGTATGAGCATGATATGCAGGCCGCATTTCGGTTCGGACACGAGTTAACGTAAGGAACTAGTGCAATCGGTGAAGATTACTTCTCGCCTGCACCGGGGCATCTAGACTTGAAAATAAATTCACTTGTGTATATCTCGAAACATTTCGCGAATCTGGGGCACTTAACGTCGTCAGCTTGGTAAATTTCTCATTTCTGACACAGCATCAATTTCAACAAGTCTTCCTTGCGTGTGCGTGGCTAAGAGCGAAGAAGTACGCAGGAACGCGAAGTCCGAACAGTAAACAAGGAAGACAGGTGACTTGTTGTCTTTCTTCGATTAAGAATCCGGGTATCTCTGCGCCGTATGGTGTCTAGCACCGTTGCTAACAAATGTACATGAAGAAGTAAAGAAATCAGCACCATCACCGTATCCTAACCACGGACAACGCAATTGGAGAACGCCAACAGGCTACTTCTCATCGAAGCACAATATCCTTGCGCACAGGCCCGCTCGCCAGCCACACATCCTCGTGCATCCGCGCAATCGCCACGCGCTCGGCGTGTCCACCAACCCACTTGACCAACATAACATTCAGCATCTTCCACGGCCCGTCTGCAAAGACCGCATCGTCAAAGTCAACGACCTGCTGATCCCAGACGAAGCGCTCGCCGTCCCAGATGGGAGTCTCGGGCGGATGTACGAGCGGATTCGCCGGCCGGCGGGTATGTATCGTTGGTTCGCGACGTAGGTTCCGGGATAACAGGACGAACTCGTACGACGCTGGGATGTGGCAAGGTTCAGAAATAGGGGCGTGGAAATCCATGACTACACCGCAGTGCTGGTCCTTGTCATTCAACAGTTCGCAGCACGGGATCTCCTTGTCCTGGTAGTGCAGTTGCTCCGTGGTGAAGCCGTCCGCTGAAATAGTCGAAGCCGTGAATCTCAACGTCTGTGAGTCTGTGCCCGCATCTGAGCCGCGCGGCGCATGGAAGTACGGTGGGTACTTGATGCGCAGCGAGCCGTTCTTCTCGCGACGAACTGTGTATTGAGCGTCTTTGGGGCCGATGTGGTACTGCACGACTTCAGAGCGGAAGATTTCGCCATCGCTTTTCGGCGCCGCGTAGACATCCGGACATGTCGTTGGGTCGAAGGGGAAGTTCACGGGCCCGTTGTAGGCTGTCCAACTCCACGATGGTTCATCAGAAACTCGCGCCGAGAGTTCGCCGGCTGGGCACCAGAGCAGGGCGAAGTCGAACGCGGCCTCAGGCAGCCCGTGGATGAGCTGACCGCCACAGTTCTTGGTAAGAGTCTTGGTGGCTTTGGCAAAGTCCTGTGAGTTGTATGACACGTCTTGCGAGGTCTTGACGGCCAGTTGGTTGTATCTCCGGAAACCCTGGAACCAGTCATGAATATTGTTCAAATCAGCCTCTTGCGACTGCGCGCCTAAAGAGCTGGCGCTTGACGATGAGCGCAGTCGATTTACCACTCCACGAAAAGAAGTGCGTTTTCCGGATTGGCTTGAGTTGCGCGATGCGTTGCTGCTTCTTCGGCTTGAAGTTGTTGGTAATGAGAGTAGCCCGCTGGAAGTCGATGGTCGCGAATCTGAATCCTCCGCTGCCTTCTTTCTCCAGGATATTGAGCGACTAATCCAGGACGGCGAAAGTCGATCTTTCGACGGTGTGGAGTCGGTAGACATGATGAGTAGTGACATATGGAGGATTCGGAAAGCTGCGGGAGCTTGGGCGTTTTATAGATGTGTCTGACGCAGTGGTGCAACTTAGCGGTGAGTGAAGGCACAATGTGACAAAGTGACGAGTTCCTAGGGAGTGTGCGGAGTCTCACAGCGGCTGTCTTGCCTTTTTGTCCCCTTCTTCACAACGTTGCTAGAGACTGCGCCCCCCATAATTTGTCTGCACACATCAGGAGGTGCGCGGAGGCGACCAGTGGGGCTGTGCTGGACCTCGATCATCGGTGCAGCCGCGCGCGTTTTGGCTTCGCTGTGGAACATTTCCCGGTCTGAATTTCGTGTATGTTCGAGCCCTATCCAACGCTTAAACTACAATTCTTACTGCTGACGGACATCATCATGGTCATCTGCGGTAGTGAAGACTGCCTGGACTTGTTCAATAGGGAAAGTCACCACATGGCAAACCGAATGACCAGAGCACGGCCTGGGCATACTAAGGGGATGAAACTGGAGAGAAGAGCTTCCGCAGTGGGTATGCCCTTGCAAGCGTTGTGTCTAGGTGTCGTAGACGTGTCAAGCTTTGCATGCCGGCTTGTCGAGTCTTGGGCGTCACTCGCCACACCTGCGACTTAGCGCGGTCACCAGCCACACTTGCACTTGCCCCCGCGGTCGGTCGCACTTGCCACGCATCGCGTAGGCTCCAGACCATGACGAAGCCCGTCGAAGCTTGATAAACACTTCGTCGGCCGAGTGCGCAAGCTGCCATTGCATTCCACACTAATCGCCAATATGTCTGGCTACGAAGGCACGTCTCTGCAGTACGTCATCCCTTGCGACGCAACAATTGACGTGACACAGTCGAACACAATATCTCTGACAAGGACGACAAAGCGCAGCACCCTCCCCGCCGCCCCGATCTCTCCACCTTCTTCTCGCAGCTCGAATTGGTCGACACCTCGGATCCCAATGCACACACAAATGCTCATGCAGTGCCGCAGCCCGAGAACATGTCGGCTGCATTCCGGCTGCTGGCGAACGCCTTCGAGATGATGCGCGGACGACCAGCGGACGAGGCGGGCGGCGGCGAGAATGATTTGCTGGCCAACATGATCGACGTGTTGAGACAGAATGCAGACGACCCGCCAACAGAGCTCAAGGGCGTGCCAGACAGCTTCTTGGATGAACTGGAGAGAGTGCCGAAGAAAGAGCTTAAGCCTGCAGACACTTGTCCAATCTGTGTAAATCCATTCCTTGAAGGTGAGTTCAAGTCTAAGCGAAGGATGCCTGAGGACCTTGGCTGATCCGGATCGCGGAACAGACGAGTATCCGCTCGTTGTTCAACTACCTTGCCACAAGGACCATCGGTTCGACCTGGACTGCATCCGTCCTTGGCTCAAACTCAACTCCACGTGCCCGCTCGATCGCAAAGAGCTGTTGAAGAAGAAGCAACCACCTCCACCACCCGAGGACGATGACGACGGAGAATATGACGATATGTACGCCTAGAGCATTTGACGCAGTACTGCATTGCGATGGCGTTTTAGAGATCTGATCAAGCATGGAAAAGTATAATTGCATGCCCCTCTTCTTGGGTGTTTGCATAACAATCACACGATTAGCTTTCCGGTTACTGCCCAAGACTGCGCCAGCGGACGAATCCCCCCAAGCGCCTTGCGTTCATGACTGTGCCTACCCACATAGCTGACCTCATCGGGCCTGTTGAGCGCCTTGCAGGTTTACTAGCTCCTGGCCCTTCTGTAGCAGTGCTGCAGGCTTCAACAGCTCCTTGCTTCTATGCAGCACGGCATCGATCAGGGCAAGCGCGAGTTCATCCGATCTGATGAAGGACCCAGAGACGCCAGCAAGCAGCATGGAGGCCTCTCCAATATATGTACCCCGCTTGACGACCATTCCTGGACGTGCGACGATCGTCTCCCACAATCCATTGGTCGCTGGATCTTTGGCAAACTCGATCATCTGGGACTCTCCTTGACCCTGCACAACTAATGTCAGTACGAAAGTACCTTGCCAGTCTTGGCCAACCTGAGTGATTTTCGAGGGACAGTGCGATCACGCGGCATCAACACACCTTCATCTTTCTCACGCCACTCTTCATCCATAGTGTTTTCGTCTGATCGCGTTCCACGACTGCACCTGTCAGATGCAGATACCTGAAACTTTTGGCCTGCTGAGGCAGAGTCGGCGCAAACGCTCTTGCAAATGCTAGTGGATAATCCAGCTCGAGCACTGGATCTCCGGCGGTCGTCGTCATGCACCTTACGATATCAGCAATTACTAGGCGCAACGAACACCTATATCACCAAATGCATCCATCCGCTCCAGAAAGCTTTGCAATCACTTCGTCTGCATACTGCGTGAAGTCTTCGAGTACCACTATATCGAGCCGATGGTGGTGCACAAGATCAGGTAATGGCCTGCGAGAAAGCGCAACAACACGCGAGACCACAGGGTTTCGCAGCGCCTGGTCAAGCACCTGCGCACCGATCTTGCCGCTAACGCCAGATATGATAAGTTTGAAAGTCATCGAGGTAATCGAGCAGATGGCGCTGACCAAAGCGCACTTTGCACAGCGTCTTATTTAAGCACGTCGTGCGAAGCGGAGATAGCGAATGCTGGTGATGACCGCCCTGACAGATTATTGACCGATCCGGGGTTGTGGTTGCTCCATGCCGAGCCGATGTGAACACCACGCTGACGAGACGCCATGAGAACACAAAGATTGCAAAACCGGGGGCAATGCATCGTATTTCGAGCCGCCATGCTGCGGGCTGGGTGGTCTTTAAACCCGCACTCGCTCGCGCTAAGACAATGCTTAGATGTACGCAAGGCCGTTTACAAATGCCGATTTCGTAGTACTGCCAGTAAGGAGTCGGGGTTATCCCGCCATAAGTGCGGACGAATCGCCGGCCGAAATCCACCGGGCTGACTCCATACCACCAAGTCGCCTCACAACACCTTCACCCCACTATGAAAGCAGCATGCCGCCTGCTATACACAATGCGCCGATCGATATCAAGCGCGCGTAGTCATCATAGGCAAGGTTACCAGTCATAAAGCCGCGCTCAAGCCATGATGGACACCATGAGCACCCCAAGCAATGACACCACTAAGAAGCGGCCCTCTAAGAGCTTGCGCCGGGCTTGCTGGGAATGTAAGACTGAACATAGAGCATGTGGAATCGAAGTAATCTACTAATACCTTCATCAAGGCAAGAAACCAAAACTCCAGGACACGTCGAGTCATGCGGATGTTAGCTCTGTCAAAAGCTTCGGACCTGACCGGATAGACCAGACTAATACATGCTCGTTGCACATCGGCGAACGACTATGCAAGCTTGAGCAGCTTTTCGACAGGTTTGTCTGCCGCAAAAACTCAATGGCTGGTCTCTCTGCCGATACGCCAAGAAGTCCGACTCTTGTTGGGTCGAGCGACAAAGAGTCAAGTTTTGGTCTTCCTAAGCTACCCAGTGATGCCCAAAGCATTTCGTCAATCGGTGATGGGATCGTAAGTTAAGCATTAAAAACCCTGTCGGCGCAAGTACTGACAACCTTAGCTTGGTGCACAAACATGGACATCTGCACCCTCGATTCGCACTCTTGCCAGCAAGCAGGAGAGCGGACAGTCTTCCAACTACGATTCAGTTCAGCGTTCTTTAGTTGCTTTGCTACCTTCACAGCACGATGCAGATATCATCTTCGAATCCTCGAACGGATGGATGATCTTGGACGGCATATACAAGGCGTCTCGAGACATCTATGTTAACCGGGACCCGCAGTCTTACGCCTTGGACATGGCTGCTATAGGGCGGGAGCGGTCGATCATTGTCGCCCGAACGCTCCTCCACTTGGCTATCTGCATCAACTCACTACCACCGGAGTTTGACCAGTCGCGCCTAGCCAACATGTGGTCACTCGACGCGACAATGCAGAACTATGTCACGACGGTAACAACTCTCATAACATCATCGGATGAGTTGATGTTGACGCTACACGGACTTGAGACGCTCCTGCTCCTCGCGCTTTACCACATGAACTCTGCGAATCTGCGCCACTCTTGGATCATCATCCGTCGAGGCCTATCACTTGCTCATCTTATGGGGTTCCACCGCATCATTACCCAGCCAGATTTAAGTCCGCCGATTCCAGCAGTGTCAAATGCGAAAATGATCTGGCGCAGCTTCGTTGATCTTGATAGATATCTTGGACTGCATCTGCGACTCCCGTTCGCCGCCGATGACTACCCGCTTCCAACTGATGCAGACGCGCATCTCGCGCACAAGTCGAGGATCAATGGGATATCCAAGCAGATAGCCGACCTCGATCGCGACATCTCGCCACAAGCGTATGCCTCGGCACTCGCGCTCGACGAGAAGTTGGAGTCGATTATGAAGGAGATGCCAAAAGACTTCTGGGAAGTGCCAAATATACCGTCGACGGCGAGATCACCCGAGTCTTTCGCAGCACTGGAAAGGCTCATGGTGCAGATGTGGCACTTTGAGATGAAGGTCTTCATCCACCTTCCCTATCTACTACGGGCGCCCAAGGACAGCCGATACGAATACTCCAAGGTCACCGCGTTGCAGGCCAGCCGCAACATGCTCATGCGATGGTTCGCTCTACGAAATGCCAGCATCACGCAGGCGTGTTGCCGGTTCGCCGAGATTGGTGTATTCATCGCAGCAGTCACACTAACGCTGGACATTGTCATCGAACTGGGCACCAAAGAGAAGAGCGAAGTGCAAAAGACCAAGGGCACCGACTTTGCCATGATCTGTCGTCTGATCGGTGAAATGGAGAAGCTCGCCAAGGCAAGCCCACGCGAGAAGATTGCAGCTCGGAGTGCTGTGGTGCTGAAAAAGATCTTGTGTTCCCTGGATCCGACCAGACAGCCTGCGGCCAAAGCTCGCCTCACGATTCCATTCTTCGGCACCATCGAGCTCGAGTTCAAGAAGCTGCCCGTCAGGCCGAACTTTGACATCGAGTCCGAGACGGCTAAGAAGATGAACGCCACCGCGACAGGACAACACCTGCCTGTCTTCTCTTTTGTGAGCAACGCCCTGTGGCCGCCGATGGACGAAGGTCATGACTGTGACCTTGACTGGGACATTGTCCTCTTCGATGGACTCGAGGACAAGGACACGGAGGGCAACTGGGTGTTTTGAGCGCCTGCCACACACAGAGGGCAGCACTACGATGAGTGCAGTGCACACTGTGCATAGCGGTGTTGTGTTATCTTTTCGTCTTTGGCGTTGTCAGCGTTGACGTGCATGTGCATTACTTTTGGCAGCATGCAGCTGCATGTCCCATTTTGGCAAGTCTGGCATGGCGTTTAGGCATGGGTGCATGGTCTTAGCGGGCAATCTGGCGTTTCTAGTTCTGGCGCTGCGGCCTTCTGGAACATGATATCCCGGCGCATGCATCGTGTAGTTTGGTCAGTCGAAGAATGCAGCAAGAGCATGTGATGCTAGCAAGAATACGTGTCGCTATCGCTATCGAGACGCACGATGAAGTGTGGAGCGGTGGCCTCGCAGACGCTGAGGTCGCAATGTGCCGACACGTGATTGGCTGGCGCTATCTGCATTCCAGAACGGCGAGGGCTGCATTCGGCGGCACGCTCACCGCGGTGGCAGATTGTGTACTTTGCACAAGCTGCGAGATAGACGCAAGGTGAGGTGAGGCAGGTGTCGTGCTCGCCAGCGGTGAGGCAGCAGATGGTCGGCGCACGACTGACTGGCTTGTGCAGGGCGTCCTTCGTCGGTGCAGGCCAGCCTCCAGCCTTGGAACCGCGGGTGACTATCAATGCACCGCGCACACGACCACTCTTCGCTTCTCGCATCCTCACCCGCAGCCCACGCTGATACTGCGACCGGCGCTGCAGTCGCCCTGCCTCCCCCTCTGCATGTCTCTTTTGCATGTTTCCGTGCCGCCTCGCCCGACAAGACTGCCTCGTAGGGCCTGAGTTTGCTGAGCGCCTCTGTCTGCCGCGCCAGGGAAGCATGAGCACGCAACAGCAGAGCCAGACGGACCTCTTCTGGGACACCGACCAGCGCCCGACCACGCTCGCTACGCCGCCAGACACGGCACCGAGGGCAGGCAAGGCGCCCGAGAGCCCGCATGCGCCCCTCAGCCTGTTCGAGTCCGTCATAACAGCCTACCCGCCCGTCCTGGAGTCGCTGCTCGCCCAGATCCCCACCGTCGCCCTCCTCGATCTCTACCACACGTCCCGCCATCTGCGCGCCTTCCTGCGCAACTACCCGCTGGCATGGAAGACGCTGTCCTTCCGGCTGCCGCAGCCCGCAGTCACCGTGGGCTCGCCGGGCAACGAGACGCCCGATAGCAGGGAGCGCACATCCAAAGCATACTCGTTCGACGCCCTGCTGAAGCAGATCATAGCGCCAAACGGGACGCGCCTGACAAGTCTGGACCTCTGCAACACCGCAGTCACGGGCATCGCGCTGGTTGGAAGCGTGCTTGCGCCGCGGATAGACATTCTGCAGCACTTGTCTGTGCGAGGCTGCAAGAATGTCTCTATCAAATACCACATAGTCCCATTTCTAGAGCCATACACACTAAAGGACGCCCCGTGGATGCAAAACGAGCTCGCCCTCAAGAGCCTCTACACCTACCGCTGTCGACACCACCGACGGCGACCGTACCTCCCCTCGTCCCTCATCCGGAGAGACTCCGACTCGGACCCGACCCACCAGCTTATCGAGATCTGCCATCAACTGGGGATATGGACAGACACCGCGTGGTGTCCGAGTCCGGGCGGCAGGTGTTACCGGAGGAAGGACTACCATGCAGGAAGAGCAGGACCGCAGAACATGGAGGTCTGGGTGCCGTTTGACAGACTGTGGAGATCAAGCAATCGCATAGGGCCGGTCGAGGGCACCAGGACCCTGGGCGATCACGACGGACGACTGTGGGAGATCTCCGAGACGGGTCAGGACGGCGAACCGCTCGGGACAGAGAATGCTCTCTTCCACGGAGAAGGCAAACACGTTCCCGCTCACCTGCGGAGGAGTCACAGTATCTTCGTCGAGGACGTCAAGTGCTCGCAGTGCAATGATCCCATCCTGGAGCGCTGTGAGTCATGCAGTGTGCGGATGCACTGCATGGGATGCAGGAAGACCCTTTGCGCCAGCTGTGCATTCAACAGGCCGATACCACGGAAGCGTGTCAAGACACGGCATTTCGCCAACCTAGCATTCGGGAACAGCTCAACCCTAGGCGGTACGCTGGGACAGGCCTCTGGGTCATTTGCCTCATTAGAAGATCGCAGCAACGAAGAGAAGGTAGACCGAAACCGGTTTTGGTGGGCTCCTGGGGCAACGCGATCACCCAATCTCATGAACGAGAGCGTGAACGACGACGACTCGTCCGACTCGGAAGACGGGGGCAACCTCAACAACGGCCTTCCCAATATGCAGGCGAATCGCGATCCTCCGAAGCTGAACATGCACTGGTGCTGCCTGGAGCCCATATTTTCTGGCGGCGGCGGTATTGCTGTATTGGGCACAGGGTTAGGCGGCAGAGGCGCGGACAAGATACGAGCGGCCCCTCTACCACGGACGAAGCACTTCGAGGATCCTGACTTCAGCAACCAACTGCGGCCAGTCGACTACATCCGTGAACTAAAGAATAACGGCCTGTATGAATATGTCTTGGGGGAGGATGTCGATATACTATCGTACCTGAAGCAAGACAATCTGGAGCTACAACAACAGACGTGTCCAAGAGGGCTATGTCAAGATTGCTATCGTAGCTTCAGGTGGAAAGTATCATGTCGGGCTTGCAAGAATCCGATCTGCAAAGAGCACGACTTCAGAGCCCTCAAGGTCCGCAAGTGTGGCTATCGAGACATGCACACTGAGCGCGACCATGTTCGGACGCACAATGAACCACCACAGCGACTAGTTATACCTGAGTTCAATCCGAATAAGGCGATCACGCCAGATCCAGAACAAACACCCACCGCATCACAACGAGACCTCTTCTCCACCGCCGATAACGAATCTGAATCTTCTGAAACGCCCATGTCGCAATCCCAGATCCTCGTCGCATCCTCGACGCCTTCGTCAATAGAAATGACCGCATCAACGTCCTTCAACTCCACAACGACAAATGATCCGTTTGCATTGGCATCCGCACTACCCTTCGTTCCAGTCAGTTCAGCCCGCCCGCGATCCTTCAGCGTGTCTGGTGTTCGCGGTCGCCTGTTCGAGACAGTTACACAAAAGTCGCCTCGTGCTCAGATTCCCAACTCGATAACCAATCCGCTCCCTCTCCCGTGCAACCCAAGACATCCCGTACAATGGGAAGGCTGTGGGGCATACTTCTGCCAGTATCCCCGCCCTGTTGGTGACAATCGACCGCAATGCCCCGGAATACTCAAAGAGTGCTCCGAGTGTGCGGTCCTCGTTTGCGATGTAAGTCTTCACTCCATCCACGCAAACATTCCTGGGACTCATACTAACCCTCGATGCAGCAATGTGCCGCCTCGTCCCCCTCATGCACATGCACCTTCTGCACCGTAAACTACCATTGCCCAACCTGCACCCGCAAACCCTCAGTGCGCGCAAAATGCCGTTTCGAAGCCGAACTCCTCGCCAAAAAAGCAGAAGAACTCCGCGCCTTGGCCAAACTCGAGAAAGATCGCGAAGAACGCGGCCACGCAGACGAACTCGCTGGCGCACTGAACGAATTCTTCGAAGCGCTGTATGTCAGTGACATGGTCGATGGCTTCGACAATCGCATGGCAGATGCCGAAGCTAGTGGTAATGCAAGCGGCAGTGCAGCCGATCTCCCGCTCGCAAGCCCAGACAGCATCACCGTGACGACCTCGTTCGGCGTCGTCGAGGAAAGCGCGAACGTCACCGTCATCAGCGCGAGCGGGCCGAGTCCGCACCACCAGGTTTTCGACACCGACACCGAGGACGAGAACAATGTCGAGATGACGGAGGATTTGCACGAGGATCTCCCGGAACTGCAGGCCAGCTTGAGTCCGCTGACGCATGCGACTGAAGTCGATGTCCAGGTCGACGTCAGCATCGAAACAATGCAGGATGTCAGCGACAATGAGGCCGACGTCGATACCGATGCCGACGTCGAGAGCGCCGTGCTGGACGAATTCATCGACGATATTGATGACGCTGAGCATGCGATGCTCACGCCTACGACGACGACACTGGCGTGAGTTTACGCCACACCACGAGACAAGGAAATGACGCACACGAGAGGGCACCATGCAGGCAAGACCTTGACGATGGATGGAATGGGCGAATTTGTACGATCGATCGGCGGAGAGAGGAAGGCGGGCTTATATGACCTTTTATTCGCACGCATGCGTACTTGCATAGCTAGCACTATTTCATCTTGTGTTCTTACGTGGGGCGCGCAGACGGGACAGGGACAGATTGTATCGTGGGAGTCTGATATGGGAATTCGCGATATCCAGGATGCTATAGGGAGGGATGGGATGGTGGATAGATGGGGACTTAGCGTCGCATACATAGGCGTTTGTCTATTTGATCAGTTCCAATTTATATCATTTCGGACCAATTCCTTTTCACCTGTCTCAATCGCTCGACTTGACGACTGACAAACGCACTTAGTCTCGATGGCGATGAAGTTAGTCACTATCACAACCACACCCGAGTAGCATAATGGATTGATTTGTAGTATCACGGTTGCCATTTTTCGGTGAGTATATCCGCCATGAAGCAAAGTGCTATGTGATCCGGCTCCGTAGATAAGTGAGGTCAAAGTAACGCCAAATATGCCTCTAAACCAAGCCCCACCTCAGATAATCCCCCGAAGCTTTTGTGTATCGTTGCGCCGAAAATAAATGCCAAAGCAATAATCACTCCAACGCCGTGAAGATATGATGGTCGAAGACAAATGTCGAAACTAGGGTATAATGCTGGATTGGAAACCGGTATGGTGAACAGGCGATGTTGGAAACGTGATTGTACGATTTTGTCATATGTATGTCGTAATGTTGTGTAGATTGTAAGAGATATGTAAGTTATGCGGAACATATGTCGATAACGAGAGTATTGTCGGATAAGTCAGAGATCACGTGTGGAAGAGCTGAACATCAAGCTCCCAGAAGCGTCGAAGAGTCGCGCCGGTGACGCGTCGGTTCCGTTCGGACAATGCCACTTTTGTGAGGCGGCTTGTGCGAGGACATTGCAGCTGGGATTTCGACACTGGGAAGAAGTCCGAAGCCACCGTCGTTGGTATACTGCTGCAGCCAGTAGGAGCTCAGTACTCTGCTGATGGCAGTTTCGATGATCGAGCCCAGGTACACGTTAATGCAACCGACCGGATAGGCGCCTAGCCAAAGAATCAGAATTAATCCAACGGCTTTCTGAGTTGACGACAGATTCGTTGCGATTGATACCAAAGTGCGATCCTGCATGCTCGCGGCGTGGGTGGGAAGGCTTCCGAGCCAGTCATACAAGCCACATACGTGGAAGAGGTATGCTGAGCTACATGCTCCAGCAGCATACGTAGCGAGCATTTTGTTGATCTTGCACATCATAGTGAAGAGGAACAGGATAGCCACAGTAACTACCAAGCCTCGCACCATGGCTGACAGTAGCAGTGGCAAGGCGCTGAAGAAGGCAAAACCTTGGGCAATGTGGTCTGCTTGGTCGGAGAGATTGACCAGTCGCTGCTCGATGCTGACAATCGTGTTGAAGGACGAGTTGGCAGCAGTCTTAGTCCGGTCCGCAGTGTCGTGGATCTCGCCCATCCTGGTTGAGAGCGTATCGTAGCTATTCATCTGCGCTTCATGATTCACCTGAAGGCTCATGAGCGCTTGCTCGTGGTGCGCGTGCAACTGAGCGTTGAAAAACTTTGCAAATTGCGAAGTCTCCGCCATCAGATCTCCAGAGAAGACCTGCAACTCCTGGCGAATTCGAGCAATCTCATTGCTTTGATTGTCAGCAAGAGCTGTGATAAGGTCGGACATGGAGGTTTCCATGAAAGCGTGAAACTTGTTGTCCAGAGTTTCCACGGTCGCGAGAGCCTTCTCGTTCACACCCTGCACGTCCTCTTTGAATCGATCCTGCGCCTCTCGAACCTGATCTGCGAATGCCTTCTGATCCTTGATCAACGCTTCATATTCTTCCGTTGACCTTTGCATGGCAGACGATACAGCACTCATGACTTGAGTAAGGTTTTTGAACGTCTCCAAATGATTCTCTCGCTCGATGGCATCTCTGCTGGCTTGGCACATGACGACTGCGTTCTGCCGAGCATTGCTGAAGGACGTCCAGTACTGTGGCGATGACTGCAAGGTCTTGAGGCACTGGGCGTATTGGTACTCTTTGATCTCGGGGTAACACTGCTTGTCATTCAATGTCGTCTCAGGCCGCGCGTACCACCATGAGCCACCTTTGCTGCACGCCTTGGAGGTTGGGACCAAGACCTCGCAATTAGGGGGCGGCATGGGGTTGCTTGGCTGAGCGCTCAGAAGCTCGCATACAGCAAGCTTGGCAGCATACTCGGTTTTGACGTTGTCCAGGTATGCTTCTGGACGTGACTTGGCGAAGTCAGGTGCGTGCTCGAGAACCTTGCATTCGTTCATTAGGTGGGAAGCGGCCATTCGAGTGCATGTTGGCGCAGTCTGCATCGAGACTACAAAGTCGACTGCCTGCGTCATAACCCTGTGGTTTCTCGACGTGGTGTATTGGAAAAGGGCATCGACGTTGACAGTGGGAGCTGCATCTGCCGGCGGGGAGTGGTAGTGAGAAATCGCGGTTGGTATGAAGATCGTCAGAAGTGCAGTCGCAGCCGATATTGCGTGTCCGGCCGGCTTCATGTTCAGCATTTGAGGATC
>TARA_R110002003_G_scaffold96_3_pt1 | contig 23197 bp, 21 predicted proteins | sample TARA_R110002003 | Tara Oceans TARA_R110002003 (sample SAMEA4396441) | marine metagenome | biome: Westerlies Biome; feature: [SRF] surface water layer (ENVO:00010504); material: water (ENVO:00002006), including particulate matter (ENVO:01000060) such as... | depth 5 m
AAGTCCGTTGTTAGGCGTGGTGACATATGGTGTGCATCTCACAGCATACACAAGAAGCAAAGAGACAGGCGAAATCAAGATCTGGACACCGAGACGAGCACGGACAAAGCAGACATATGGCGGTATGCTGGACAACGCAGTCGCAGGTGGGATCGCATCTGGAGAATCACCGTTCGAAAGTCTGGTACGGGAATGCGCAGAGGAAGCCTCGCTAGCAGAAGACCTGGTGCGGTCGAAAGCGAAGGCAGCTGGTACTGTCACATATTGGTACATTCGGGACGAGCGGGCAGGCGGCGAGACGAATCTCATGCAGCCTGAATGCCAGTATATCTATGATCTCGAGCTACCAGAGGACACGATCCCGAAGCCGGGCGATGACGAGGTCGAGGAGTTTTATCTGTGGTCTATCGACGAGGTGAGGCAGGCCATGGAGAACGGCGAGTTCAAGCCAAATTGCGCGCTGGTCGTGTTGGACTTTCTGGTCAGGCATGGTTTCCTGACCAGCGAGAACGACAAAGACTTTATCGAGATTGTGAGCAGGCTGCACAGGAGGCTCGAGTTTCCAACCCTATGACCTCGGAAGGAGCAGACAGCCTGGATATGAATCTGGATTCGGTCCTAGGAGTTCGAGTAGGACAAAGGAAGATCTGAGGACTCCTTTTGGGGGTATCCGGACGCCAAACAGATGTAGATCAAGACAGATGGTACCAATACCACTGTATATACCGCCAAACGCCGTCCATGCTGTTTTTCCGTTTTGTCTTTCCATACATCGATCGCTTAAGCGCGCTTCACTAGCAGATAGATCTCGTCGATCCGCAGGCCGTTCAGCTTCTTGTACGGGCCCTCAATATACAGTAGCAAGCCACCAAAGCTCGCGAAGTACTTCCTGCATCGGTGTCAGCGCTCCACCCCGTCCACCCACGCGGATAAGACTACTCACACTCGCCCGCCCTCACCATCAGAATCCTCAAACTTGTAGTTCTTGCCATAGCACACATAATCGTACATGTCCGCCAGCGTTGCCGTGCCCTGTCTGCCCACATTCCGCCAGCTCGTTTCTGCGCCCTGTTTTGCTGTGCCGTCGAGCGAAAGTGTCGTAGCGAGCACGAGGTTTATCGACTCGCCGGCGGTGCAGGGGAACAGCTCGTGGTTTATGTCGAGGGTGAAGTTGAGGGAGCCATCGCTGGACGCGCCGATGAGCCGCGAGACGCGGTCGTACTTTTCGGCGTTGACGGTGTTGATGGTGAAGGTCTCCTCGAAGAGCTGCGCGTCGGCCATGGTGATTCCTCCAAGCGATTATTGTGTCAGAGAGGCGAAGGCGGTGTTGCGACAGCCTGGGAGTTGGCCAGAGAAAGCCTTGGTGGGTTGAAAGAAGCTTGAGTCCAGAAGCGGCCAGAGCGGCCGGCGACTCACAGCGGAACCTCCGATGTTCTCCGCAGGTCGACCACGGCACCACACCTCAGCCTGCTGTGCCCCCTCCTTGAGACAATAGACCAGGTGAGGGACACATTGTGCGGCAGCGTTAACCAGTGCACTCGATCGCTCCTTCTCTCACATGAGTTGCGTGTCCATTCTGGCTTACTGGGACGGTGACACAAGCCCGGCGCTCAGCCTCCCCGTCTCCACGTTCGCTCGCAAGCAAACACTCCCACCTTCCCCATGAGCTTCGCCCACGCCAGTCTCTTCGCCCTCCTCGACATGGCGCCTCCCATGTCGCCCTCCGTGCAGAGCTCCGACAGCAGCCGTGAAGTGAGCCCCATGGCCTTTGACCCACTCAACATGCCAAAACCCAAAGCCACCACTGCGAACATGAACAGCCCGTTGCTCAAGCTGCCCGACGACATATTCAAGTGCATAATGGACTACCTAGACGGCAACGCTGCGTGGAGCCTCAAACGCCTGTGCAAGGGCATGGCCAGCAGCACCACGGTCAATCAGCTGCTGTACAAATACCCAATACAACTAAACGACGTGCGCGATATCAGGCTAGGCGACTGGAAGTACAGGAGCATAGGCGCCATACGCTGGATCAGCTTCAAAGAGAGCATCACCGACGCGAATCGGAACTACGTGCAGAAGCTGGCCATGTCGCACTGGGCAAGCATCGACGACTTTCGCTGGATAGAGGAGAACCTGCCCTCGCTGACGGGGCTGGACATATCGGCCATCAAGGACTTCGTGTGGACACCCGAGGAGACGTGGACGTGGAAGATGTTGGCTGAGGCGTGTCCCAAGATGTTTGGCCGACTCGAGGAGCTCGAGGTAGCAAACTGGGCAGACTATACAGCACACTCACGCATTGAGTACAGCTACTCGTACAACGACTATCGCTTCAAGCAGAAGTTCCGCATATCGAGGCGGAGGGATGGCGGATCCGTGGCCAAGATGCTCTTTCCCATGTGCACCAGCCTGAAGCTACTTGCGATCCGCGAGCGGTACTCAGGCTTCCAGTAAGCGATATGCCTTCCTGTCATGGACAACTACTGACGTCAGTGCAGCACATGGAACGAGTGGGAGGTACACCAGCGGGTGTGCTGTCTCGTAGACGGCGTCCAGAAGTACTGCCCCAACAGCATGACAAAGCTGAGGGTACACGACTACGCGCCTTACCGATCGCTCTTCTCCACCGATGCCACAGCGTGGTCGCGATTGACCGATGTCGAGATAGGTCTCTACAGCTGGATGGAAGACCGCCGCGATCGTGATGTCATTGGACCAATACCATACCGAATCACGCAGGGCCACCATCATCGCGAGGAGGAAGAAGCCTTCGATGATAAGACCTTCGACGAATGCAAGCGCGACCACATGGTGCTAGGCAATAACGTGGTCCAAGGTGTTGGAGCATCTTTCGAGGATCTGCTGCAGAGCTTGCAAACAATATCGAAGAAGTACCCGCGCATCAACATCAAGCCTATCCACAATCTACAGAGCATCGTACTCCACCCATTCCACCTTGTCAATGTCACGCATCGAAGAAACCCCTTCGGTCATCTCCATCAGCAGAACAACGATCAAGTACGAACAGATCCTGTTTCGAACGAGGAAGTGCAGCATGCCATTCGGTGGCTGTCGCAGAAGTGCGACTGGAAGCCCGTTCTTGCATGGGATAGCATGATGTGCGACGTCTTTCCGGCGAATCTCGAGCCCAGCAGGACATTCCTTCCGAAGGAGGATGTGCTCTCACGCATCCAGACCATGGTAGCGACTCTACGCAAGCTCAAAATCCCCATCCGCATCTCCATTGGTGATCGCGCTAACACATGTCCTTCCTCCGGCCTCGATGGCTCTCTCTACTTTGGCGACTTCAAGGCCTTCGTTGGGGAGGACGATGCGAAGCGGGAAGTCCTTCTCCCCACCCAAGCATCCTTCAACTTGACACCCATCGCCAACATGGTAGATGAACTCACCATTCAATATCCCATCGATGTCCCTGGTGTCTCAGGCTGGCTTCGTGCCGCCAAGCGTCCCACACCAGCCGAGAAGGCCCTCATGCAGCGCGAAATGATCGGCTGGCGCCGATTCTGGATGCGCTACGCCAGCCAATTCAAGAATCTGAAGAAGCTCACTGCAAACATTCCCAACGACATTTACGAAGACTGGGGCAAGAGCGAACTGGCCGGCCTCCTCACAGACGAGCGCTGGCAAATGCTTGAAGTCGAGGACCGAAACGGCGATTACGGCTTCTTCGGCAGCTACTTCCCCTTCAGCTCCAGCTCGCTGCGGTACATTTCGTCACGCAAGCGGGGCCGCACCAAGTTCGTCCAACGCGTCTTCTTCAGACTTGATGAGAAGCCGCTGGAGCTTGGCGCCGTGCATCCTAATGTCTCAGAACAGGAGCAAGAAGAGCGCCAGATTACGGACGAGGATATCAAGGACTTGAAGAGGCCGTCGCATCGCTTCTGGCCCGCGAAAGAGGAAGAGAAGCAGGTGAAGAGACAGAGAGAGGTCAATGGGAATGGTGAGGAAAAGGACGATGGTGCGGTGCGGAAGAGGCAGAAGGTTGAGGAGGCGGGAAGGTTGGTAGAGCAAGCTACGCTTGAGCATCTTGATCGGACGCTTGAGCGGTTGGGGGAGTTCTAGACGGAAGAAAAGGGTATTGTTCGATTTTCGCCAACGGCATGGCGTTGTCGGGCTTGTGCTGCAATACAGCATCGGCGTATACGTCGAGAGACATGTGCATGTCATGTGGCGTTTACTATGGGCATCACAGACGGACTTATGGTACATTTCAGGCGTCTTAATGATGCCATTTGGGCTCTGACACGAGGAACGTGTCTATCATGTGGGATGTGTGTTTGTATATTTTATAGAACATCCTTAACGCTCGGGGCTATACTTTTGTATGCTACTTTCACATACACGACTATGAACCTGCTGAGACTAGTCGTGCTCCAAGGTATCAAACCTGTCATTTCACAAAGCGTGACCGACCTCTGAGGACCTTGCAGAATGGATCTGAATGGCTTTCACATCTTGCCAAGCCAGCGTCCTCGTTTCCATCCACGACTGTTTAACACGCTGATGTGTTGGCGTGAACATACTCGGGACCTCAGTAGATTCACCACGACTGCTGAAGAGATTGAAATACCGGATGACATTGTAATCGCGATGAACGTGATGAGATGTTATATTGCTTCCTATATTCGCACAGATAACAGCACCGTACCAGCCGGCGCGCTATGGCATGCCTAATCCCACTAGTTCGAATAGCAGGGGGTTGCCTTCGACTGCTATCCACGCGATGCCTGTGTCAAATTCAGTGAGCACTCGGACGAGAGGGGGCTGGGTAGGTTGACATACCGCTATATACAATCAGCTTCGTAACGACCTCGACGTCGTAGCGCACACGTGGTTTCGTAAGCTTCATGAAGATTTCCCGCTTCTCTGTCTCGTTCTCCTCGTCCGTCAGTGTCTGGGTGAATTGTACGGTGTCTGTATCACTGTCTGGCGGTGTTGTGGTGTTCTTCTCTGACGTGTTGACTGTCCCGGTGCCCATCATGTCTGCGTAGGAGTGCACGCGGGACTGCATTGGCGTCGGTAAGAGGCCAGGACCTAGGTATTGCGATTCTGCCTTTTCAAGTGCAGGTGTTCGTGGTTTTGATGGTGACCGCGGGCTTGGTGACCATGTTGCTTCTTCTGGTACGATGCCGTCGAGTGAGCTGACGCTTTCGCGCCGCCGTCTGTTGCGGTAGGCGAGGGTCTCGTATGCGTCGGCGGCGGACTGCGGTCCTACGGATACGGATCGCTTGCGAGGGTGCGCGAGGTTCATGAGTTTGTGAGGCAACTCGGAAGCCGGGGGAATGAGGTTGTCGTCGTCACGTAATGTTGGGATCGAGGTGTATTTGGATGCATTCAGGAAAAAAGCACGTGGCAAGTTCAAGCGGGCATGTTCCAGCAGACGGAAGAATGGCGGTAAGATCTTCAACAACGCAGGCTTCGCCGTTGCTCTCCACATGAAGATGATGACGACGCCGAGGATGATGCGAAGAGTCGCTTTCAGAAGCCCGATCTTTTCCAAGTCAAACGGCACCGTCGACGGTATAGGGGTGTCGAGAGCAAAGCTAGTCTGAGCGTAGTGCCATGCTCCCAGATTGATTCCAATCACCACACCCAAGAAGGAAACACTATCGTCGAAGCAAGGACAATCGTCGGCTGGCTCAGGGTTGATGCGCACGAGTACGCACACGACAAGCGTTGCAACGAGGACATCGGCAAAAGCTCCGCTGAAGATCCAGGAGTCCATCCACTCGACAAAGACGAGGTGGAATGCGGTGATCAGTGCGCCGAGCGTGCTTCCCACTATGACATCGAGGAATCCATGCATGCCGCAATACAGCCGCCCGAATATGATTGAAGCCGCGTAGAAGTAGAACAGCGCTTGCAGGCCAGTCCAGACATAGGGGTTATATGCCTCGGGCGACTGTCGTATCGTGTATATGGCGTAGAAAGCCACCGAGACAGCATTCGCAGAGTGCGACGACGGAAAACCATACTCGAGAGCAGCGGAGCCAGACATGGAGATACGGGCCAGCGGGGGTGACAGTGGCCTAGGCAGACAGACCATATCCTTCAGGAAGCCAGTGAGATAGACTCCAGCAGCCAGCATGAAGACGGTCCTGTGCTCGTCAGAAACCCGCCATCTTCGCCAGTCCGCGCTCAACAACGTACGCTCGTCCTACACTTGTGTACCCGCACCAGAATTGAATCGGTAGGAAGATCATGAAGAAGGTATGTGTCCCCAGATTGGCGGTATATGCAAAGTAGGAGTCGAGCGCAGGCGTGCGTATCTTGTCCTGCATCAGCGCAAGCCATGGCGTCTCCCAGCGGACGATGGGTATGAGACGGTTCCGCAGAGCATTGCGCCACTTTGGCAGTCTCCGGGCGTCTGCTCAGCGCATGGCGCGCATTAGCTGTCCATCTCTTGTGACTTCAGACGTTGGGCACACACAGTGGTCATGATGCTCATTGCCTGCATCGAGCCTCGGCTCCTTTCGAGGCTGCGTTGAGCCCTTGATGGTGGCTGCTTCGGGGGCGGGCGCATCATGCTGGGGCGACATGGTAACGATCGCGGAGGGAGGCTCTCGAGGCAGCAGCGGCTTTCATGACCGATGTGAGGGGGTAGTCTTGGGGTGGGCCATGTAATATGCGGCGGTGCGTGCATACGCGCATCGGTGGGCAGGCATCGGGGAAGCAGACCGGGGTGTGCAGCGCTAATCTAGCGAGCCGCTTTGCGCCTTCGGTTGCTGGGTAACAAAGCCAAACATCAATACTAGACCCCATAAGCCTGCCCGCTCACTCTCCACGCCGCCCCAGCCCCCAGACTCGCTGCTCATATTGATACCAACAACTCCAATTCTGGTACCAGCGACGAGTGGATTTCAGCACACAGCATTCAGCACTCAACATGTCGACCGCACCTTCGCAGAACTACGATTACCTGCGCCGCAAGCAGAGCACCAAGGCGCCATACTCGTCCATCACACCCGTCCGCAAGCCCGTACGGACGCCCAGCGAGCGGAACAGCAATGGCACCGTGAGCTCCTATGGCACCACCAACACGCGAGACACGACCATCACCGAGCCGCCCTCGTACTCGAAGAAGCTAGTGGTTGTTGGTGACGGCGGATGCGGCAAGACGTGCCTGTTGATCAGCTACAGCTCCGGCAACTTCCCAGAGGTACACTCCCGGCTACTTTGCTCCTCAAAGCCCACGCTGACCCGCGCAGAAATATGTGCCCACTGTGTTCGAGAACTACATCACCCACACCCCGCACCCACCCACGGGCAAGATGGTCGAGCTTGCGCTCTGGGATACCGCCGGGCAAGAGGAGTACGACCGACTGCGACCGCTCTCCTACCCCGAGACCGACATCATCTTTGTCTGCTTTGCCATCGACTGCCCGAACTCGCTAGAGAACGTCATGGACAAGGTAGGCTCACCCAACGCACACACCATAGCGCGTACTAACAGCAGCTAGTGGTACCCTGAAGTCCTTCACTTCTGCCCAACAACGCCTCTGATGCTCCTCGGCCTCAAGTCAGATCTGCGAAACAAGAAGAACTGCATCGAGCTACTCAAGACACAGGGTCTGACGCCCGTCACCCCCGAACAAGGCCGCGCGGTCGCCAAGAAGATGGGCGCCATGTACATGGAGTGCAGCAGCAAAGAGCAGGACGGCGTAGAGGAGATCTTCGATCTGGCGGTGACGATGGCAGTCGGCGACGAGTACAAGACACCAGAGCAAAAGCTAACCGCGCCGGCGCAACGAGGGAAAGAAGAGGCGCTGGCCATTGCGGGCAAGAAGAAGAAGCGAAGTGGGTGCAAGGTTCTATAAGGTGTTGAGCACGATTCTCTTCTCCAACGACGGACGCGGCGATATCGAGATTACGACGCTGGACGACACGATCTAGATGTTTAATGACCATATACGGCTCATGCTCATCATCACCTTCTGCAACAAGACGCCCTGCTCGCTCGTCGCTACTACCCCGCATCATAGGGATTTCTACACGTACATGGTCGGTGGCGTTCTCGGTTCTTGATTTGAGCGACGATTGATACAAGGAGGCTTTGTCCACCAAAAGCCCACAGCGTTTCCTTTTTTCTGTATCTGTATTCGGTATTTAGTGTTTGCGCATGGCGGGGTTGGGTCCCGAAGAGCCTGCGCTGGGAAGTACATTCAAAGCATATCTCTGACACTCTTGCCCGCGTGATGTCCATATTTCTCTTATTCAAAAGTTGTGTCCTTTGGTCTCTGACTCTTCCTGGGTATCATAATCATCAATGCGCCGCAATGCCAGCCAGACACGAATCTCCAACGGTGCTCTTACTCTTGCCATCCAACCATATGCGTCCCACAAACGTTCTGCACCTGCGTATGCTCTCACTTCTGGTGCTCGCTAGATTCCGTCTCATCCCCCTCATGTTCAGTCGCACCTTCCTGTGCGCCTTCTTGTCCTTCGTTCGGCTCTTTAGCCATGACGTTCTCGAAATGACTCCAGAGCGACTCGACGGGCGCGAACTCGTTGCCGACTTGTGTGACTTCTTCAAGCGAGCGATTCAGCTTATTGATGTTTTGAAGGACCAGCTCGAGGCTCTGAAGTGTTGTTAGCGAAAGCGTCATGGTATCTGCGGTGCGGAGGTGAATGCACTTGAGCGATTTCTGTAACAAGCATCTCGCGCTGCTGCTCGTAGTATGACTTCTCGGGCCCATTTTGTGCGCCATTGGTCGTGGATGCGCGATTCGTCGCCATGTTGACATGTGCTGTCTCACTTCGGTCGATCGCGTTGCGGGGACTTTCGGTGGTCGCGGATTAGGTAAGCGGAACTACAAAAACTTCGAGCTGGAGCTTAGCTTTTCTTACTCTCATGATTCCCATCATGAAACCACACAAGTGAAGGTAAGCCCGCAACTCTCCTTTCTGTTCTATATGAGTTACATGATTAATGAAATAATCTGTCAATCCACTGACTCCCCCAAAGAGGGGCTCTTGATGACTCAATTTTTTGTATTCACACTATGATTCCAACACAAATCATTTTCTCAATACACCCAAAGACCATTGCAGGAGCGCACAGCTAACAAGCATTGCGCAACAGACGTCCAGCATGGTGCCCTCCGTGGCTCCAAGTTCAGTTATAGAGCCCTTCCCCATCTCGCGGATTGCAAATCGCTACCTGCTCTTCTCAATCGACATCATCAGCCATTGCCGGCGCAACCACAACATGTGTGGCATGCTGGTTGGCACGATTCCCAACCTCAGTCAGCAGAATGTCTTCCTGGGCATCCCACTGGAGCTCATGCCTGAAGAGGCACGGGTGCTTGTCGAGAAGGGCGCTGCCTATATTGTCGACGACGCGGCAGTGCATCAGAAGGCATTCGGCGAGATGAGCAGAGACGAAAGGTTGATGTGGTTGGAGGAGATGGACAAAAGAGGAGAGGAAGTCACCAGAGGAACGGAGGATCTGAAAGAGAAAAGGAAAGACAGAGCACTGAAGGAGAAGGGCTTGAGGAGGGACGTTTTGGAGAAAAGAGAAGGCAGTATTGCCGAGAGCACATCGCGTGGTAATACTTTGCGGGCGTCGACGGAATGTATTTCGAACTCTGGTTTGGGCTTCATCATGAAAGGCTCGAGCTTCACGGATTCTTCGTCGGCTCCAGCACCGGACAATGATGCGACCAGTGCTGAGACCTCGCTCTTCGACTCTGGGCCGGCGTCACCGGCTCCGTCTACCATCAGCACTACGCCGAAGCCTTCTCAATCACAAAAACATTTCGTTACGCCTACAACATCCTATCCACCTCTGGCATGTCCACCTCCAGACTCAGACGCCGAGCTTCCGGCTGTGCCTAAATCCTTTCCTCTATTTCGCTATCTCCATTCACTCGGCTACTACCATATGCCGGGTCTCCGATTCGGCTGCCACTACAACTCCTACCCTGGCGACCCACTGCGATATCACAGCCACTTCGCCGCTACAGGTCTCGGCTGGGACGATGAGTTTGAACTTCTCGATGTTGTGGGCGGGGGCCGCTTAGCGACTGGCACGAAGAAGGCATATATGATTGGTGGCGAGGACGCTGATGTGGTAAGGAAGAAAAGAACGGACGGCGAAGCAGCAGGTCTTTTCTCGGATGGATCAAAGGAAGATGGTGGGCGGGAGGTCAGGGCCTTCTCCATTGAGTGGGCGGCACTCTGAGGACAGCGGCTATATGAGCAGCTCAAAGGAATTCCTAAACGTTTGAGTACGTGAGTGCTACGAATTGATACCCAAATACTTGCGATTGATGGGTCAAGTTGCAAGGCCGTCCGACTTGTCCAATTTTGTTTTCCCATGGTAAAGCTTCAGGCTTGCATTTTTCGAGAAGCCGCATTCCATTCCATGGGTAAAACTTTTTTAGCCATGCACTGGAGCGCGAAGAAGGTATGCCAAAACGCCTGTCCTCTTGGATTACTTCGCGTCACGACACAGTTAGTTGCTGCCGGCATCAACGGCATCGACATCGCCAGAATAAACGGCGAGGCAAAATGCCGTTACGACTAGTTCGACAACAGCACTGATGTCGCACACTTCCAAAAGACTGTTGTGTCAAAGCTTATGATTCGAGACTGCCATTAAAATTCTTGCGGATCAAGTTCGACATCGATACCGTACTTTTCAGGATGTTCTAGCTCGGTCAAGGTGAGGGCGAAGTTTTGATAGAGCTGGAGGAAAGAGTGCAAACATGTTCGCATAGAGGCCCACCATACTGGGCCAGAGTCCTGGAAACAGCCATAATAAGCTATGAGTTGGGCAATGCGGACAGAGATCCGTAAGTAAGGGGCATCATCTTGAAGGAGTGGACTATTCCGAGGTCGAGACGATCTTGTTGCTATCAACGCCAAGTCAGTCCAGGCCATCCAACAAGTATCGGGAGCGGTCCGACCCAAGGGCGAGTTTAACACGAGCAAGGCGTGTACAAAGGAGGCTGGTTGGTCTGACAGGAGAAACATGCACAGAACGGAAATCAATGGGCAGCGCATCGAGGCCAGCTACGGGGAGCTCGAAACACCAAGGAATACAAAGTAGCAAGCTGCATTGCCCGAACATCATGCGTTGAAGTTCGTCCTCACGACATCGTTCAGGTTCATGTCTCAATTGATGAGTCCTTGCCTAGTCACAAAAACGGTGCACTGCTTGTAAAGCACTTAATGATTGCTCTCGGGCAGACATCTAATGGCGCCCTCGTTGCAACACTAAGTATTTTTGGCACGTCATAATGTGTCACCTACAAGCATTCGACTGTCCCCCCAGCTAGCGACTTAGGTGGTTGAGATCGTGCCAACCTTCGAGCCTTCATTCGTCGAACTATGTCCCGGGTGCGCGCCACCACCGAGTGATCCCGTGGGTGCAATCGTGCACGTGGTTTTCAGACTCCGTTCCAAGACTACGAGTGGCGCAGTCACCGCGGATCTGATCTATGGGAATCGGCCCCGCTTCGATGAACTCACATCGGGCACCGTGCCTTGATTTAACTGCCACAGCTTGTCAAGTCCTGCAATGATCTACAGCTGATCGCATAGCCGCCTCAAGGTAATGGTGCAGGACAGCCACTCGGCTAAGCGAACCGCGATATGACGCAGTACCGCTATTGCCCGATGCAGACAGCTACTACCCTGATGCGTCATCAGCCCCTCAGCAGCTACTCCGCTAACCAATATTCGTGTAGCTGTTGCAGCAACAGCAAGGACTGTCACGATTTTGAAGTGGGGAGAGACCCGATTTTGTACCACAGAAATGCTGGGGTAGCCAGATTAAGCATTTCTAGGCGGCCATGACGTTGCTGGAACATATTCACCTTGACGATTCCTGTAATGGATGGGGCAGCACGAGACAAAGCAGTTGTGAAACAGGGAAACGCAGCAGTCGCTGCTGTTTGTACCACTACGCACTACGTACAATGGCGCCATAACCTGCGAATGATGTATCGTCGATGGCTGCGCCTGCCTGCCTCCCCTTTGGGGGGTATAAGAAGGTCTAAAGCGCTTCCCTCACTCGAAACTCAACAACCACCACCACAACTTCAACTTTTCAAATACCCAGCTTTTCAATCAATCTCACCACTCTCTACATCCATTGTCCCACATCACACCATATCAACTCGCAAACATGGCCGGAATCGTCAATAAGGTCAAGGACATGATCAGCGGGGACAAGGACTCCACTCACAGTAAGCTTCTGCGACCCTCAGTCCCAAACTACGCTCCCTCACTAATACGTTCAGCCGATCCCACCCACAGCTCACATTCAGGTACAGGCCACACTGGAGCTACCGGACACGGCACCTTGAACCCTGCAGACCGCAACAACGACGGCAGGATGGACGCCCGTGATGTTACTGGCTCACACGGCACCACTGGCGGACTGACAGGACACAACACTACCGGACACACTGCGAACCCTGCCGACCGTAACAACGACGGCAGAGTCGACGCCAGAGACCTGACGGGTCACCAGAGCACCGGTCATGGTACTACTGGAGGACTCACTGGACACAGCACCACTGGGTATGGAACTGCAAACCCTGCCGACCGCAACAACGATGGCAGAGTCGATGCCCGCGACTTGACTGGTCAACACGCCACCGGGGGTGGACTGACAGGTCATTCACATACCGGCCATGGCACTTCAGGCCATGGAACAACTAGCAGCGCTCTGACTGGTGCCCTCTCCGCCCCATTGCAGGAAGTTCCTCTTGGCGGTCGCGGAAGTGATGCTTCTGGCCCGCACGCCACTCGTACTGCCAACATCCTCGATCCTCATGTCAACACAGGTGCCGGAGGTTACTCTAGCAACACTGGCGGTCTTGGACACAACACATCGGGCGGCGGACTGACAGGCCATGGCACCACTAGCCACTCAACGACTGGAGGATATGGTCACACTGCCAACCCAGCCGATCGCAACAATGACGGTAGGGTCGACGCTCGCGACTTGACAGGCCACGGCTCTACTGGCCACACAAGCACTGGAGGCTATGGCCACACCGCCAACCCTGCTGACCGCAACAACGACGGCCGAGTTGATGCCCGCGACTTAACAGGTCAGGGCCACACCGGCCATACAAGCACTGGAGGCTATGGCCACACTGCCAACCCCGCCGACCGCAACAACGATGGCAGGGTTGATGCCCGTGACTTGACAGGTCAGGGCCATTCCACGACTGGAGGATATGGTCACACTGCCAATCCTGCCGATCGCAACAACGATGGCAGGGTTGATGCTCGCGACTTGACAGGTCAGGGCCATTCCACGACTGGAGGGCTTGGTAGCAACACTGCTGGTGGCACTTTAGGACATGACAACCGAACAGGTGGACTGGACCATCGCCAGGGCGAGGATAGCAATCTACCAAGAGCCCTGACGGAGGACGTTTCAAAGGCGCAACCTCATTCGGCGCATCACGATGACCACCACTCTGCAGGTACTGCCAGCCACACTAAGCCATCGGTGAAGGACAAGCTCAACCCCAAGGTTGATGCCGACGGTGATGGCAAGGCGGGCTTCATGAAGTAAACGAAGGGTGCTATCTTCTATAAACTGTATCAGCTCACTAAGTAGCAATATAGTTAGGAGTAGCGAGAAATGATACATTCTGAAATTGACTATCTTACAAGCGGGTAGCTAACTTTCACCGAGACTTGTAATTACTAGTGTTCAAAGTTGATTTGGGTTGAACGACATTCTCTCCTCAAGTGTCCTCCATGGCGAAGTATAGGCTTCGACTGTTAGTTGCCGTTTGACTGCGGGAAGCATCAAGACGTAGCTAAGTTGTCGAAGTCGTTGACTTGCCTGTTGGTCAATGGAGACGTGTCGCAACCGAACACCAGTTGACAGCGCAACCTGAACAGAAGATGGTAAAGGGTGGATTTTATCAGGACCCACCCCAATGGACGAATGCACAAGACCGTCCTGCACAACGGTGTGTAGCGATTTCTTCTGTCGTTCAAGCTTCATTCCACTTACCAAGCAAGTACTACACACGCACTCATCTTCGACATGACGAGGTAGTTGTCTCTTCTTGAAGCTCGTGCGTTCCGTGGTCCTATGTTGAAAAGAGTAAGATTCTTACAATACTTCCGCCTCAGGAGTGGTCTCGCTTGCCAGGTGGCGTCAGGATACCCTGGCAAAACCATTCTGTTTACTGGATCAACACATTGGATATCGTTATCGTAGGACAAGTCTGCCCTCCAGCCTGCCGCGCCGCTTCAGGCGACGAGAGACGTCATACCACTTTTGCTAGTGCGCGATGGATACTACTGTGGTACGTTCCACATGCACGCGTACTCTGTTCAGCTGGTTCTTCAGCACGCATCACGCTATTGGTGGCCTATCATGCGTCGATCAGGGGTCCATCTAGCGCTAGCATTTGCGCTTCAGCTTGATTGTCAGCTTCCGGTCAAGCATTGATTCCGGCGTCATTTATACGCTTCCACTCGCTCATCGTTCATGAGCGTAGACGGGAATCGCCCCACAGCCACGACATCACGGACCGAGCAATACACAACTATGGTCCAACCCGTAACTCACCCGCAGTTCGATGGGAAACCTTACCTGCAATGCCTCGAGACACTCGACAATGCTTTCCCCGCCTTGAAATCGTTTCTTGAAAAACTCGCGAACGAGACAGAACCAGGTCGCGAGGCTGTTAGATCGCATTATCGCACAAAGCGTTCGCCAGGACCAGGGCGTTGCTACTGCTTGAATTTCGACCATGATAATGTTTCTGTCATTCGCGATGGTGGTTTCGAGACACCTGCCGAACTGAGAACATATCTCAAAGATAATCCAGCCACACAAAGTCGCGAAAACAAACAACGACGCCTGTTTATTCTTGAAGATATGGAACCTGACTATGTGGATGCGTTGGGTCATCATCTCGGTGTGGATCCATTGGTGTTCAGCGAACAGATGAATACGTGGAACTTCACAGATTCTTGGTCCATACCTCATAGGGGATTACCATCCATGGCGGTTCCTGAACAGTCGTTCACCTTGCGGTACTATGAGCTGCGCACCCTATTCGACCCGAAGTCAATTGATGTGTTGAGCTTGCAGATGTCGTTTGCAATTAATCGGCGCAGATATGAAAGATGGAGGGATATTGACGTACCCTCAGCAGGTAAGCCTGACAGAAGGCATGCTTTTGTGAGACGTTGTGCGTCATTCTGGACCTCACAGAATGCGACGCAAGAGGCGGGAACAGACACTCTGGGATGGGATGGTAAGTCACATAATCAGCAGATTATACCTGAGTCGCTGACGTTTTGCTTGTATCACGTAGCTGTCATCTTGGTCGATCCACCGTTTGCAGTTGCACGCGAAGCGCCGCAGGCGAATCCAAGTAGTGGACCAAAAGCTCGTTATACGGTTACAACGAATACAACTACACCCGATGGACACGTGCTTAATGCAGCCGCGACGGCGAGCCTGGAGGACTGTTATATTCTAAAATCTCCATTCACTTATTCTAGCAGGGCATCTCTCTGGAAGTCACAGGACTTCGGTACATATCAGTCACTTGAAGCAACTCAGCACAAAAGTTGGCCCTACCACAACGGATGCTCGACCTTGGCACCATTGATGTTCTCTCAAGTTGGCATTGGCGCGCAAGAGGCGAACAAAAAGATTTTTCAAGAGAGGCGGAACCTGGGTAGTACCTTGGACGACATGGTCTTCTACTGGACGAAGCTCGCTACTCCAGTATTAATCAAACAAACACATGACAGATCATCAAACGCAGCATACTACCTGCTCAAGCACGTTGCACAACACTGGGTCAATCAGCTTGAAATCATGAACACAACCATCGCCAAAGCGGAATGGTTTTCGGACGACTACCAGGCCCACATAGATGACAGCCTCAGCCGGCAAAAATGGAAGGCCGATTTGATAAAGATCAACGGGATCGCGAAAGACATCAACTACATGCGCCGACATTTGAATCATTTCTGGCGAGCTATGATCTTGAACCTGGAGCGATTGGGCGTTCAGCTGGGCTCCGAGGCTGTAGATGACAACGCGTCCTTCGCAATCAAGGGCGCACAGAAGGATTTTCTCACTATCCATACGCGGATGCAACCTATTCGCGATCGCGCGGAAGCCTTGAACTCGGTTTCGAACGACCTTGCCAACCTCCGAGCAGCTTTTAGAGGCATACAGGACGGCGAGTCCGGTCTTCGGCTCAGTCTCTTTGCCTCCGTCGTCTTTCCTCTCACTCTGGTAGCCGGTATTTTCAGCATGGGTGACGACTATCTGCCCGGAACAGCTCAGTTCTGGAAGCTTTGGGCGATCGGGCCGCCATGTTGCATAATTGTAGCGCTCGGACTAGTTTATGGGTCACGACCATGGAGGCTATTCATTGATTTGTGGGAGTATGCGATTCTGTGGCTTGAACGCCGAAAGCTTCATAGGGCGAAGAAGATGAAAGGCGCGGCTGTGCAGAAGAAGGGGACGGATCATGGACCAGACAAGCAAGAAAATTTGGCTAAAAGGGCGGGTTGGAAGAGCCAGGATGAAGAGCAAGCAATCGCAAAATGAGAACGTTACGAGGCTCCCCGTCCCAGTCAGGTCTTCGAATGCATAACAGAAGACAAGAATGCAATGGAGCACCGAAGCACACAACTTTAGACTAATATCAAATATCATCACTGCGCCTGTATGAGGACCAAATCGTTGATGCCCTGATTTAGTGCCATTATGATAAGCGGCTAGGCCCAGTTGGGTATAGGCCACGGACACCTTGATCCTTCGATGTCGACGCGGTTCAAGTCTCGATACCTACTTCATCTATGGACTCGCGGCATCCATCTTCGAAGTGCACTATGTAATTCGCTGCATGTTATACCATGTCGTTAGACTATTCGGCCTTCATCGTCGGTAAGAGACCGCGCAGGGCAGCTCCGAAAGTGAGGACGGGTTGCGCAACATGCAAGTATGTCCGCTGCTGCCGTTTGAACCTGTGATCAAATACCAAAAGAGGCTAATGGATTTCCGATAGAGTTCGACGTGTGAAATGTGGGGAGGAGAAGCCCTTCTGCAAGAGGTATAATAGTTACCTTGTCCACGTTCAACAACCCATCTTCTAACCCCTTCAGATGCACCACCACTGGTCGCAGATGTGATGGCTATCTTCAAAGCACCGAAAATATTCGCTTCGGAGCGTTCGCCGTGACTGCACCACCTATTTCATCATGTGGTGTCTCATCTTGTCAGGCTATAGGCGATAACGTCCACTATCTGGAGTTTTATCATCACTGCGCCGTCTCGACAATATCTACAAGATTTGACAAAGAATTCTGGTCACGCACACCTCTTCAGATGGCGCAGTCAGAACTTTGTGTGCGACATGCATTGGTCGCTTTGAGCTATCTCAACAAGAGCGAGTCCGGAACATTGAAAGACGCTCGCTCGAGTCTTGTGAACGTCTCGAGACACAAGACTTTACTTACTCACTATAATAAAGCGGTCCATATCTTGGTGCAAAGGATATCCGATCCATCGTTCTCTCCTGAGGTGGGACTCGTCTGTTGCTTGCTCTTCATCGCCATCGAGCTTATGCGCGGCGATCACGACACGGCCATGGCACATTTCAGAAGTGGTCTTGACGTTATATCCGCATACAAAAAGCGTCGAACAACAGATATGATAAAGCATGCAAGCTACAGCATTATCGAACAATCTCTCATACCTATTTTCACACGACTCATGGCAAATGGGGTCATGTACGGCTTGGAAACCGAGCGGGTCACGTACACCCAACACTTTCCCTTCGGCACCAAGGAGTGCGTCTTTCACTCGGTGTGGGAAGCAGAGTCGTCAATGCATAACATCCGAAACATGGCCCTCATTCTGATGCGCAAGCTAGGAACCAAGGTCGTGGCGCAGATACCGCACACGGAAGAAGAGCTCCAAGCTCAGAAAGACTGTTTGCAATATCATCACACTTGGCTTCGTGCTTTGCAAAAGCTTGAAGCTGAATCAACACCATCCAAGGAAGACATCATCACGATACACTGCCTCAAAGCACAACATCATATCATCTACGTCTTCATAGCGACCGCTATCTTGACAAGCCAAACACAATTCGACGAGCATCTCGACACCTTCAAAGCCGTAGTCCATCACTCCAAAATCTTCCTCGATCTTAAGGAACCAATTTCTCCGAACACACCAGGAGCGAATTTTACCTTCGAACTCGGCGTCATCCCAGGCCTATATATGACGGCATGCCGTTGCCGCTGCCCCGTTATCCGGCGCGAGGCGCTCGCTCTCCTCGAACGCAACTTGCCTCGAGAGGGCCTGTGGGACGCACAGCAACATGCCATCGTTGCTAGACGCGTGATCGAGTTCGAGGAAAGAGAACTAGACCCGGAAACAGGATGGCCGGTGGAGCGAGCGAGAATATGGAGCACGCAGATTCATGGGGATATGGATGGTAATGGAAGGTTCCCAGTGTTCTTTGCGATTGGACAGTGGGGCGAGGGGAGAGGTTCGCCGCCGTTGCCACCGGGCATGATGATTAGTAGTCACCCTGAGGGCAGAATTTGGAGGGAGTGGTTTGTGTTGTGATGGATGCCATCCAGACTTCAGCCTACTGCATGGCTCCGACCTTGGGTCTGCGAAACCCACAGACGTGAGCGATGTGCGCAAGGCGGAGTCTGACAATATGTACTCGGGACCCCAAAATGTTGCAATCTCGATAGGGGACTTTGGAATCGCTTTTGCAACTCAGTCCGTGGGCTTAGTTCATGTGGAATGAGATTGACTCCCAGGCAATGTGTTGGAAATGCAGGAGGCAACCTCTCAACCTGTCCAAGAGCTTGCCATAAGACGACATCGATCTCCATATGCTTCGTGATCGAGTGCGTGTGCGAAGACCTGCAGGTCCCGTCCGAGAAGTCTCACCTAATGCTCTAGGTCCATCAGGTGTTGATACATACACAGTCAACGCGTTATACTCGGTCATCTAGTCTAGTCATTGCGCTTTTTGTTTCTTTTTGGTACTCTTGGTCACCTCGGTCTAGCCCACATACATGCTCAGGTTACTCTAACTAATCACTTCAAGAAGCTCATTTCACAAGGGGTAATACAATAATCGGCAGAGTTCACTGCCCTACCATGTGCTCTCGGCTCGGAGGCATCAGAAAGATTGAGACATCAAGGCAGGAACAGTATAAGAACGAAGGGAGACTCACGTACAATTGGAAACACTCACCACGAAAGTCAATTGCAACGAAAACCGTCTACACACATCTCTTCTACATAAACCACTTATACCAATTCCCCAATCACTAAATCTCCACCCAAGTCAACTATCCAACAACATGAGGTTCATCACCCCCTCCAGCCTCCTTCTAGCCGTCCTCGCCATGGCCACTGAAACCAGCGCCCAGCCCAAACCCGAGATCAGGGCCGTCTCCGATCGCGCTGCTGCACCTGAAGCCGAAGTTGCTGGTCGCGATGCTGCTCCGCAGTTGCATTGCTGCCGTTCTATAGGTGGACGCTGGCAGTGGTGGTGTGACAAATAAAGTGTGGGCCGGAGGGATCAATGGCACCTTGAATTTCTAGGTTGTGACGTATTTCTCAAAAGGAGGAGATTGAGGCAGGACACTCGTTGAGATATCTGGTGTTTCCATTGGGAGGTGATAGTATAGGTGTGTATTGGAGGAAATCGTTCGTTACATGGTCATTTGGTGTCGTATGCGTGTGGGAGACTGCAGATTCATGCCAGTACAATCATTCGAACTTCCGGTGTAGTAGTTAAATAGCTCCGATGTCAGCTCACTGATAAACTGCGCTCACATGCCAAGTACATTGTCCCTATAAGATCCGAGCTGATGATGCGATGTATTTGGTATAATACGAACTCCTTCTATTTACAACATGGTACCAAGTGGACTACCTGTCTCTCCCTAATCGTTCTTCGTAGTCGTCTTCCAGCTCGTATGCCGGTCGGAACTTTGGTTTCGATATGCCATTCACGACGCCATTCACTTCCTTTAGTTGTGGTATTTGTTGTGTGGATGGTAGGCGGGCGAGTGCGGGATTCGGGTGGGTATCTGTGGTGCCACCGAGTGACGTATAGCCCATGTCGTACAATGAGCAGTATGGGATATTAAGGTATCGGATGAACGTCCAGATGTCCACATAGTGCCAATCGATCACAGGGTGTATGCGCACGAACGTGGGCCACCCAGAGTCTGTAGGGTCGAAATGCTTCAGATGTTCCCCATGCGGATCCGTTCTCCGTGTCCCTACCAGTATCGCCTTCACGGACGGCGTGTCTTTCAAGTAATCCGCAAATGCAAGCTTCATGGGTTTCGCATATTCCAGCAACGATAACGAGTATATCTTTATGCTCTTTGCGACAAATTCCTCCACCTCGGCAAACGGATGCGCATCCTGGATGTAGCAACACTGGACAGCTGTCTCGATGCTTGTGGAAGGGCTCGATGTTTGCGTCAGGCCTCGTTTGTGTAGGGCACATAGATATAGTATGAGGAGCACAAGGCAGTCTTTTCCGCCATTGTATGCTAATGAGAGCTCTGGTAAGCTTCACCACTGTCAGCAAAGACGACCATGGACTCCAGGCTTCACCTACCTGTATCGGGCCAATGCCTCTTCAATCACGTCCAGCGACACACGGGTCTGCGCCTGCACGCTCTTCACTCTTTCTGGTACATCTTTCGCGTCCAGAAACGCGGCTATGCGGTCGTGTATCCGCGCGCAAAGGTCGCGGAATGGCAGCGGGGTGTCGGCGACGAGGGGCTCTGAAAAACCCGTGGCGGTGTTCATTGCAGGAGCGGTGCCAGCCTCGACATCAGACGCGGTCGTCTCCGATTACGGAATGCTATGGTTCGACTACAGTCGTGCTGGTTAGTGTTTCAAGGCATTATGCATTATGCCTCCTCTGACTGAAGCCGCCGAGCGGGTGAGGTAGCCTAAGTGTTATCGATATCGGCACCTCGGTAGATCTCAATGCGGGTTGGCGCACCGCACCAAAATCGACCACTCAAACACCGCACAGTAAGCGGCAATGACTGCCATGCTCGACTCCGCTGCAGAGCGAATATCGGGGTGCTTTAACCTGCTGCAGCCTCGTCTCGAGCTGCCAACGCGACCCAGCCCGGGGTGATTACAACACGCTAATGTCTATGACAATTGTAGGGGCCGCCACTGGGCTGCTTGCACTCCAGACCCTGAGGCACTAGCATCGATCACGCAATTCGGCGCGGCATGGTCACGTCTCTTTGCGAAAAATTGTCCCATAGGCAATTGCCGCCGCCGATGAGATGATGAGGACTGTCGCCGACGACCCGAACTGTTATTACACCGTCTTGTCGTCTCTGTAGATTGCTCTTCCACTGTCCTCCGCCATCGAGTTGCAGTCACCATGGGTTCTATCAAGACTGCTGGAGAGGCTGGTATGTTCGTCCCCGCGAGCTCCCCCACCAATGCACTGAACCCCGAATCTCGGAGCAATCACAACAGAGCACTGCTAACATGACGTTTGACAGTGGCCCGAATTGCACATTTGGCCTCCGACGTGATTGTGTCGGTCGTGCCTGCTCTTGCCACAGAATCGGAGTTCTCAGAGACTCTGCAATCATTACAGAAGAACAATGCAACCAGCATTGTTGCCAAAGGACAGACAGAGGTATGCAGCAATTCTCCCTGTTGCCGAGGTGCAATCGCTAACAGCGGCCCCAGGTTGTTACTGTCCGCCAGAATGCGGATCCGCTCCTCTCAGTCTTCCAGCCCATCCGCGCGGGCAAACTTACCAGCGTGACCACCACATCGTCGATCCTCGTCAGGGCGATACCGCACCTCTACAAGCTCGCCCAGTACCCTGTCGTCCTCCACGTGTCGGTGCAGCCCTCCGGCTTCCCAGACTTTTCCGACATCACCTCCATCAGACAGTGTGGATTCACATTCATCCAGTCTGAGACACTACAAGAGGCGCAGGATTTGGCCTTGACTTCGCATGCTTTGGCTATCAAGTCCGGCAAGGGTGTCATTCATTTCTTCGACTCTGGCGCGTCTGCCTTCAAGAAGGAGGTCGACTACGAAGATGCGGAATTGGTCCGAAGCGTCTTGGACCTGGAAGCTGTAGCAAGCTTTCAGAGAGCCAAGTCTGCGGACACTACTCTTTACGCAGACGATGGCCGGAGCGCGACCTTGTCCTTCGCTCGCAGCCAAGCTACACATACCAATGCCTCAGCACCCGCCCCACTGAGCGCTTCCGAGCATGGCAGGTCACTACCCGTATCCGAGAGGACAAGTCAGCGAGCCGACTCCTCCTCAGGCTCTTCACAGCGCGATGCCAGCACAAGCGCTGCGTCCGTCTCATCGGCAACAACCGTTGAATCGCTCGTGTCCAAGCCTGTCTCGTCAGACGACATTTATCGCTTTGCTACAAATATCTGGGCGACGATCAAGGATGCCACGGGTCGCGGCTATGACGCCTTTGCATACACTGGAACTGGGCAAGAAGAGGCCGCCATTTTCTTGTTCGGAGCTGATACTGGAGTTTTCGCCACCGAGTTGGACACTGTCGAGGACAGTGAGACGTACGCAAATACGGGCATCATTACAGCAAGGCTGTACCGACCCTGGTTGGGCGCTTCCCTCGCGCACTTGCTGCCTCGCTCGCTCAAGAGGATTGCTGTCTTGGAGCAAGTCCGCCGCAAGACGACAAAGTGGGGTCCTTTACTCCTGGATCTGTTGATGTCTTTGAAGTCGACTGGAGGAGCATCGCCAATCGTTGTCGGCTATCAGCTTGGCTACATTAACGAGAAAACTGTGCAGCAGGCGCTGCGTGGCGTTTTCCAGAATCTCATGAGCGAGACCCCGGTGCAGAACCTGCAAATTGGCAACATGGATGGGCCGGAGCCACAGAGTACGAAGCCTGAGCAGCCCGCTTTGGAGAATGCTTACATGAAGATTCTCAATCAGGTCTTTGGGGATAAACTCCACATCGCTAACCAGCTTGGTTCCCAGCACGCAGGTGTATCCAACGACATCACCTCCAGCCCAGAGTATGGTTTTGGATCACTCGTGTCCAGGCGAGAGCATCGCAAGCGCTTCGTCGACGAGGCGGCTGCCGCTGCCAAGAGCAATGCTTTCATCACTACTGCTCCACAGCAG
>TARA_R110002003_G_scaffold235_22_pt1 | contig 23140 bp, 24 predicted proteins | sample TARA_R110002003 | Tara Oceans TARA_R110002003 (sample SAMEA4396441) | marine metagenome | biome: Westerlies Biome; feature: [SRF] surface water layer (ENVO:00010504); material: water (ENVO:00002006), including particulate matter (ENVO:01000060) such as... | depth 5 m
CTCAACGATTCTACAATACAGATGATCCTAACGACACCACCGGACGAACAGTTCTTGAGTACTTCACACACGGTATGTGAACATGAGTGTAATCAATGTCAAAGCTGACGCTAGATTAGATGTTGGAATCAAGCCTTCTGCCAACCCTAACAGTGACATGCGAACTCAGAGCGTGCAAGGCGCGAGCTGGATTCCTGCTCAGCTATTGGAGCTCCTACCCAATCAACAGCTGAAGGTGCAATTACCGCCGGAGTTGGTTTCCAGAATCATTCGGGCGGCATGTAAGAAGCCGATTGACAACGCTAAGTACATAGTAGAAGAAGGATTGGATGTCCTACGCCTTAAGCATGATCAATTGGACCCAGCCATGGTCAGTACTGTTCTACTTGCATTCCGTTGTTACACTGACGAAGTATTAGGTTCGTCCGGATTTCGCCGTTGGCACGAATCTTGTTGAAGTGCCTGCGACGTTCCTCGAACCACCAGTTCTCCAATACCGGCAAGGCAACCACCCAAGTCGCAGAAATGTTGAACATGCCACTTGGAACCTCAGAGGTAATGACATCCGGTTTCAAACATCTGGAGCACAGCCCACGATCAACGTTTTCGTGCTTAACACCACCCTGGATGTGCCTACAGCCGAAGACCCGCAGCGAAAAGTACCTGGACAGCAATTTCTACTACGAGACATGGTGAATCGACTCGCAGCGCGAGGGACAGGCGCTCACTCAGGCATTGTCCAGTCAGGAAACATGGATGCTCTCAAGACACTGCTCTCTACCCAAGGTCCGGGAACCTCAGCAACACTCGTAATCATACACGCAAAGAACCAAAACACCTACGCGGCCATAAAGCGAGCTTCAGATATGCATTACGGCGTTCGAACCGTGTGTGCCGTGGGCTCTAAAATACCCTATTATGCCCAAGACATGTACGACAACAGAAGAGGTCAGCTTATCCAGCATGCTGGGTTTCAGCATCAACATTTGGACAATTTAGCCTGAAGTTCAACTTCAAATGCGGTGGTCGTATTCACGGCTTCGACGATGCGAACCAGATCCAAACCTTGCTCGGACAGGAAAATCAACGTCGCGATACAATCGTATTTGGGGCAGATGTTGCACACCCGCCAGTTGGGGGAGGTGCTGGCTACCCAAGTATTGCCTGCGTAGTTGCAAGTTCAGACACGCATTTCCAGAATTTCCCAGGCTCTATGCGTCTCCAAGCTGGAAGACAAGAAGTAGGTTCTCCTAGAAACTTCTATTCGACACATCTAACGTGGATAGATCATTGAAGACATGGAGTCCATGGTCCTGGAGCGCCTCGAGGCCTGGGTCAAGAATGCAGCTAATCAGCCGCAGGGCAGCACAGGTCCCAGGCGTTTGCCAAGCTCAATACTCTTCTACCGGGATGGGCTGAGCGATTCCCAGTTCGACGAGTGTGTGAAGACGGAGGTGCAAGCCGTGGAAAACGCGTTCTTGGAGTTGGTCAGGAAACACAATCAATCTAACGCAAGGCTCCGGCTCACTTTTGTTGTTGTGGGCAAGCGCCATCATACTCGCTTCTTTCCAAAGCGCGTTGAGGACAGCCACGGAGCACACAAAATCAATGGTAACGTCAGACCAGGCCTCCTAGTCAACGATATCATCACAACACCCAACGACTTAACTTCTACCTGCAATCGCACGCTGCACCAAATGGCACCGCTCGCTCGGCACATTACCACGTCCTCCGCGATAACATGGATTTCGGATCCGACAACAACCGTCTCGCAAACCTCACGAATACGCTATGCTACAGCTTTCCACGCGCGCTGAAAGGCGTGTCGTACGCTGCACCAGCTTACATTGCTGATCGACTGTGTGAGCGTGGTCGCATGTACCTAAGGCACTGGATCCCGCCATCCAGCTTCCAGTTGCCCCAAAACGATAGTGGCGTTGCGTGGACCGAGACCGCAATCAAGGAGTGGAAACAGCGGAAAGCCGTGGAGCTTTCTCAAAGCCAGAGTGTTTGGGGATATCATTATCAACACGCCGATGTGCCTGGTCGACCGAAGCGACACAACCCCTGGAGGGACAACCTTGATGACACAATGTTCTGGATGTAGATGTTTAGACTTGGTAAGTGATGTCCGTGGGCTGATGGGGGTGGAAGTTGGAACAAACTGTTGTGATTTCGTTTTGCGCTGTTTTATGCTTGGCTTCGTGTCTTTCTGTTGAAATGCTTTGTCTTGCTTTTCCTACTCTGCGTTTTTGCTTTCCTCTAAGGCTATCTCTGCTCTCAACTAGTTCTGTCGCTCTTGGGCTCTCCCCCAGTAACGGTAGAGATGTGCTTACCATGGTCAAGCATATTGCAAGGCACGCTTCATTACAGTGTATGCAGTCTAATCAGGGTGTCGTTACCCCCAGCACAACCCTCGCCTCCATGCTCATGAAATTGACACCTCTCCCCCGTCCCAGTTTCCGCCGAGGTCTTCTTATAGGTCCCCCTTATCTTTCGCGCCTCTTGCAACATACTCACTAATGGCGCTGAAGCTCGACTCTCACGTTTCCTAGACTCTTGTTTCCACAACTTAACGGCCTGATGATCGGATAGTACTACAGCGACGTTCTAAGCACAAAACAGAAGCAAGCTAAAATTATACGTCAGATAGCGTAAATGGTCTTGAGTTACCTTGGCGAGCGTGCCCCAGCTGACAGGCCCGGTATAGTCGTTGAGGAACTCCGCCATGGCGTTAACAAGGGCGTCACGAAAGGCCGATGCTGCATCGCCCAGTTGGAGTGCAAATTCGTAAGTTGTGAGAAAGACTATTGGATCTAGGCGACGCAAGTAGATGTAACCTTCGGGGCCTCGTGTTGCGATTTTCTGAGTTGCTCGCCGTATGTCGTAGAGTGAGTGTAACACGAGTATAACAATCTTAAGTTATATTCAGCCTGCTTTCCTTCCATCAACCCGCGTCTTAGATGTGGTATGTCTTGATTACATATTATCTTGGAGGAGAGAACAGCTTCAGCCGAGGACCGATCGGCAGAGCTGGACGAAGGACTTGATCGCGGATTGGAAAAAAACTAAGGCAAGGGATGTCGCCAGGACGGCGGCGGCCTGGGGTCCGAACTTCAACGATGGAAGCGACGCGGCTCGGCCTGTGAGGCTGGATCCGTGGCATAGCAACCTCGACGGGACCATGTTTTGGATGTAAGGTGTGTGAGCTGGCAAGCGTGGGAGGGGGGTGCGGTTGAGTGACATAGGATGTGATGTCACATATTCTTTCATATCTCCGTTTGCTCACATTTCCTTTGCCGCGTTCACGCTGTATTCCTCGTTCCGTCGCGATTCTACAACCCTATCGACCGCAAGTGTCGCTTTAGTTTATATGTCAAACACGCCACCCATGCCGACCCTGATATCCACAATATCCGCCCTCCACCCCTTGAACGCCGGCAAGCCTCTCTTAACCTCCCTCACCCGCTCCAGCCTCTTCTTGCCCTCCTCTTCCTGCGCTAACCTAAACGCATCCTCATCGATCTCGAACTCGTCTAAACTGCCTAGACTCTCCTGCCGCGGCTTGCCCTTACTGGCTGCGTCGCTTCGTCGATGTGACGTCTGTCCTGTGAAAGCCGAGATACCGGACTGGATGACGTCTTGGAAGGAAGAGTGCCGTGCGGGCGGGTTGTTGCGTGAGAGGAGGGAAGTAGCGGGGTTGGAGAGATCGATGTCGTCGAAGCCCGAGTTCGAGTAGGGTTGTGAGGGGTCCGAGTTGTCGATTGAGGGTTGCATGGCTGTTCTTCGGTCGCGCCATACACCGCGGCGCAGTTCGAAGTTCTCTTCTTCAAGCGACCGAAGCTGTGCGAGAAGCTTGTCGCGCTCTTCATCGAGGAGTTCTTGCACACTCGAGTCTTCAATGTTGCCAAGATCGGCTTTGCGGCGGCGTTGCTCTGCTTCCCGTAGACGAGCGTTCTCGTTGCCGAGACCGGCGATACGAGTACGGAGTTCGGCTGCTTCGCGCTCGACCTTCTTGTGCTCCTGCGCACGTGTCTGATTTCGCGCATCGTTGTCGCGGTGGATCTGAGTGAGGGTCTCAATTTTCTTCTCTAGTAGCTCCGCCCGCGATATTGAGTCTGAAGCCTTGCGATTCGCCGCGCCAAGTTCAGCTTCTAGCTGTGCGACACGTGTTTGCGCTGTGTCCCGATCTGAGCCCTCTTTGTCGGCTTGTTCACTCGCTTTATCCAGATTTGCCTTGAGGTCCGAGAGCTCCGTCTTCGTCGAGCTGGCATCCTGCTCAGCCTTTTGCAAAGATATTTCGAGGTTGGATATCTTCGACTGCAGCTCGTTGTTCTTGCTCGTCTCTTCGGAGAGCTGCTTGTTCAAATTCGAGATCTCGAGCTCAAGCGACTCGATTGTTGCGGACTTCGACGCGACCTGCGCGTTCAAATCGTCGATAGATGAGGATTGACTTGGTGATGCGGTCGATGTGCGGCGTGTTGACTTTGCGCTTTGTGATTGAGCTTGGGACAATTGTCTTTTGAGCGACTCGACTTCTGCTTTCTATGCGACGCGTTAGCTCATCGTCATTGTTCGTGGCCAGCCTCCATACAAGCTTATCCGCTTCCTTGCCCTTCTCGACCGCAAGCGCGACGTCTCCTCGACCCTCTCTAAGCTCCTCCAGCTCTTCTTCGCCCTTCTTCCACCTGTTTTGATTCTCTTCGACTTCATTCGCCAGTCGCTTGTTCTCCTTCTCCAATTCTTCTATTCTTTGCGCCTGTTCTCTATATACCTCGCTTGTAATCCCACCACCAGGCGTTACTGCACTAGGTGATGTCGGTGTATTAGCAGCGCCAGAACGGTAGAACGATTCGGATCTCTGACGCGACTCTATCGCTACGGAGGGTTTGCGGCCATGCGACGGCTTTGGTGTAGGTAGCTCGGAGGGCTCGTCGTCATCTTCTACAGGTCCGGGCGACGCGCTTGTAGCTTCGACAGGCTCTGGTGCAATTTCGTCGGACTTCTCCTCGGTCTTGTCAACCGCAGTAGAAGCTTCAGCTTCAGCTTCGGTTTTCTCTTCCTTCTTCTTGGTTCCGGCTGCTTTCTTCGCTCTTTCCTTCTTCATCTTTTCTACCTATGGTTACGAAGTCAACACTGTTCCGCGCGTATTTCGAGCGCGATCATGGAAGAGTTGCTAGCAGTATATGCAGCAGCATAGCGATTGCTGTGCCTACCACGTGCGCTTTCTAGACAACAATTGTGATCTCACCTTCTTCTTGGCCGCTGCGATCTTTGCAGCCTTTTCCTTGTCTTCGTCGGCCATTTTCGCTATGCTAGTTGTGACTGAGCGTTGAGTGAGAGGTTTTGTGGAGCTAAGTAGCTGTGAGGTCGCGACAGCTCGAGTCTCGGTGATGCCAACTTGCTCCCCGCAGATGACGCTAGAGCCAGATTAAGTCTAGTGGCATTCGGAGGAATGCTTTGCTCTCGAGCATACTTATCACGGTCCCTTTGCTTTGAGAAATGTTGAAGACAGTGGATTAATTCTATTAGCTAAGATGCCATGTACATGAACATACATGCGCGATCTGATAATGACAATGCATTTTTTCCCGTCTACTCCAAGCTGGACATGATGGGTGCACATCTCATCAACAACGCGATGGTCATTTTAGCAATTATGCTCAACGGGAGTGTCAGGCCTAACTTCAAAAATAGTATGACGACAGATCAACATACCAATCTCACAGCTGGGGATGACAGTTCAAACCAAATCTCACAACGCTCGTTCAGACATCTCCTCCACAATCACCCTTCGTATCCCCATAGCAACACCACCACTACCCATCACAAGCACAATCACCATCTCCACAGCCCCATCCTTCGCACACCCACACGACTCACGCACACCCGCAAGATCCCGCACCCGGCCTCCATCTCCCCTTCGCCCAAAGGAATGAATCTGAAACACCCACCCTGACTCGCCTCCCTCACCCATCCGCAACCGCCCTCAGACCCTGAACACCTGCGCCGCGATCGCCACAACGATCATCGTGACACCCGCAGGCCTGCCGTCTGCCGTGGTGTAATGAACCATGGTCCTGCAATAGGAGTCACGGAAAGCCCGGTTGCACCTGGTTTCAGCGTAATGAAGTCGCACATTCCGACCCCGACGTTGTGGCTACGGGTAGGAAAGCAGGGCCGTCAACGAGCATGTGGGTCGGTTTATCTGGTAGCGAGACGCGGGAAGCGATTTGATCCAAGATTTGAGGTTTTGCGGAGCGTCGTGATTAGACGGCGCGCAAATCTCCGGCAATTTGGAAAGATAGGAAGATAGGTGTGTGAGGCTGCGTGTCAGTGGTGATGCTAGGCCTTTGAGATTCTGAGCATCACAATCTGCCTATTCACAGCGGATTCGTTACAAGTAAATGTTGCGTATGGTTTTGGATTTAGATTGTTCAAGATTGCAGCTTGCAGCAGCTCAACCAACTATCTATCCTTAGCTCAAGGGCTATATTCGACCAAGCAGATTTGCCCTCGGTTCCCACAAACGGCCGGACCATGCATATACGGCATCCTCAACGACGGAGGGAGCAGATACGCCGCCCTAAAGATTGTGAAGAAGCGAAGAAGTTGTGTTGTGGCGAGGGGTTACACAAAAGAGGGTTGCCGTCAGTAGATATGTTTTAGAAACGAGAGACAGGCGTTTGTATGCCGCTGCAGCGAAAAAGACCAGTCAAAGTATCCCAAATGTCGTCCCGCTCGCCTAATGCAATGGTGCAAAGCGACTCAAGATCTAGAGTTACTCGTCCTCCTAGCGTCCTGAGAAAAGCAAGGAAACGCAGTCAATGAAAGTAGGAAAGTCCGGTTCGCGTTCCAGAAAGTTGCATCGCAAATATTGCGCCATTAAAGATTCGTAGCCTCGCTTAGAACTCCGTGTCATGCCAGTGGGGAAGGGTGTAGACCATAATGTCGTGCATCAGCATGTTGTTGCTGAGAGGGGTTTGCAGTCGGTCGTATTAGGGTGCGTAAGATGGGTAAGAGATGGGTATGTGTACGTGGGACGGATCGAGCTCAAGCGCGCGAAGATGAAGAGTCCTTTGTCTTCCAGAACATGAGCTTGCTTAGGCGGTGGTTCCTCTTCTTATCCTTGGGCTGCTCCAAGTACTCTGACTGGGGGCGCTGTTCAATAGACAATTTGCTCTTCTCGCCATGCGACGAACTGTTGATCAATCGGGACAAGCTAGCGATGCTGGATCGCTTGCGGCGACGAATCTCCAAATCGCTTGGGTCGGAGCACAAAGAAGCCGATCGATCACCAGGCCGCCGAGGACTTGGTAGCGAATAAGGGTTCTGCATGGCACTGGTCATCGTAGATCTTGACGAGGTCAGGGACGGCACATCATCCACTGAGATGCGAAGCTCGGGTCCAGGCTCGCCAAAACGCGGCGAAGGCATGACTGGGTAGTCTGTCATGGAGGAGGCCGCAGTGCCGACACGAGGGGTGTCGAACGATACCTGGCTTGATCGGTAATCTGGCGACGGGAAGGAAGATGTGATCGTATTGGGCGTCATAAGGCTCTGCTCAGGCAATGGCAGAGCAATATTCATGACAGGTTGATGCTCCTTTGACTCACTCGCTGTGAGTTGCGGAGTGACTGTCGAATCGGAAGAATGCGTTAATGATGAGGTGCGGGGCTCTTCGAAGTCTTCGACAACTTCGACGGGGTCGGTCTCCGGCATTGACTGGAGGTTGAGCTGAACCGTGCTGTCTTCAGATACGCAACGTGGGGACAAAGGTTCCTCCAAGTTCGTCTCACGAGTCATGGGCGTGCGCTTGATACCAAGGCCGTCGTTGAAATCCCAGTTGATCGCAGCACCTTCATGCTTGCCGTCGGCTTCGACAATTTGAACCTTGGGCTCTTCAGTGTCTTCCGGCTCTTCAGCAATTGATACAGGCTGTGACTCTTTCCTAGGCAAGATGCTGTCGTCTTCAGGCTCCTCCTCTTCGAAAACGTCCGCCATAGGAGAGGTCGAAGCAACTGCTGATGATCTGTTCTCGAATGGTACCAGCTCCGGTGCGCTCTCTGTCCTTCGGTGATTGGCAACGACACCGGTCGCACTGTGCATTGCTCGCCTGTGTGCCGAGAACCCTCGTTGCTGTGTCCGCGGACTCGATCCATTTGGGGTATTGAATGGGCCGAGTGCTGCGTCAAGGTCAATGATCGGGCTCATGATATCAGAGTCCACACGCTTGAGCTGTCGCGGCTGCCACGAGGCATAGTCGGTATCAATCTTAGGTGCGGGAGGGGCGGACTCCGTTGGTGAGACGATGGTTACAGTGGTGTCTTCGTCGAAATTCGGCTCAAAGTCGAAATCCTCCGAGGCGTCTGTGTCATCCATATCAGGGCTCACTGCTGGAGGTGGCGTTGAAGGCCGTCCTTTTGACTTCTTGCTGTGCTTGCCCTTCCTTGGAATGATTGAGTTTGCCCACGACTTCACTTTGCGTGGCTTGCGACTGGATTTGCGAACGGAAGTCTTCCCCTTTTCGACCTCCTCTGCAGACTCATCATCATCAACTGCTGGTGAGACGAGGGGGGACTCGATGGATCGCGACAAAGCTGGATCCGATCTGCTGGTCGGGAGGGTATGGACAGAATTGTCACTGCGCTTGGACTCTAATCGGAAGAAACCACGTCGTTTGGCAGGGACTCGAGTCGCGCTGGCGCCAATGGTGGGCGACGTTGGCGACACCGCGGACATAGGCCGCTTGCGCTCGGAGAGCTCGCCACTTAGAGGGCTACTTGTGAACATGTCCAAAACAGCACCAGCGGTGCTCGGCCGTCCTTCATCTTCGACAGTGCTTAGCGACGGGCGGCCGACGCGTGATGGCTGTGGGCTCGAACTGCTCCCACCGACGATGGAGGAGAGGCTGTTGGTAGCCGAATGGCCACGAAACGTGGACAGGCTGGTCTCAGTTTCTGAGGAAATGGTTGAGAGCGGGCGAATGTACTCGACCCTGTCGGAGAATCCGACTCGTGCTCTTGATGGGGGCCGAGCCGCGGATTCGTCTTCCGAGCCGTTGTCGCGCAGTGACGGTTGTGACACGGACCTGTTGAAAGAGTGGCCGAAAGCGAACTCGTTGCCTTCCGACGGAGTAGCGGGTGCGCTACCGCCACGTGCGGGAGCCGGTGGGTTCATCATGGAGGACAGATCGTGCGAGGATATGGCACCTGAACGACGGTGAGCATGACCACGCCGTCCCGCCGGCGGGCCAGGACGCAACGCGGCATTTGGTGCAGGCAGGACACCGTCACCTTTGGTCGGGCTGCTGCTCATGAGCGACGCACCACCTGGTCGGACATCGCCACCAATGAACTCGCTGCCACCGCGCCTGTGTCCGTGTATTGGCTTCGCGGGTGTGGCAGGCAGTGTCGAGGGCGAGTGCGGTGGTGAAGTGCCTGTGCTTGGCTGTGGTGTGCCTGCTGGATTGAAGGAAAATGCTGGTAGAGCGTTGACGGACTTCTGTCTCATGTGCGGCATGGATCCTCGGCGGCCTGTGGGATACGCCTGGAGCGACATTGGCCGTGAATTTGACGGTGTGGGCTCTGCGGTAGTCGTCTCGGATGCACGCATAGGAAACGAGAAGTCTGGGTTGGGGAGCAGCTCGATGGGGCCCGCATTGGAGGCTTGACGACGCTGGTAGAGCGGTGAGCCGATGCTAGCAGACTGCGACTGTGTCGCCTGGTGTCGTGGCAGAGCAATCTGAGCCATTGCGAGAAATTAGCTGCCCTTGTGGTCGCAGCGATCTGCAACCGACGCGGCTTGACGAAATTAGGGATGCACCACCAACGGACGCGCAGCAGATGCTTGGCCGGCAGAGTGAGACTGGCGAGGTGCGTTCCAGGGACCGTTCGCCGGATCTGTCAGGGCGCAGAGTGGTTGGCCGGGCGGGTGTCGAGGTGCTACGGATCTGAGCACAGCGGAAGTGAGACGAAACAAGCGCTCCTCGAGGTACAGAGTGCTGACCGACACGATTACTGCGGCGCCAGAACAGTCAGCACACACGAGGCAGGCTCAGCAGAGAGCAATGCAGAGGCGCGGCGGCGCGTACGGTATGTGTTGGACTAGTAGAGGGTTGTTAAGCTGGATGGCGGATGTGGAGGTTCGGGGTGCGGTGTGAGTGAAGCCAGTACACCCACGATTAAGGAATGACGAGGAAATGAGCGGACAGATGCCACAGGCCGACTCAATGCTGTGAGTGCGACGATGGGCTCCAGAGAGGCGGAAGGTAGAGGGGTCGGAGGGACGGCGGGGAGGAGAGCAGGTGGTGAGGATGTGTAGACAACGCGGGAGTGCGAGCGACAGGCAGCGCCGACCTTTTGGCAGGCGCGACTGGGAGTCTGGGAAAGCGCCATGCAACGCTAAGCCATGCACGACGCAAGGGTATCCCTGCAATCGCTTCGCTCGGTGGTGCTCCTCATCATTTCGTCCTGGCCCACGCCGAGCAGGGCTCTTTACGATCCTGCGAGGGTACGAAATTGACTATTTGCGCAGCAACAGACGTGGTCACTTCTGTCGTGTGAGGAGTGCACTCCTGGCGAACCGCACTGCGCGCAATGGCGGTGCGCGTGTTCCTGAATGCATAGCAGTGTTCGGCGCGCCATCACGAGGCTGCTGCAAATTTGCCAGGCCTGCCGTCTGGCTCTCTTCCAGACGGCTGTCCACACCAACTTCCAAGGCACCTGCTTTCTGCGCGACCATGATGTAGGCAGCCTCCAGCAGCTCCTCGGAGGATCGATACTACAGGTCTGGCTCAGCGGTGGCTTCATATCGCGTTGCGACTACAGCTGCAACGTAGACTGCAACCGGCCATGCTTCTCCTCTGTCCGCTGCATGCGGCTCTCTCGCTGTCTTCCCGCTGCTGCCGTGCAAAGATGAAGTGTGGACGGGAAACGGCGTGCATCGCTGCCAGCCGTCGCTCGCGGGAGCATCCCTCCTTGCGCCCCGAGACGGGCTCCTACTCGCTGACGCCTCCTGCACGCGATATGCACCCTCTCTACTATCTCTGAGATCGTCTTGGCCGCCTGCCGCAAGCCGGCTACCCCTCCTGATGCTCGCTGCATGCTCCCTGCACATGGCGGCGGTTAAGTCAGAGTCTGCAATTGCTCCTTATCTTGACCCGCACCCTTCACTGCGCGTCTTGCGGCCGTTGTTGCCAACATTGCCCTTCTTTGCCCGAGTCCTCGGCCTCGAGACATGAAGATGTGCACCGAAATGTTTCACCGTGCCATACGCGGGCGTCGGTGGGGCCCCGTCCAGCCCGGTTGCCAAGAGCCAATTTGATATCCGCTATAGGCGACGAATCTGATGCCCGTTTGGATGTACACTAACCATGCAGGGGAAGAACCGCCTCTTGTCCACCGAGCTTTTCCCCATCCATCACCGCACTGAGCGCGTCCTCGCCACCCATAAATAGGATATGATAGACGAAATGCGGAGAAGCGGGACAGAAGAAGCAAACAATTCTGTCGCCACAGGCCTCGAGATGCGCGAGCAAGAGCGGGCCTGCAAGAACCGCGGACATCGCAAGTGACCTTCGCGGGCCCCTGAAGCGCAGCTGTGGAAGTCATGCATCATCTGGCTGTCAAGATAACGGTGCAAGCGCAGCACTGCCGCAGTGCAAAGAGTCTATTGCATTACTGATAGGACCATGATCTGGCCGTCGAGTGTGCATGAGGATCGCACCCTCTGTGTCTCAGGACACCAAAACGGGGTCGCCTCTAGCGTCTGTACGACAACTCTCCAAACCTTCTTTTCGTCCCAAGATGCCGGAATGCACCTTAGAGGCGAACTCACTTCCATGTCCTCTCGAGATTTCGAGCCGCCTCATTCTTTCTCACTGCATCACCTGTATAGCTTCAGGCATGTAGGACACGACGTACGTTGTGGACACGCCGTGTGCGATCAGGACTTGTTCGGCCTCAATACATCCAGCAGCCGACGAAAACGCGAAAACATCGCGACGTCATAAGCCTGGTCTACCTGGCTTCCCGCTTTGCTGCAGTCTTATGGTTTTCAGGGACCATTCGGGGCCGCGACCCGATATAACGAGTTCTCTTCATCTTCATCTCCGCTATTGACATTTTCTTTTGCATCTGTGCAGGGACGATGCCGGACTCCGAGGTTGATGAAAGAAAAGCCTGTGCGAAGTTGCGCCGGGCACGAAAACAACAACGTCACACAAACCAGCACGATTTCGGCCTAGGATCCGATCTGGTGGATTGTAGCGCATGCAACGGCTTCTCTTGTGACCTTGAGCGCTGCACTGGCCTGCTGTGGTTTGCGCTGGCTAACTATGGTTCTTTGTTTTCTCCGACACGGCAGTTCCCCGGTGAGCGAAAGTATCTTTGGAGCGAACTGGTGTTCACTTAGTCTCCCATCGTCGTCATTTAGCGTACTGGGAACGGCCGTGAGCAAATTCGAACGTTAGCACAGCCACTTGTTGTCTCCATATCTGGTCTCCACAGCAGCGCAAGATCCTCCGCTTTCTGCTATTGGTTTCCAAGCGCCAACAAGCGGCATCCAAACCTTCACTGGCGTCCGTCAACGTTCCTTGTCAGTGTCAAAGCAAATCGTCATTCGCACGGCCCCTGAGCGTCGTCGCTTCTGTCCGTCTCCAGCATTTCTAGGGGCACCCGCAACCAACAGCGGTGGCTCCTCAGCCTTGTTGCATCTCTGGAGATTGACAATTTCGTGACTTCTTCCACTTTGAAGTTCAAGGTGCGAGGAAATTGGCAATTTCCGAGGCGACTAATTCAGTTGCGCCGAAATGGGAATTGCCAATGAGCCACCTTGGCTGGTCGGGCCAATCACAAGTTGCAGCCACACTGGTACTTTCTTCTTTGAGCCACCCTCATCGCTCGTTCTCGATCTCGCACAGACCGAAAAAACGTTCGCGTTGCTTTTGTTCTTCGTCATCACAGCCTTACAGGCACTGCAGGGTCTCGATCCAGATGGCGCAGTCCACCATTGACAACAACAGTGTTTGTGGGAGCGCAGCGTCGGCACGGTACTCCCGTCTATCCTAAGTTACTCGCTTCGTATGCAGTTATTGATCAATTCAAGCTTCGCAACTCCTTTCCGCAGAGCCTCACTCCCGAACGAACCACTCGATGCGTCGACAACCATCCTCAACAGATTGAGGGCTGAATAAATCTGCTACCACTGACAGCGCATTTGAGGATTGTGGTGTACCTTGCTTCCGCTGCCTTCCGCTCGCTTGGCCACGATGACCGCCATGATTTTCCCCGGACCATTCAGCGTCTCCGCCTTCACACCCACACCACGGGTCTGAAACACCGCGTCCATGGCACCAGCTGTTCACACTGCAGGAACCAGCACAGCTGAACAGGTTTGGTGTGCTGGCTCCAGTGGACGAACGGGTTATAGCGTGCCATCGCATTGGTTCGCAGTCATGCTAGGTTGCATGCGCATTGGATCACTTCGTCGGCGACCGTTCCTCTCGAAAGTCTCACATCCTGGCTCGACCAGATTGCGAGAGCTGAATGCATCCGGTACACGCTTCCCATCTTTTCTTTGTTATTTTTCTAAATCCCTCAATAGCTGCGTCATCACTTGCGCGTCAGCAATGGACGTCTTTTAGCCTGCGTACGTCAAGAACGTACGACAGCTGAGCTGCCACAAGTGTCATGGCTGGCTAGTCAACCATTGACAATGCGCCACCTCGCGATAGCATCCTTAGCTCTTCAGTTCTGTACGGAGGCCCCGTTCGTTCCTGCCTTATCGAGGTTCTCAAACTCGACTGGATCGTCCTAATCCGTTCGGCTCACGGGAGCCCGGCAGCCTCTCAGCGCTAGAGACTCTGCTGTTCACACCACCATTCTTTGACGACTAGGTCCAACGATACGAACATACCGATAATGGCGATCAATGAGTGGCATGACCTCAGCTCGGGTCTGACAGCCAGAAACTCTGACGGATCGACTTACCGGGCGTTGCATCTGCCACCACCACGTTTCGTGATACTCACGTCAGAAGTCTAATTTCACATCCAGCGTTTACGACTGGACAGACGCAACGTCTACCGCGTGTATGGAGCGAAGAGATGCGGGAAGCACAGAAGAAGGTGAGCAATGAGGAAAGCGAGCAGCTTTGCACAGCCGCTGGACTGACTGCTGGCAAAGCCGGGACAGCCACAGCGCGACATGTCGATTCTGCACGTTGCCTTAGTGCATGCGCGACACTGATCTTCAGGGCAAGTGAAGGCGATCAACTTCTCAACTAACTCCTTTGTGCCTTGCACCCGCTTAGCGCGGCGGGGAGACCAATGACGTGAGACCTGCCACAACCCCACTAGGACATTCCCAAGCCATCACCAGCACTCTTGATCGTCTCAGAATCCGCAGTGCAGTCCCAGCGGTGTTGCGCGGTAACCACAGGTCACGGCAGGCGTGAAGTCAAAATCATTGCAAGGGATTCAAGCGTCTAGGCACGATTGCGGCGAGGTTAAGTTGTCACTTCAACGTCCGATTTTCAAGCGCCTGCCCCTCCAACCCAAGGACCATTGTCTCCTTGCATCCATGTTTCGGCAGTATTCCGGCGATATACTCCGCAATCGAGATGTTGGTCTACGGCACATCACGAGTAGCAGCAACTTTCCCGGCTGCCGTAGCGCTGGGTTCTGGTTTTAGCGTGGGTGCCGACCTAGCCACTGATCGGTCAACAGACGCAAGAGCGAACATGCAGCACAGCGGCACAGCTGTCTGACTCTAACCGTTAGGTATACGGCCTCGCTTGTGCGACCATGATCGGTGGGCTTTTTGTCCACGAGACCTGTGTTCAGGGCTCGGCTTGCAGAAGCCACCAACTCATGCATCGTTGATCACGGTGCAGGACTCCACACAGTGCTGCAAGCTCGACGAATGCGGGAGGCCTTGCAGGTATAATAGAACCGGTGAGGATTCGAAGCGCTGGTGCACACAGTGCGCCTATCTACGACGTGCGCCTATCTACGATCGTGGGAAAAGCCACTGAGTCTCTAGTAGTCATGACTCGGTTGCTGGTCCTGCAGGGAGACCACTGACAGTGCAGTGTAAATGTAAAACACAACCGATGCTCTTCCGGATACCGCACAGTCATTTTTCGCCGGATTGCCGTATCCAGCAAATGTGCACTTACAAGTCGTCCCCAGGTCACCCACAGAATATGCCCTCTGGTTGTTCAGATCGGAGTGAACGCAGACGTTCTTTAGTCCCTTGAAGCACAGGACTTACATCAGATCTAGCGCTCCCGCACTGTGTCTTGTAGTCATCAAGTTCTGACCCTCATACAGTGCGCATAGAAAAGGAAGTCCATCACCACATCCACCAAAGGGCTTGAAGGGGCATATGAGCCTATACCTGCGTCACATGTATGCTTCTGTTGCTACCGTCATCAAATTAAAGTTAGCAGCATTAAATAACATCGGCTGGGTCCTCTAAACATCTCCAATCGCACGTCTTCGCAACGCTGTTTGTTACTTCGTCTCGTATCCGCGGTATAGCGACTTCTATAATTTATCTACATAAGTAGGCACGCTTCTACATGCTTTCTTACCCTGCAATATATGTGCGTTCGAAGCCATTATCCCCAAAACAAGTTTTCAGACAACGCTCTTTCACAAAGGCTAGCACAATGCCCATGCTGGACCGGCCTGGAACGCACCGATGAGATGGCATTGATTTATTTCAGACATCGCATCGTCTGTCGAATCTTGCGGGTTGCGCACATCCTGGGTGCTAACTGCCCTCTGTATGTTCGCTTGAGACAACGCTGAAGTCGACGCGGCTGCACTTGCGCTGCGCATATACGGAGCAGCTCATCGTTGTATTTTGACTGGACAGTCCTGCGGCCTTATCGCGTTTGCTAAGCTTGTATATCGATAGTGGCTTCTGTAGTTAACAAACAGCGACTACAACATCGATGAGGATAGCCAGGCTCTAGTACACCCAAGTGCTAGCTGTAGGCCGACTGGCGGCACACATATTTCCGGTCTATGGAGAACTGTGCGTAGCGCTAGTACCGAGACCACCGACTACGTATACGCAAAGAGGCTGTCGTCAGCCACGTCGGCGCTGGAAATGACAGCGGCCATTGTCGTAGACACAATGTGTGTTGAAACACGGGCTGTTCGTTGGACTTGCGCGGCTGTTGCGATGGTGGTGGTGCATAGCACTCCCGTGGACTAGTTTGCTCGAGGAAGCAGGATACCCAGTATTCAAGGTCTATGTCCTGCAGCAGCGCCGTGTCAACCCCCTAGTCCGCGTCTGCTAGCTACTTCTCGTAACATGATGCAGCGAGCGGTCATAAGAGCCAACTCGTCGTCGCTTCTTGAGTACATTTGGGTAGCCTGGTGTGCTTGATCGCGATGTGCTTTCGCCGAAATGAGTTGTCGGGAGTTCAACATGTTCACTCTCCGCTGGCCATCCCATGCACAATGACCCGCTCTCTACGTCGCGTCTGATACCGGAGGCGAGCATAGCCGTGCTGAGTACGGCCTGCCATCGCTGTTGGGCGAACTGGAAAGAGGAGGAGAAGCCAAAGAAGGCGAATAGGATGAGAGCTTCCACAAGAAACGTGCCGGGAGCTTACACAAGTAGCGTAGCACCAGATCGTCGCACGAGTCTGGCGAGCCCGTGTCCTCGCTTTAAGGAGGCGCGGGATGCTCGTCGACGCTACGATGCGGCTGATCGCACTGTTTCTATCGAGAATGGAATACAAATCCGTGTTGACCAAGCTTCACCATTTGTCAGTGAGCAGGCGCTCTATAGCAAGCTTTATTGAAACTTGGAGATGAATAAACTACTGGGGGCTGATGGGCTCGTTGGCAGGACGTGGGTAATTGCGTGGCTGCGCGAAATAGGAATGGATTTCTACCACGGCTACTGCTGATACCTGGTGTCAGGACACTGGTTTGATGAAGAACATGCTTCCTAAGAAGAAGCCCGCTCGCCTCGTAGGCAATCAGTCCTTGATTGTCACCCTGGGTAGGCTTATGGGGATACTGGTTGTCACTATCCTGTCTGTTTCTCCGAGAGTTTGTTCGCCCTCTCTACATCGGCCCTGCACTGCTTTGTGTCCTGCATCGTCCGGTTCATGTTTCCAAAAGCTTGCCCCGAAATATACTTCATGTCTTCGGAGCTCCATGAGAAAAATCACTGTTGTTTATCGCAGGCTGTGCAGCCTGTTGGTCGTTGCTCCGCGAGAACCTTTCGTACGCGAATTTCCAACCGTCCACTAAAGGACTCCACCAGTCACGCCACAGCAACGACGCCCGCCCATCACATTCTTGCTCCACCATGTAACGCAACCGACGCCCACGTAAAGTATAACATCACCTCTTCCGGGTGCGAAACTTCTCGCGCTGTTCAAAACCCGAGGTTTTGATCTGATATACATTCACCATCTGATACGCGACCGTCCAATAGCACTCCGCCAGTTTGTCAGTGACAGAGTACAGCAACAGCGACCCTATAATAGCAAGCAGCAGCAGTCTTCAAAATCCCAATCCGAACGTATTGTCGATTCTTCCTGGCAAATTTCGCTCAAGCTGAAAGTCGTTTCGGCGCCCAGCGAAGCTCATCGTGAAGACGACTGAAACAATGGATCCAGAATGCAAGATGCCAGACCACACGGAACAGCACAAAGCCCACTCCGAAGTCCTCCGCGACGCCATCATCGGATTTGCAGATGGTCTCACCGTCCCTTTCGCCCTGACCGCCGGTCTCACAGCGTCCGTCTCCATCCCCCCACCCGCTCCTCCCACCCACAGTTCCCAACCCACTAATACCGTGTCAGCGCCGGCTCCTCGCACATCGTCATCATCGGCGGCACCGCCGAGCTCTTCGCCGGCGCCATCAGCATGGGTTTGGGCGCCTGGCTCGCGGCCAAAACCGAAGCCAAGCACTTCCAAGTCGAAGAAGCGCGCGAGCGGCGCGAAGTCAGGGAGATGCCTCACGCCGAGGAGGAAGAGATCTACGAGATTTTCGGCAACTATGGGATTCCGAGGGCGAATGTGGGTCCGATTGTGGAGGCGTTGAAGAAGGATGAGGATATGTGGGTTAAGGTATGTGATGATGTTGGTGAGCGAGGTGTGAGGTGGATGCTAACTGGGTTAGTTTATGATGGATTTCGAATTACAGCTTGCACGGCCGGCGCTGTCACGAGCGTGGATTTCGGCGCTGGTCATGGGGTTGACGTATTTGCTTGGGGGGCTGATTCCTATGATACCGTACTTTGCGTTCAATAACGTCAACCATGCGCTGTTCACGAGCATAGGTATCACTTTTGTGCTGTTGGTCGTGTTTGGATGGATCAAGTCGGTGCTTACGGGCAGCAAGGGACTGGCCATCGTCAGCAGCATAGTGCAGACGGTCGCTGTCGGTGCCATCGCGGCTGGCACGAGTTATGGAATAGTGAGGGGGATCAGTAAGGCTTTGAAGATGTAGATGTTGTATGCATTACAATTTTATACATGTGCTCTAAGAAGTCTAGATGTGCTTGCGGTTGCAGATGCAGGGAATGGCTAAGAAATATGCGGTAGGACAAGGAAATACTGCTCTTGAGTCATAGCGCGATGCTTGAATCTTCCCACCGCATTAGTTCTCGTTGTGGTGCAGCCTGTCGATCAAGTTCATCCGGTATGTAGAATGATCAAACTCTCCATCAGTTGACATCCTTCCTGCCTTCTGTTGCTTGCTCTTCGACCAACGCTTCCACCCGAGCAAGGCCAGGACAATGACGATGATGATAGCAACAGCAATGCCATAGTATACATTATTGTGTGGTTCGCCGGAGAAGTTGAAGCCTGTGAAGCCGTTGATGATGCCGCCTAAGACGATGGCAGGGCCAGCAAAGAGATGCACTTTGCCGTAGGCAGTCGGTTTCTCATCATTGCGAAAGCGGAGATGGTGGTAGAATCCGATGGTCCACTGAGCGAAGAGGAGAATTAGGAGGATAAGGCCGAAGACTTGGTGTCCGGAGGAAACATTCTTGGACTGAGGGGCACTCGTTAGCAGAGTTCAGTCTGTCGCTGAAGATGGTCAAGATGCACTTACGTGGTTGTACATCATGCCCAAGTAGATCCCAAGTCCGACTCCAATGACAGCGGCGAATATGCCAATGGTCTGAACGATATAGTGAGCTTTTACGCTCTCGAGAAGCCGCAGTAGTACAGCGCCGAGCGGAAAGATGATGGCGAACGTCGCTAGCATGATTGCTGCGTGGGCAGGCCCGACCTTGTCTCCATCACTATGTGCTTTCTCATCGGAGCCAGCATTAGCGGTGGTCAGCAGTGCAGCGCCAGTCGGAACTGCTGCTGCGTTTGCACCGTTGACAGTAGACTTCGTCATATCCATCCAGAAATTGCCGTAAGCGTCGTGTCGCTTGATGTCGGCGGACTTGGACCGGCTCGATATGGTGCCATCAGTAGGACCCCAGGCATATAGGAAGGGCTGCTTCGCGTTGGTCAGGCTGAGCTGTCCATCGCCGTTCCCAAGCGCGGTGACATTGGTGCAGTAGATATTGGCTGAGTAGTAACGCGTCTTAACGGTTTGATCGATGTTGTGGTAGCTCGATCCCTCTACCAACGAGCAGTTGACGCGGGTGCTGTAGCTGGGCTCAACGTGGCCATCAGAGAGACGCGGGGAGAGTGTAATGCCTTTTCCAAGGTTAGTTTGTGGATGGCAGGGGTAGCGGAGGAAACATCACTGTTCTTGTCCGAGCCTTGGTACACGATCCACATCACGCTCCCGTCCATCTCGCTTCCAGTGCCAACACCCACCCACTGGTAGGTCGCTGGCGCAGAGAGGTGCATGTAAACATCTCCAGTCTTTGCAGCGCTCAACGCAAATGTGAGGTTTCCGTTGTCGGTGGGATAGATGAAGGTCGAAAACGCGGCATTGTCTGCTCTGCGGGTGGCTGCAGCCACGTTGAAAGGCAAAAGAGCTGGATGGTACGATGTGGTCAGATCAATTCTTTCTGCATCTAGACGGGGTAGTGTTCGAACTGTTTGGACTCACCAGAAGCGCAAGTCAGTAGAAAGCTAACTTTGGGATGCATCTTTGGAAATAGACAGACACGGCCGCCAAATGACTGTAAGAATGATTCGAAATATTGCAAATCTCAATACCGAGAATAGGGAGAATGGGGGGATATGTGCTCGTCACTCCATCATGCAGTTCAGACAATGCGACTGCGCCATCAGCCAATCACAAGTCGGGTGATTATGCTTTGTACGTGGGTTTCGCCTTCGTGCTGATTAGACCAGAAGGCACAAATTCGAACACGATTCCCAATTGGGTGACGCGTACGGAGGCGTCTGTACGACGTATTGAGGCTGAGTATGAAGGCTCTGCCGTAAGGGGGCGTCTGCGTGGTGATCGCATAACGGAAAATCGTCGAGCTTGCGCAGCGGATACCGCACCCAAACACAACCGGATCGATGCTCCGCAACTCATGTGTAGCGGGGCATAGTAGCCAATAACGACTCAGCTCACATCTTTTTATGCTGCATTCTTCCCCTGATTTTCTTACTCATACGCAACACACATACACAAGCTTGATGGCACAAAGCTTGGTTGGACGTGGCAAAGCTTGTGCGCTAACCGAGAAGAATAGTTCAAACGCGAACGGCGACTCGGGAAGACGAAGATCCTATCCAAGATTTGCTCTTCCAAGCTCGACGTCGAATTGTTGGCATTTGCACCTTCCCTACGAAGTTACCGCGCTTTTGTGTATGTAATATCGACGTGATCCCGCTCCACGCATCTGCACCCAGATCTGAGACGGCAGGAACCATTGAGGCACGTGGCGGGAACGCGCATGTCGAAGGGCGATCGCAAGTGCAGTCCAGCACATTCGGAATCGTGGACGTAATGGTCGTTTCGAAGCCTTGGTCCCCAGTAGGATGATATGTGAGATCGACGAGCGCAGATTTAATCCTCGCAGTGGGTCTTGGGAGCCAACATCTTTTTTGCATAACGGAAGTTATCCCAGAACCAGGTCGTTATCTTCTAGCTTCATGGTAACTCTTTCGAAGCTGCTTGACAGTGGGCGGATAACCGCCGGCAGTGTCGAGCTGTTTGTGCGACCATCCACGACTTCTGCCTCAATCTGAATGTGCTAGCATTATGATCCCACGTCTACCAGACCGGAAACTCTCCATTTTGCCCCTTTGCAGTACCCTTGACATGGGCGGAACGCAAAGCGTAGCGCTCGTATTGCGTGAAGCGGCGTTCCTTGTCGCCGGCGGCGCAGAAAATGCGGTATCTGCCGTTAGGTCGGCGAGGTGCAACGCGTCGAGAGAAGGAGAGAACAGCCCGTAAACTGCGATCGTTACATAGAGCAGACGAAAGGAAGGAAAGTACTATAAATTACTGAATATGATGAAAGAGTGGAAGGAGTGAGAGTTTGGATCGGTCTTATCAATCTGATAACGCTAACCCGGAAGGCACGTGCTTTACGAAGGAGCTCGTATTATTTATCGCATGAAGCTTAGTGGCCTGTGCACCAACGTTGATGCGATAAAAGATACGAGCTCCTTCGTACTCTAGCTCATTTTGCTTTCAATTCGAGGTCCGATCTTGCCAAACCTTGTCCCAATCAACCATCGTCGCATCTCTATTATACCTATCTGAGTATAATCCGGACTACTGCTCGTTAACATTTGGGGGGACGAGTCGACCGGATTTCTCATATCATGACTCTCATGCCTATTAGACAGCACAAAGTTACCTCTCTAGCTCTAGCCACAACCTTCAGCTCTATCCTCATGATGTGCCTATTCTCTGCGAATTCTAGGTGTTTGACCGATTCCGCCACTCCGCCCGCCTCCATTCCCGGTTTCTCTGACAATGCCTAACCACCTGAGCGAAGTTCTTGAATGTAAATGAGCAGCCAGTGAATGCACACATGAAGAACCTATACTTCAACTCTGTCCTCAATCCAAGCATGAAACACGCGCGGTAAGCAAGGGTCAGGCTCGATAACTCTTTACCGAGATGTACAAGAGAAGATCTCTCAAAAATTAAGCGCACTACTACGGACAGAGCCACAGCAGTTGTTTTCGGGAACTTAAGAAACTCCACATCGCTCAGCATATCGTCGACTGCGAAGGTAATAAAGCCGCCCCGTGAACTAGGTGGAGACTGCCTAAGCATCGACCCGAGCAGGGTCGTCGACCCCAATGGCGAGGCGGACGCCCCTTGCGATCGCCTCGGTGCTTATCATGCGTTTTAGTATTTCAATACGGACAGGTCGAGAAGTGTAAGCTGCTGAAATGAAAAGCGTGAATGATAGCTGATACGCGGGGCGAACTGTCTAGAATAGATGGCCCATATTTTGTCGCCAGGAGGCTTTTCCAAGCTGAACTCCCTTCTGCCCTCCATGCATGTCCGACGAGCCCAGGCATGGTTGTCGTGGCTCGATAGAATGATACTGCGGACTACATTATCGCACAATAGTATCTAACAACCTCCAGAAGGCGCGGATGCTCACATTTACTGAAAGATCGCGAAAGAGCATGTGGATGTTATAGACTCGATTCTCACTATCGCCGTCTGCACCTTGTGCTAACCGAAGACTGAGCATAGCATCTCGAAACGGGTACTCGCTATTACGGCATGCTATCTTCCAGTCAATCCCGCTTTCTCTTGGAGCCGTGTCGCGGGTAATTGCCTTACACCTATGCTAAATACTACCGTATTATCTTATTTACAAGACTTTAGCAGAGGTATTTAGGCTAATTTAAAATAGCTATATAGCCTCTATATAGTAATAACTTAGTATTTTTAAATAATCTTAGAATAAGTAGTAAAATAACTTTATTTCTATAACTCTACTACTATATAATAATATATTAATTTTTTTAGAAAGATTACTTTCTTTTTATATAGTAGTTATTTCTACTACTTTAAATTTATATATTAAATTATAGTAGTAATATTATAGAGTTAAAGCTATCTAAAAATATACTAGTTTCTTATACTTTATAAACTTTTCTAAACTTATTATATATCTACTCTATAAAATAATAATACTTTAGTTTCTAAGTTAAACTTCTTAAGAAGTATATACTTTATATAAAGTAACTCTATAAAAA
>TARA_R110002003_G_scaffold115_9_pt1 | contig 23129 bp, 19 predicted proteins | sample TARA_R110002003 | Tara Oceans TARA_R110002003 (sample SAMEA4396441) | marine metagenome | biome: Westerlies Biome; feature: [SRF] surface water layer (ENVO:00010504); material: water (ENVO:00002006), including particulate matter (ENVO:01000060) such as... | depth 5 m
AGGTCTTTGATCATCTTGACTCGCCCAGCTTCGATCTTGACCTGGACCTGATCGCACGCAAGGATCGTGTAGCCATGCGGCGCTCCCCGGCCCTTTCCCTGCCATTTTTAGTCGGGAATTGCTTCGCTTACCATCAAGCCAGCCTTGTTTCAACGGTCGACCGCCGCCTAGGGGCGCCACTTGCCTCTGTGCGGTAATCGATGCACACAGAACGAAATGGCACCTGCAAGGCCTACCTGCCACGATCCCGGTGGCTGCTGTTAGTCATGGCCCTGAGGCAGATGTAATCACCAAGCGAGATGGAAGCTTACCCGACAAAGCCGACGTCTGGTATCAAGTGTATAAAGCTCTTGAGCCGGTCATTGCTAGAGAGGCACGCTTGACGCTCACACTCTCTTTCGACTACACTCGTTCACAGTCGCTTTCTTCGTTTCACTACGCTTTTTGTCGTTCACTTCACCAGTACTTCTCTCACTGAGACTTTTGATCAACAACACTGAAACTTTACTCGAGACTTAACAATCATCCGAACTCAACATGAAGACTTCAGTCATCGCTCTTGCTCTCGCTGGCGGCGCTCAGCTTGCTACCGCCCATACCACCGTCTGGAACATCCTCGTCAACGGAAAGGACCAGGGTGTCGGCAACACTCAGGGTGGATACATCGACTCTCCCCCAAACAACAACCCAGTGACCGATGTCACTTCCAAGGCTATGGAGTGCAACGTCGCTGGCGTCAAGGCCGCGAAGTCGATCGCCGTGGCTGGAGGTGATGAGATCACCTTCGAGTGGCACCACGACACCAACCAGGCGAGCGATGATATCATTGCTTCGGTACGTTGCAAAAGTATCCCATTGATGAAATCAAAACTGACCGTTCTACAGTCTCACAAGGGCCCTATCATGGTCTATGCCTCCAAGGCCGGCTCTTCCCTTTCGTGGACCAAGCTGTGGGAGGACGGTTGGGACGGCAAGTCCTGGGCCGTTGACAAGCTCATCGCGGGCAGCTACACTGGCAAGCCCGGTCAGCACAAGATGACGCTCCCCAAGCTCGCGCCCGGCGACTACATCCTGCGCCCCGAGATCAATGCCCTTCACGAGGGTAACCGCCAGGGCGGTGCCCAGTTCTACATGGAGTGCGTCCACGTCACCGTCGGCGGCTCCGGCAGTCTCACCCTCCCCGCGGGCGTCACTTTCCCAGGTGCCTACAAGGCGACCGACCCCGGTGTCCTCTTCGACATCTACTCTGGCTTCACCAGCTACCCAGGCGTCGGACCCGCGGTCTGGAACGGTGCTAGCAGTGGTACCTCTCCCGCCCCTGCTACCTCCGCTGCGCCTGTTACCACTGCTAAGCCCGCCGCCACCTCTGTCGCCCCGGCCAAGACCACGCTCGCGACCGTCGTCAAGGCCACGCCCACTCCCGCTGCTGGCGCAGGAACCGCGACGGCTCAAAAGTGGGGTCAGTGCGGCGGTCAGGGGTACTCTGGACCTACGACGTGTGCTAGTGGCTCGACCTGCAAGAAGCAGAATGACTACTACTCCCAGTGCCTTTAGACGTGGAGTTGTCGACTGATATGGTTGTCTTTTCTTCCCCTTCGGATCTCAAAAGTATATCTTAGTGTTTAGCGGGCTTGCCCATGATGAGTGGCTGTGATAGCTGCTTCTACGTTCTCTTGTATATATGGAAATACACGACAAATGGCATTCGGACTAGCTTCGGATGCATTGAGGCTTTCTCAAATGTTGCTCGTCCTATGCTTTGCTGCGCCTAGTGAGGTCCTCTGTAAGCGTTGGTGTTGCGACTGGTCACGTGAATCTCAGCACGTCATGCTGACTAAGGCGCCTTCTCCGCGTTCCGCCGCACTCTTGCCCCTTGGACCCTGTCTTTCTGCTGAAGCATGGCATTTCCGAAGGCCGACCCTCGGGACTAATCACAAGTCTCATGCAGATGACTCTCCGCCCTCAACACTTCACTCCACTCATTTCCTTTCTTCACTTCTTACTCACAAGCAATACCCACCCATGAGAGCCCATCGTCCGCCGTCATGATACCGCACACTTGCGCCCTGAGCCGTGTAGGCTTGCGGCGCATACCCACCGTTCCGACCCGGAGTCGCATATCCGGAAACACGACAAACCTCGAACATGCGCATTCACGAGTCTCGCTTTCGCGCATATCTCGTCGATGCAATGCGACCAAACCGCCTGTCGCGCAGAAAGGGCCCGAAAGCGCAAATACGATTCCCGGGCCGAGCTGGCTGTGGCTCGAGCCGATCTACGAACCCTTCCGCGCATACGGTCGCGTGCAGCAAAGGAAGCCGTACATGACACAGTTTATATCGTCGCTGGTTATATATTTCGTTGGCGACTTGGTGGCGCAGAGCATTGCGGAGCCTACGCCGCGCGAGGCGACGCTTGACGACGGCGAAGAGAAGGGGTGGGTGCAAGAATGGAGCGACAACCGCGACTGGCATCGCACCGGTCGCTCTTTATTGATCGGAGGCTTGAGTTCAATACCGGCGTATAAGTGGTTCCTGTGGTTGGGGAATAACTTCAACTATGGGTCCAAGATCCTGTCTCTTACGACAAAGGTACGACGCTCTTCACAAATTGGTTCGTGGTCACGATTGCTAAACCCAACTACAGGTTGTTGTAAACCAGGCTCTTTTCACGCCCGTTTTCAACTCGTATTTTTTCGGCATGCAATCCCTCCTCTCCGGCGCATCGTTCCCCGAAGTCATCGAGCGCATAAAGAACACAGTACCCACGAGCTGGATCAATAGTTGTAAAGTTTGGCCGGCGATTACGGCGTTTTCATTCACATATATACCCATACAGTACAGGAGCATTTTTGGCGGCGTTATTGCGATTGGGTGGCAGACGTATTTGAGCTTGCTGAATCAGAGAGCCGCGGCTGAGGAAGAGGCGGAGCATGAGGCTGAACATAGCGTTGTTCATGATGTGAGGGTTGAGCAATGCGAAGAAGGGCGCGAGGGCCGGGGACAGAAGTGTGCTGCTTGAAGGCTATGCAGCGGTCGTACATGCGAAACCTTCATTACGCACAGTCCGGTGGCATTTGTTCACCCTTTTCTACTATATATTAGGTCTCAACGACCTCCTGTTTTCATTGTCGCATTCGATTGAGGTCAAGACTGGTTGGGTCGCATATTAGAGTGGCGTTTTGCGCATGTTTGCCTGCGGATTGGGCAAGCTTCACATCATATTCCTGAAGCATTGTTTCATCTTCTTGTCATATCAACAGCGGACAGTTAGAACTATCTTCCTTTTGAACTTAGTTTTCCCTTCTTAGTTCTTTCTATTCCTGATCTTTCTGTTCCTGATCGACCCCACCGGACCCCACCAATCGTTAGAGCGAACATCGGCCCGAGAGCTTCCACCCATCATGATCGACCATTTTGCTTTACCGAATGCACGTCATAATCACAAAAGAAGTTTCTAATGAGCGTTGGTATCTCAAAACTCCACGCTGGTGCCGAAAGAAGCAGATACGACTGCTTAGTTACCGTGTGATGTCATTATGGCGATCGATTATTGTGGATGCAAAACTCACTTGATGGATCTTTTTAAGCACAATCCAGAGCGAGACGACCGTGATTTGCAATTTGACAGTTAGCAGGTCGTGAAGCATATAATACACCAACAAAATGGCCCCTTCGGCTCAGCAACATATTGACGACGAGTCATACTCATCATGGCGCCAGCGGTCAGAGCTTGAGAAGATGGCCGATTTACCACCAGAACTGGAAGAGGAACTTACCACTCTCGATAAGGACTTCTGGGTGTCGGGCAAGAAGTTGAAGGAGATTGTGCAGCGCTTTCGCGAAGAGCTAGATGAAGGTTTGTCCAAGAACGGCCAGAATATTCCCATGAATCTCGCATGGACAGGACTGCCTTCCGGAAAAGAGAAGGGTACGGTACTGACATTGGATCTTGGCGGCACCAACTTGAGAGTGTGTAAGGTGACACTGCATGGCGATAGGAAAGGTGCGAAGGAGAAGAGCGAGCTGGATCAGAAGCAGTATAAGCTACCTAAGGACTTGAAAACAGGTGATGCCGACGGCTTGTGGACCTTTATCGCAGAGAAACTGGAGGCTTTTGTGCAAGACAAGAAGTTAGGCGAGGAGTACAGCAAGGAGAAGCCCATGCCATTGGGCTTCACATTCTCGTATCCTGCCACGCAGGACCGCATCGATCACGCTGTCCTGCAAACTTGGACGAAGGGTTTCGACATCAAAGGCGTGGAAGGGAATGATGTTGCGCAGCAGCTTCGAGAGAAGCTGGAAGAGAAGAATTTGCCCTTTGAGCTTATATGCGTTATCAACGACACTGTCGGAGCCATGATTGCATCCGCCTACAACGACCCCAAGACAATCATCGGTGCAATCTTCGGCACAGGCTGCAACGCCGCCTACATGGCCAGCCTCTCCGACATCAAGAAACTCCCCTCAAACAGCGAGCGCACAGCCAACAAGCAGCACGTGTACACGGGCGACAAAATGGCCATCAACTGCGAATACGGCGCCTTCGACAACGCCCACCGCATCCTCCCCCGCACAAAATTCGACACCCAAATCGACGCCGCCTCCCCCCGCCCCGGCGAGCAAACGTTCGAGAAACTCTCCGCAGGCCTCTACCTCGGCGAACTCTTCCGCCTCATCCTCGTCGACCTCGCCGACCGCTCCCTCCTCTTCCAATCCCAGGACACGTCCAAACTCCGCGAACCCTACGCCATAGACACATCCTTCCTCTCGCACCTCGAAGACGACGAGTCCCCCGCCTTCACCGCTACCCGCGACCTTTTCTCCAGCACCCTCTCCCTCACGCCCACGGATCCCGAAGTCGAGTTCTCGCGCCGCATCGCGGAGATGATTGCTGTCCGCGGCGCACGGCTGTGTGCGTGTGGTGTGGCGGCGATTTGTACGAAGGAAGGGATACGCGAGGGACATGTTGCTGCGGATGGCAGTGTGGCGAATAAACATCCGAAGTTCAAGCGCCGGTGGGCGGACGCGATGGGCGAGATACTGGGGTGGGAAGACGGGGATGGGGCGGCGAGGATTGAGATTACGAGTGCGGAGGATGGGAGTGGGGTTGGGTGTGCGATTGTGGCGGCGATGGAGATTGAGCGGAGGGGAGGGGCGAAGGAGTAAGGGTTTATTTTGAGGTTGTTGGGTACGCGGTAAGGTGGCGAAGAGGTTGGTGTGCGGTGTTCCGACGAATGATGGTAGTGTGGTTAGGTTGGAGATTTGCTGCAGTCGGTATACTTTGAGATTGTTCGCTGGAGGTAACTGATGGGATTGAGCGTGGCGAGGCGCAGATAAGATGTGAGTGTTTAAGCACTACAAGGGCTAAAAGTGGACATGTCAATTCACTCTGTGCCGCTTGAGATCCGCGGAGAAAAGATATGCAGTGGTATATTTGTAGAGGTGCAGCTGGTCATGATATCTAGCTAACCCATACGGTGGTATGTGTTTCTAGGTACAGGATAAATATGAGGTCTAGAATTGCTATGCGACGTAGAAAGATGGTTGTTAACGATGCTAATGTTTTGCTTCGCCCCTTTGTGGACGACTTCGCGGACAAATATGGTAGAAGGGATGCAGATATGTTACTTATGTGGTGAGGCGTGTAGTATGCTAATGTGCGCTGGTGGTGACATTACGCCATTGCGTTGCGCTCCGAGAATGCTTATAGAGACTCTTTTCCCGAATAGTGAAGTATGTATCCAATTGACGCGCAAGCGGTGAATTTTGCGCCACTCCAAATGGCTCCTAGAATGCTCATCAAGCCTTCACTCCAGTCACATAGTTGTAGTCTTCCTGGAGCGGGACAACGACCGACTGATAAAACGCCTCTCGAAATTCTCGATCGTCAAAATCGAACGCAAATGTGTCGAATGTAAATGTGATGCATCGAAGTACCGCTCGCGCGTAGTTCTCAGACTCGACATTGTTCAACTCTCTTGCCAGTCGCGTCGCAATCGAAACTTCGGTCATGCTATCTGCTCTGCCACTATCGTCCAGGTCTTCGGGTCTTTCGAACGATGATATGGAGACGCCGTGGGCCAGTTCGAGAAGCGCGACACCGAGAGCAAACACCATCTCGTTCTTGACTAGCCGACGACGGATGGCCACGGGCGCAGATTGCGGAGCTGGGGTGAAGGTCCGCGAGACGTAGAATTGCGAAGGGATCACGTTGCCGCCGCGATCTTTCAAGAAGAAGATGTGGCTCGTTTCCCAAGCTCGCGGGAGCCATGCGGTGTCGTATAGTTGCAACACCGAGGACGCAAGAGTTAGTGCCAATGTGCACTTCTGCCGGGCCGCAATTCTGCCTCCGCTGCGTATGATGTCGACGCAGGCCCGGCAACTGAGAAGACGTGATGCTGCCAATCTTGGTCCTCGAGCACTCCCAGGCAATGGTCTTGTTGATGAGCCGCTACCAGCACTCGGCACAGACTATCAATTTTTGCAGCGAGACCTGGCGACGGCGAGCGAGACGGTGTAGGCTGTGAAGCGACAGAGCCAATTGCGGGTGTTGCAAAGCGTGCATTCTTCTTTCCTGGCGTGGAGACTTGGGATGCAGTAGTGGCTGCTGACGTTGTAGTAAGCTGCGAGGACTTGATCTCGATGTCTCTCCAATCCCACGGCGGAGATGGGGCAGGCTGCGATCGCTTCTCGAACGTCAACAAAAAGGCGAATCTTGCCGCGTCTTCGTCTGCGTTGCTATCTCTCCTGATGTCTAGTCGCAGATTTGCTTGGTGACAGTGCTGACATGCACATGGTAGAAACCGTGAGCTTAGGCTATCGTAAAGTCGTTGCGCCTGGTCCCTGACGTTCTGCCAGTATGCAGATTGGAGCTTGTTCTTCTTCTCTATCTTGATCGGCTCGAGTCGGATAGCTCCGTTGGTCAACTCCTGTAGTTTGTGGATATCGCGATCGATATCAATAAGCAAATCTCGGTATTGTTCGGCGTTCAAACCGCCTCTCGTGTTCCGCGACAATTTCTTGAAGAATTTCTTGCGCTCCTTCTCGTTAATTGTTCCGTCTGACGCGATCCAATGCGGCTTGCCGTCCTGTTGTAGCTCCAGCTTCTGACAGAAAACAACGATTCGTTCGTGTAATTTGTTCTGAAGGCGTTCGTATCTCTGATGATGCTCTCCTAATCGGACTTGAAGTGCGGCTCGCAGGTCTACATCCTTCCACGCTTCCGCTTTTCTTTCAATTAGAAGAGCTGTCATCTGACCATCTGGAAGATTGAGCGGCCCGAGAAGGTCGTAGCACGTGTCCTCATATATGCCGATAGATCCATCAAGCTAACATCAGTGTTTAGCCTTTATCGCCGTTCATATCTTGATGGAACCTTTGCATACCTGAACACTAAAGTCATCAAAAAGCAAAGCGTAATTCATCATATTCTTGATCGTTCGTAACTACTTCCGTCAGCCTTGTAATTTTCGAGCTCAGCATTAGTCGCACCCCATGGCCGTAGTGTTCCAGCGCCGATATAACGAGGGGAATTGCACCCAAGACAACGCCTGCAATCTCGAAGCCAGACATGCTGTCCTCCGAATAGGCCGTTAAAGAACACGAAGGCGTGAGAGTATGCGAGGTTGGCAGGCTCAGCTGCAACCCCCGCAAATGCACGGACCAGGAGTGGTGACGTTGGCCATCCACCCCACTATCAGCCTTCCGGCATCTCAGCTTTTCGAGGACTTCTCTTGATACAAATACCCAGGTACTGCGGTGACCGGGCATTATGGTTGAGCTTCTCTCATCTGCACATGCGAGGTGCTTCTTCGCGTTCGAATCGCTCATCCGTGCACTCAAACAGCCAGCGAACGACTTCCACGATCAAATTTCGCCAACGGACATTCACAACGAGTTCGATAAGTACAAGATCTGGGCAGGCAACGTTGGAGCAGCTCACTCTGGGACGCGATATGAGATATCACTGGACTATCGTTTGCGAGAAGCCTCATTTCTCCGAGAACACGTCCTCAAACTGCTCTCAAATCTAGAAACGAGGATGTTTACTGTAACCGCGTTGATCAATGGTGAGCGGAGGCTCGTCGAGGAGGCCACCGAAGACTCTGACTCTGATACGTCTACATCCTCCAGTCTCGAGGTAGACCAGCAAAAAGAGGGGAAAGAAGCTGAGGATTCATCGTGGCAGATCTCCTCTGCTTCAAGTGATGAAAATGGGTCTTCATCCTACGATCGACAGACTGTCGAAACGTCAGATGCGACTCAAGCCCCACGTGGAGCTTTACCGAAATCTACAGCAAGCCGTGGGCTGATCATCGATTGTAGGCCTATGTCGGAAATGTCAAGATTGGTTGAGTCCATCAAGTTCACCATTGCCTGTCTTTACCGGCTTCCCATCAGGAGGCCCGCACCTCTAGATCGAATCAAACACAGGACCTCCATAAATTCGTCTGGGTATCAACACTTCGACGTCTTGTACGTCCAGGACAAATTTCCAGATATCCAACCACAAGCGGCGATGCGACTGGGAAAGATGATAACGCGACGTCGTCAAATACTCTACTACCGCGAGGCTCACAAGCGAAATCTCGATGTTGCTAGGGTAGAACCAAAAGCTGTGATCATTCCAGGAGCCCTGTCCAGTTCTTTCGGTGTTGAAGATGAACTGACAGTGGCCGTCCAAGCCCACCGCGAGCAAGCAACTCCGAGCCATCCAGCATCAAGCCAGGCCGCTAGCAGTCATTTTACTGCACATTCCAAAGCTACTACAGCACGGCCTGGGCAGGTTACATTTCTCGCTTCCCAAGAACACATGGACACACTGTCTGCGCCTTCGGTCGCTGACTCGAACTTGTCAGTAGCAAGCAGCTATGCAGGGAAACATCTTCGCGTTGACGTTCCTTCGCGGCCCAAGAATGATAACGGTGAGGAGCTCGAGTCTTTTGAGTGCCCTTACTGTCTGTTGACGAAGTACATTTCCAATGAGCGCAAATGGAAAAGGCATGTTCTCGAGGATCTTCAACCGTATGTATGCACGTACGGCGACTGCGAGTTATATGACCATTTTTTTGAAAACCGAGACACTTGGTTCCAACACGAGGCTCAGAACCATAGGGCAAAATGGTCCTGTAATAGTGAAAATCATCCTGAGTACGATTCGGAAGCCGACTTCCTATCACACATGTGGACAGATCACAATCGGAAATTTGATGAAGCACAGTTCAATCTTCTCAAGAGCGTGTTCCGCCGACCGACAAAGAGTCTCGAAGGAATGTGCAATCTGTGCAACCGGAGATCGAAGAATCTGAAAAGTCATGTCTCCCGACACCTACAACAGATAGCCACCTTTGCGCTCCCTCGGGTAAATGAGACAAAGGGTAGCGGTCAGGCTGAACGAAAATCGAAGTCATCGAGGTATAGGAAGGATGCACTCGACAACGACGAAACTTCTGGGAGTTACTCGTCTCACTCTTCAGCGATGCTATCAGACGATTCCAATTTCAACACATCTGACATTGCTGATGACACTGTTGAAGAAGAGCGCATTCCCGATGCGGTGGAAGACCAAGATTGGAATAGCGTTACAGATAAATTCTTGAAGGCTCGAAAACGAACTTTCAGGCAGTTGCAAGTGCTGATATATGGTTTGAATGACAGCGTCCAAGACAAGGTGGTATCGTTGATCAAAAGCCTAAATAATCGGCCAACAGTAATTTCGGGTCGTCTCAACAACGCTGCAGATGTGGTTCTAAATTATGGCACACCCGACGCAATAATCATTGGTGAATCGCCTAGTACGGCACGACGGATTCGTGCTGTTACAGATACTCCTATCATACTTATGCGCGACTCTCAGTCGTATACGAGTCCGCTTTCCGACATGTCAAATTGGATCGAACTTGTGGAGCCGAGCCAGGGCGATATTGAAGAAGCCTTAGGAAGCCTTTGTCACTGGGCACCGGCGCCCCCTCTGTGGCGTTCGGAGCCACCAAAGATCAAACTTACGATCAAGCGGCCAAGGACATCGGAGCAGCGGTACCTTGTGGACACCATATCACGTTCATTTGTGACAAGCACTTTTGATACCCAAGAACGCCTATACTTGCCCGAATCATGCATCAAGGGGCGCCTCGCAACTCCAGCTATTGACGGCCTCGTCACGATTGCATCGGTGGAGAAGGAATTCGTTAGAGCGACCATGTACAATGAATACCCGGTGGAAGCTCTGGAGACAGTCGTCACCTGGATTGTGAACAACGCCAGTAGGATCTTCACAATATCGGTACAATGTCATCTACAGCCCGACTACCTGCTAAGCGCCATGCTCAACTTCTATAATGTCGGCTTCTCGGACGCGTATCTCCCGATTGACGACCCGAGAGCGTCCGATCCCAATGCACCTCGGGCCCCAAGAGCGGACGCCTTCAACGCCGACATATGGGAGGACTCACGATATTACCAATTCTTCGAGATTCAGTGGAGATGTCTGGCTCCTGTGTTCACTCTTGATCGTTACGAGTACAATTTGCCCAGTCAATGTATCTTACCTTTCAAGAAGGCTCTAGACACGGACCCGAGGGGCGGAGTTTTCACTAGTGTCTTCAAAGTGATAGTGCACCCGGACCATCAACAACGACACCCATCGCTTGAGGTATGTACCTAATTCTTAGCACCTTCTTCAGACTGACAAGGTAAAGGTCGCCATCAAGCAGATTGCCTTTACCAAAGGTTTAGGCTCAGACCGACAGGAAGCTGACCGAGCCTGGGATATCGAGGCCAGGGCACTGAACGCTATCAATTCTCTAGGACACCCTCATATTATTGAAAGTATTGCAGCGATCCGCCGTGGCGAAAGTCGATATTTTATGTTTCCGTGGGCGGAAAATAGCCTCAGAGACTACTGGAATACGATACCAAGACAGTCTCCGAACTCTGAGCTTGTCTCCGAGGCAATCAACCAATTGAGAGGTATCGCCGATGCTCTAGACCAGGTTCACAACTTTCAAGGCGGTCGGACCCAGTCTAATGACACGTATCGGGACATGAAGATTGTGGTTGACTCGGCTGCAAACACTGCGTTGCAAATGAACGACGATGAAGATGTGAACGATTACAGAAATCCGATGAGCCAAGAGTCGATCCGACATGGAGATCTCAGACCTGAGAACATACTTCGCTTCCTAGACGGCAAGTCAAGAATCGGTACACTCAAACTTGGAGACATGGACCTTGCGAAGAGACACATTGCTGCTACAGATCAGCGACGCAGCACGAGCATAAGATATGGTTCTCGTCGATATGGAGGTCCTGAGACGATGGGTGCTATTGAAGGTCGCTCGAGACTTTACGATATCTGGTCCATGGGATGCATCACATTCGAATTCATCGTTTGGCTTCTATACGGAAATGAAGCTCTTGTAGAGTTTTTCAACCAGGCAGATATTTTGAGCTCTCCTTCCGAATTCCAGTATTACAAGTTACAAGGGACCGGCGGGGCAGGCTTACGTCACATTGTAAACCCTCTCGTCACAAGCTGGATGGATCATATGCAGAAACATGATCCAGAAATTCGACAGGATTCAAAGTCTGCACTGAAAGATCTGTTGCAAATTGTACAAGACAGACTCCTCGTCGTCGACTTGCCTCCAACTCGCGGAAGTGCATTTGCTGCCAGAAGCGGCGGACGTGTCCTATCCCCGCCTTTCGTCGGAGGAAAGGCGAAATATCGCGCGACTGCAGCTGAGTTTCGCAAGGCCTTGGACGCCATCAAGGAGAAAGAAGGGGACCCCAACTATGTGTGTACAGGCCAAGACCGTTCTGACGTCAGCCTACCAGCTCCTCCAAGAACGTATGGGAGCTTTCTAGACCCACTAGCGCAACATCGTTCTGGTTCATCCCGGCGCGCAGATATCAAGATAGAGCCATTATCGACTGGAGTCATGCAGAGGACTATCAGAGCCGACTACTCTCTTCCACCACTCGAGTCATGGGAGTTCGAAGTAGATAATGGCTTTGCGACAAAGGCCATCAAGCACCTCCGCGTCGAAGATTTCCCCGGCCCTACAACTATACACAACAAGTTGTGCGGTCGGTGTGCAAAGCTCAACTTCTGGTCCTCTGGATTCGTGATCGAGGATGATGCCGATGATTTAGCGAAGTCTGCGACGACATGCGATTTCTGTGCATTGCTGCAGGTTGCAAGCTCTGGTACTGACCGTCCCCGCAGTGAGAAGATTCGTTTTGAGCGAATCCAGTCAGTCATTGCTATAACTGGCAACACATTCCCAGTGCTCTCCATTGTTCGAAGCCCGGGTAAGTAGGTCTCTTATCGCTCGACTGCATCGCTGACCACTGAGGTTTCATCAGAGCTAGTCACACCTACGAACGTTCAGATTGGTAGACCAGACCTGCCAGATCTGGAGAAGCTATCACAGAAGGCCTTCTTTGATCTTGCCGAAGAATGGCTCAGAGATTGCGATGAGGGTCATGTCGGTTGTCAAGTGCAGCTTACACACAAGCTCCCCACCAGACTCATCGATGTCGGTACTTTACAGGCTCCCGTTCTCCGACTTGTGGAAACACAGCACGAAGTCGTGCATAGTACACGCTACATTGCTCTCTCACATATATGGGGTGACACGAAGGCTTACAAAGCCTTCGTAACTCTTCGCAAAGACGAAAGCAACGCCGGCCACGATCTTGCAACGTTCAAGTCCTCCATCCCCTATGATGAGCTACCAAAAACCTTCAAGCATGCAGTCGACTGTACACGGAACCTGAACATTCGATATCTGTGGATCGACGCTATATGTATAATTCAAGGTACGAACGGCGACTTTTCTGAAGAAGCAAAGAGAATGGAAGATGTGTACAGCGGCGCATACTGCGTGGTAGCTGCTAGCCGTGCCAGGGACCAGCGCGATGGTTTTCTCGGCGCAAGGCCACAACGACAATATGTTACTTTTCATCCCGAAAAGCCATTTTACGTGTGCCGTACCATCGACCATTTCAACGAGGACGTTATCATGGGACCATTAAATCAGCAGGGTTGGGCCTTGCCACAGCGAGCCCTGGCTAGGCGAACAATGTACTTCACTGAGAAGCAGACGTACTTCGAATGTGGCAATGGAGTGCGATGCGAGACTTTGACTAAGATGCGCAAGTACGTTACACACATCTAAACTGCAAACGTTGGCGGCTGACAGGAAGTGCAGCAACATGGCGGACTTCCTTGGCGATCCTAATTTTCCTAGCAAAGCCATGCGCGCCTCGCGTGCTCTGAGAATAGCGTATTTCCAGGGGTTATACGCGCAATACTCACGTATGAGCTTCACCCGTTGGGAGGATCGTCCTGTCGCCATCGCCGGCCTCGAGAGACGGATTCAACAAGCGTTCAATACAAAAGGGCGGTATGGTATTTTTGACGACGGGGACAAGGCTGACGGCGGGCTATTCCATCGAAGTCTTCTTTGGCGGCGTGGAAACCAGCCCTTAGAAGCCATCAATTTTACGGCTGCTAGTCAGATCCGTGTGCCTAGTTGGTCGTGGATGGCATACAAAGGGGCCATTGATTATACAGATTCGCCATACCAGTCCGCACAATGGGAAACAAGAGGACTCATACCACCATGGACACGGGGTGGATATCGGGACCCGGATGCTAACGAGGAAGTCTCTATCACAGCTGTTGCACGGAACTTCAATCTCAAGGGTCGTAACTCAGAGGACGTCAGTATTGCGTATGACACGGAAAGGAGCACGGAAGGGCAGCGTGCTCAGTGTGTCGTTCTCGCAAGATCAAACGGGGCGCAATCTGACCAGGAGAGCCGTTATTACGTCCTTCTTGTAATACCCACACAAATCAAGACGGATGACGGGTGGGTGAAGTATAAGCGAGTTGGTGCTGGGTACATGCTTGGCAAGTATATTGCGCTGGATACAGATGCTACGGAGATCAGGATATTTTGAGCGGCTTTTTCGTTCGGTCGTACCATAGCTATGCGTAATACTTTCACCACGTTACATAGGGCTCAGTCCGACAGATCCCAACATAGAGCTGAAGGCCTTCAGCACTGCGGCGTATTGAGCGCTTCTTCGGTACTTTGGGCTTTCCCGTACTTTGGTGCAACTTACTCGATCGTATTCGCAAAAGCAACACAGCCCTCTAAGATAATTGTCGCGAAAACCAAGGAGCATTTGGTGAATCGCGATTAATTCTTCAAAAGCATGGCCGATACCTTCCTCTTCCACCGGCCCTCCTTGTGGCGTTGGCGTAGCCCAGGACTTGCCTCCAATATACCTCTAAGTATGGTTTCGAAGATATCGTGAGTCCCTTCATGTCGCAAGGCCGAACATTCCATGTATTTCACAGCTCCTATCCGTTGCGCCATCTTCTCACCCTTTGTGGTTGTCAACTCTGTCCTCATCTCGTCTTGCTCAGTCAGTACTTACTTCCTGAAAAGAAACCGGTTCCTGCCTCGTCTTAGTCAGCTCCTCAATCGTTTTAGGATTGTATCGAAGATCCTTCTTGAAGCCCAACAGGAAGATGGGGCTTTTCGTAGCATTGAAATGGTCAATCTCTGAAATCCACTAGGCCCTCGTGTTAGCATCGCTATCGGATTTACAGGCTTGATTTGGTGTTCGATGACAACGGTACCTTTTCGTAGACGTTGTCCAAAGAGTCGGGGCCGTCAATCGCAAAGCATATGCAATAGACGTTCGTGTCTGAGTAGCTCAGAGGTCGCAATCGATCGTAGCATTCCTGACCCGCTGTATCCCACAAAGCGCATTCAAAATGATACTTGCCGTCAACCTCGAAGTCACCGATATAGTTCTCGAAAACTGTTGGAACGTAGACCTATTCAAACTGTATTAGACAATAATCTTCGGGGAACGCGGAGGAGACTTACCTCTGGAAAGGTGCCTTTGGACGTTGCGCTGGTACGTCGTCAGTCGCATTAGCCTGTGTGCACAATTTGGACTTTGGGCAACGCACATCAAGAAACAAGTTTTGCCACACGCACCGTCTCCCACGAAGACAAGCTTCAACCTGATCATACCCTTATCGGAAATCTTGAGCTGATCCATACATAGAGAGCTCGAATGAGCATTTTTGCCCCCGTTGCTCGAGCCTTCCTTTGACCGCAAGAAAAGTAGCTTGGATAGCGACAAGTTACGCCGTTTCTTCTTCCGGGGGCCATCGGCAGAATGATCGTACGATACCGCCTCCCCGCTCGTGTCTGGCGAGTCTTCTATCATTGACACAATTGGCTGCGGTGCAACGTCTCTGTCAGCTTCCGTACCATCCGTGGCATTCACAGCATCGACCTGGAGACTTCTCGGCGAGACCGCCAGCGAGACAGGTGGCTCAGCCAAAGCTTGTTGTGTTTCTGTGACATGGCTGGCTTGTGGTTGCACCTCTGGCGAGGCTGATTCAGTAGTTTGTGAGGCGATCCAGTTCAGGGTCAGACTACTGTGAAAATCCGCATCGTTTGTAAGCCAGCCAAATTCAGATGAGATATCCCATGTATCAACACTGGGATCGTCCAATGCCTCTGCTTGAACAGTGGAAGCAGATGTCACAATGGTTGCAGCAGTCTTAACGCAGGTCTGTAGATGCCTCACACTTGTGTTTGTAGAGCCGTTGCGATTGTTTCGATCGTTGAGAACCATTTCCAGAGCTGTTAATTTGACTTCTAGATTTGTTGCAAGGCGACTGATATCATGGTGTAGTTCCTCGGAATTGCTGAGTATCTTCGAAGTATCGTCCTTGATAGTAGTTTGCTGGAAGCTGCTGCAGATCAGCAAACGTATCCCGCCATGGAGCGATATTGTTATTTGGCGCTTGCATTGCCAATGTCGTAGAATGCTCTGAAACCAGGTAGAGTGACAACAATAAAGATTCGTCTTACAATATGACGGACTGGAAGGACAGCTGTAAGGCATCTTTATAAGCTTGAATCTCCTGCCTATACAGAACGATCCGATCGTTGGCCTCTTTGAGCCGTTTTCCACGGCGAATTGCGTCTAAGTTGCTTACCTCCTTGTTGATGTCCACCAATAGCTCTCTTAAAGTATCCATAGCGGCGCAACCGTCAGTCAGGGTGGCTTTCAATGCCTGCCAATGTACGCCAATGATGCCGGTTAATGGTGCTCGGCTGTCGAGGTCTTCAAAACCATCCTCGATCAACTCCAGAACGACTTTGAGAGCCTTGAGATCTGCCAGCATCGCATTGATCGTACTGGCTTCTGTAGCACCATTACGCAGCTTCTTCAGTTCTAGGCCGGCTTTGGATGCTAATGTGACGAATGTGACAACGCCAAGAGTGATGGAGAACGGGTCCATGGCGACTGGATGGAATCGATGATGTGATGCACAAGCGGAGGATGGACGTATAATCACGGTACAGGAGACTGGAATGGGTGCCTAGTACATGCTGTCGGAGGCTGTGCATGCGTCCGAAGTTGCGATCTGGCGAGGCTGAAAACTGCCTTGCGCGGGGCATTGGTGGTGGTGGCAGAGTGCAGCTCCAAGCTCGTTGTTCGTCCAATCGATCCTCTTACAGCAGTGACGAGTGCGTCTGACTCTTTTTACAATCGTTTCAGGATTTCATTTCGACCTTGGGCCATACAATACCCACTCCGAACGTTACATTGATTTTCAGCATCCGAAGCCCGCACATTGTATGGAATCAGCTTCATGGATACATGTCGAGATGAATGCCGCATGCTTAGAAGATGCTTATAACCAGTATACTACAGTGGTATACAGCATGCGATGGTTTGGACCATGAGATTTTCCTGCGGACATGAAGATGATAGAAGCTTGTAGGAGTGAAGTTGTTGTGTCGCAATTGACGAGGCCTGCATGAGGACAGGCTAAGTTAGCACGGTTAGTTTGCGCGGTGGTCTGTGCGCGCTTGTGCCCCTTTCGGTCATCGTGTCTAACTCCTTCCACCAACCCCAAGTACATCCGAGCGCAATCATCAAACGCTGCGACTTGGTTGGTCGATGTACGTTTACGAAAGTATAACGCATTCTGTGCGTTCTCGAAGCTTTTCCGCAGCCGAAACGACACCTTGATTTTCGGTAGGATTATTATTCGGCCTGCAGCTGGTGGCACGGCAATGCGCAAAGGGTCAGCCACAGCCAGGTGATTCAGTATGCACTCTTTCGACAAAAGTTCCGGTGTCGTGTACACTGAGAGCGTCTCTGCACCAGTACGATCGATGGTACCAACTTGGATGTCCAAAGCAAGAGGCAGACGCGATCGAAAGTCAGCCCTCAAGAGCCGCGGGACGGGCTGTTCCAGCCTGCAGGAGATGGCCTTGCGATCCTGCGCATGGAATGCGGAGCTGTTCATGCCAGAAACTCTGCAATGGGCTGGCTGGCACTTTGCAAAGACGATTTACCAGCACCTACTCAACACGTGAGCCATCTGTTGCTAGTTACCCATATACATGGCTAATAGAAGCATAGCGATGCGTTGACCTACAATGCTTGGAGCGTCTTTCATGACGCATTTCCGGACGAGCTGAACATTAAACACGAATTTCATATATATCAGCAAGATGAGTGGTCTACCGAGCCCACACAACTGCCATCCATCATCGGCCGCCTTTCGACGCTAGGTCTGAATTTGGTCACTTTTCTTTGTATTCGGGATTTCTCGTTGACATTTGACTACCTCAAAGCACTCATCAGTATTCCTAAACCGGCCAGTGTAGTACTGGAGCAGTCACGGCGAGGCGGTACGTCCGAGCTCAGTACACGCAACTTCCTGGACTGGTGTCGGGCTGTGAGAGAAAGAGAGGCCATGCGTAAACTAAAGCTGTTGGTCATGTGCGATTTTGGGATCGGACGAAAGGCCGTTCTCGCGGGTGTCGCAGACTTCCCCTCATTGAGCCTTGTTGGGCTTCAGAACTCGAAAACGTGGATCATGTCTGATGCGCTGCCGCGCGAGTATGGAGCATGGCAGTATATGACTGCATCTGGGTAAGCCTATCAATTCTTGCCAGTCTCCGCACGTTTGCTAACGTAGCGCAGACTCGAACAGCGTGGCCTGTCCCATGATTCGTTTGACCCGCAGTCAATATGGGGAGCTTCCTACCTGACGAGCTCCAAAAAGGTGCAACAGCTCTATGACTTGACTGAATCACTTGCGCCACCATCAAACAGCAAGTCTGAACCGAGTCACTCAATTTGTATCACCTACGGAGGCTGGGCAAATCGCAGCATTTACGAAGCGACGTCTTGGTTCATCAGAAGTGATCAACCACCCGGACTGATACTCTCTGAGGCTCAAATTGCGCAGGACACGAGGTTGAAGGGTGCAAATAAGAAGAGGAAGGTCCGGTCGGGGAAGCGACTTGACGTTGGATTGCTTCTTGGAGCTTTCACATGAGCGGGATGTCGTCGAGGAGGAAACGAAAGCAAGCTGAACTACGTAGACAGGTACGACCAAGTCGAAGCTGGAATATTGATAAGCGCCCTCTGTGCCTAAGCAGGCTTAGCGCGTATGCAGCTAACTTAGGCTCCATAATCTCAGCCGCAAGGCACAGGTTCGCAACGACCTTCATTCTTTCATCATCTTGACAGCTCCCGACAGTCCAACCTGCTTCATCTGAAAAACGAGGTTCTGAACTGATCGCCGCTCATGCCGTTAATGGCTCTCGTCCATACCCTGCAGCTTTCGCGTAAGTAGTCAAACCGAAAGTGCCGCTTAACTAGTTGGCATCAGATCAAAGGAAATGTCCTGAAGCAGATTAGCAAAAACCGGTAATTGGGTCTCTTCACAGGCACAGTTATCTATACTACTGGTACAGACATCAGCAAGACCTAGTGGGTTTGATTGTTTGACCATTCGTAGAGCGAAGCAAATGTAAAGCCTCGCTTCATGTAGGTGACGTAGCTCTGGATAGCAAAACCAGTACGGTCTCTAATACTGACAGATTCCTACCAAAGGACGGCTGGCCTCGACATGATGCAGACCGCAGAACTCTACTACGGCCTTTCAACGTTCCTCATTTGGTATGCGATGAAATGGGCAACCGTTGTAATGGATATTTTGGAACTAAAGTGACCTACAATGAGGACGGACAATTACAGAGCTACTGTGCGTTGGCGTGATGCTTCGTAGGTTTCCTGCTGCTAACACCATTACAGGTCATTGGCTTCGAACTTTGGTCAAGATGGTGCATCATAACCAACAGCCTGGTGTAGGTTACATTTGGCACGAGATGATGTTCTTCAGCCGATGGGAGCCTGGCCACTTCACGATGCTTTGCGTGGATACTCCAGATTGCCTCAGACCTCAAATGGAGCAAGTCCTGGGCGACAGTCAAATGGCAGTCGATCTGAAGGATCCGTTCGCCTTGCTTATGCCTATGGTGGATCAAATTTGCCTTCTATATGATCAGTCGGTCTGGAGCATACGTACTGTGATTCGTGAGGCGGAAAAGGTATGTACAATCCTTCCAAACGAACCGCAAGGCTGGCAAGGCTGACTGGGGACGTTTGGACCAGAGTCGAGAAGCCAACCGGACGATGGATGCCGATTTCTCTGGGTTGCATGAGATCTCACGACACGCGACTCATTCAACTGAGACTCTTGACGTCACGATACAATCCCTGAAGACAGTGCGACAGCGACATCGAGAATTGCACGAGCATGCAGCGTCTACAACAGCGGGTACGGAAGCTTCCTGGAAACAAAGCCAGCAGCACATGGACTTCCAGGTACAGCTCATCCACAACTTGCAGCTACGCTCGGCTGCGAACCAGGAAAGGCTGCAAAGTGAAATTACACTTGTACTCCAACCCTTCATATTTCAGCGTCCGTTACTAGTGAACTAACTAGAGGCAGGCCTACAATATGATCACACAGCGAGACAGTCGGGTGATGGTGGAAATCGGAGCAGCAACAAAAAGTGACAGTGCCGCAATGACGACAGTAGCAGTAGTCACAATGGCCTTTCTCCCAGCCACCTTCACTTCCGTGCGCCTAGTACCTCCACTAGGTTGGTCTCTAATGTACTGACTGCTCTCAGGCGCTGTTTGGAATGAGCTTTTTCAATTTCTCGCCGGGTGGTGACGGGCAAGCAGAAGAATGGAAGGTCTCGCGCAAGATATGGATATACTGGGCAATTTCGATTCCACTGACTGCGCTGACGCTGTTGGCTTGGCTGGTATGGATGCGCTCGATGGGTCATAGGTCCAAGGTTGGCGAGCTTTGGGGTGGTCGCGCTTCGAATCTGCGAAAGAGGTTGCGTGAGAAAGTGTAGATTGGTGTATGGTGCATAGCGACATGCTATGAAGACATTCATATTTTGAGTGTACTTGCTACTTGAGCGACAACGAGGTGTAAATCTGATAGACAAGACGACAAACATTCGAAGCTTGCGGACGCGCGATAGACTATTGCACACGATGCTGGTGATGTAGCGTTATTATTGTGATAGAGTGCATTCAGGCCATGGAAAAGACTGCAAGCTAATGGTGGCGATGCATGCCAGATTTGGGGGCCAAGTGAGCCGCGCCGAACCCCTCCAAATTGAGGCTGAGCTTCCGCGGCTCGAGCACCACCTGCCGTACCTCGACACCGCGCGGCCCAAGACAACACAGCCCGGCTATCCTCAGAGACCCTTGTGGCCGCAGAGGAAAGTTGCACAAGAATTTCAGGATAGTCAGCCCTCCTCAGCTTCGCAGATTGGATGCAGAGTGCGAACACATCTCATTGCCAAACCTGGTGCGAACTAAGTCAGCCTGTCCGTTGCAGCCTCATTATAACAATCCCCGGTCCCATTATCTGGTGCTTATGGTACGAGACTTTTCGCCATGAATCGCCCACGTCGGCTCGAAGCACGAGATTATACTGTGGGATGGATCTGCGCGCTCCCGATCGAGCTTGCTGCCGCTCAGGAGATGCTCGATGAGGTGGACGAGCCCATTGCTTCTGATAACCTCGATCCTAATCATACCCTGTATAATGTTGGTCGGATAGGTGTACATAATGTCGTAATTGCCTCTCTGCCCGCAGGGAGTACTGGTACGCAGTCCGCTGCTACCGTTGCGACCCGGATGAAAGCGAAGTTTACTTCGATCCGCTTTGGTTTGATGGTTGGTATCGGTGGCGGTGTTCCTAGTGCCGGATTTGACATACGGCTTGGAGACGTTGTAATCAGCCAGCCATATCAACAACACGGAGGCGTCGTCCAATATGACTTTGGCAAAACAGTGTCGGGCGGACAAAGAATACGCACAGGCTGGCTTAACGCACCACCGCCAGTCCTACTCTCAGCCATTGTGGAGCAACAAGCGCGCCAAATTCGACGCCAGAGCAATCTCGAGAGCCATTTGTCGAGATTCAAGAGACAACCATACTTCAGTCGCGAAGCGGCGGGGCCAGATGTGTTATTTCAGGCGGAATACGAGCATGCTGGTGGACCGACGTGTGAGCTATGCGCCAACGCAATGAAGATCTGGCGACCTGGGAGACCTGGGACTGGCGTGGGCTTGCATTATGGTACAATAGCATCGGGCAATCAAGTCATAAAGGATGGTGTGAGAAGAGACCAGATAAGCAAAGAATTAGGCGGTGTCATGTGCTTTGAGATGGAGGCCGCTGGACTGATGAACGACTTGCCCTGCCTAGTTATTCGAGGTATCTGCGATTATGCAGATTCGCATAAGAACAAGACCTGGCAGCCATACGCTGCAGCGACGGCAGCAGCTTGCGCTAAGGACATTCTCTCTATCGTTCCTGGTGTCCCGGGACCTTTCACAGCTAGACCGCGACCGGCAACCGAGTCTGGAAAGTCCAGAATTGAGATCAAGCTGGATCAGCTCATGAAAGAGCTTCAACTTGGGTACAAGTTTCCAGCACAATTCGTCCATGACCTGAAAACGGATCTTATAGACGACAACATTACGGAAGTCGATGTTGAAGAGAACAGGGATTTCATCGATGAATGGCTGAGAACTACCGAGGAAGATGGATGGCTCGATGAGCGAGAGCGGTTCGGACGGTATGAAAGCGGCGTGCAAGCGCGTAGGGATCGCAATCAGTCAGCCGAAAACTACGAAAGCGTCACCGCGAAGGATTTCACGCATTCGAAATCAAGACAGGCTTATTGTGAGACCGAAAAGAGTGACGATGACGACGGTGGATACGATGACAGCGACCATTTCTCAGAAGCCGAAACGGAGGTGCCGGATGATCATCTAGCAGCACCGCCAACTCGCCACCGCACAGCCAGTCCCAACCCACATCCACGCGATAGCAGATGGCAGCCTCCTGTAGCACCGGAGCCGAAGAGAAATCCCATTTATGCCGAAAAGAAATTGAGGCCTCAAGCTTCCGATCCCGATAGAAGGCCTATGCGAAAGTCAAGGCAAAGACGACACCAGAGTATGGGTCGAGAGGAGGGCGACGACGAAGATCGATATGGATATCGTCCTAGGCCTACCGACGCGTATAATGAGAGACGGTATCATAGCAGTGAAGTGCCTGAAAGACCAAGGATTAATCCATTCCATCCATCATACGAGAACACTAAACAAGGAATGGGGATGGGGTATAGCGGTAATCCCGGGTATCAGACTGATCATAACGAATATCCGGCGCAGTATCATCAACGTGATATCAACGACCGTTACGGTGAGCGGTTTAGCGATCGTACTTTCCAAGCACCACCTCGCACAGCTCGGCATGAATTTTACGATCCCAATCCGGACCCTCATGCGGGGCGTCCGCCCATGAGCGACTATCGACAACATGGTGGTGCAGGGCCGTACCAGGATCCCTACCAGCAAACTCCACCTCCACATCCCCTTCCCGGAGAGACGAAGAGCTTTTATTTCGAACCCGGAGGTAGGCCAATATATTTCAATTTCGGTAGTGCGAAGGATATCTTTTCAGAGTTTTTGAAAGATAATGAAGGTATTTACCCCGGCATGGGACGCGACCCCAAAGCTAGTTACCCGGGCATGGAACCCAACCCCAAAGCTAGTTACCGCGGCATGGGACCCGACCCCAAAGCTAGTGCACCACGGAAAGAGATTACGATTGTCGAGAAGCCTCTTCCTCTCTCGTTGGAAGAGCTTTTCCGTGGAGTTCACAAAAAGCTC